>Ga0065711_1032476_pt1 | contig 27269 bp, 20 predicted proteins | sample Hoacrofraction12_FD_59098 | JGI IMG/M metagenome (GOLD analysis project Ga0065711, IMG submission 59098) | Hoatzin crop microbial communities from Cojedes, Venezuela - Epithelial fraction 12 v2 (version 2) | ecosystem: Host-associated > Birds > Digestive system > Esophagus > Crop | place...
ATATCTCCAGAGAAGGAGACTCCACAACCTCCCTGGGCAGCCTGTTCCAGTGCTCCGTCACCCTCAGAGGGAAGAAGTTCTTCCTCATGTTCAGACGGAACTTCCTGTGCTTCAGTTTGTGCCCATTGCCTCTTGTCCTGTTGCTGGGCACCACTGAAAAGAGTTTGCCCCCATCTTCCTGACACCTACCCTTGAGATATTTATAAGCATTTATAAAGTCTCCCCTTGCAGCCTTCTCTTCTTCAGGCTGAACAAGCCCAGCTTCCTCAGCCTTTCCTCGTAGGGGAGATGTTCCAGTCCCCTCATCATCCTCGTAGCCCTCCGCTGGACTCTTTCCAGTAGCTCCTCATCTTTCTTGAACTGGGGAGCCCAGAACTTGACACAGTACTCCAGCTGGGGCCTCACTAGGGCAGAGTAGAGGGGGAGGAGAACCTCCCTTGACCTGCACCTAACTATTGGGCAGGTGTCTGGGAGAGGGAGAGCTGGCAGGGCTCAGCCTTTTTTCTGTGCCTTTCCCTCCCCCGCAGTGCCTCCCAGCGTGCTCTGCACGTGCTTAGATCGCGATGCCCCCACTGAAGGATGTGCCAACATGCAGCCCCGCGTTCGGAGGAGGCTGGTTTATCATCCTCACGGGCGCTGAGCGGTGGGAAGGGGCGGGTGTGAGCTGATGCTGAAGTGGCTCATCCCAGCAGATGTTGTGTTGCAAGGTGAGCGCCCGGCAGCCTTTTATTTCCCAGCTCCAACCATGCCGCGGTTTGAGGAAGAGCTCTTGAAAACAAACCCAAACCTCAGACAAAGGGGCCGACTTTCGTAATCACACATGCAAGAATGCATCCGCAGTTGCTTAATTGCTACATGCAATTACCCTCCAAATTAGAGGGCAATTACCCCAATTCAGTGTACAATCTCTGTCATTTTATAGTATAAAATTACATGTACAAATAGCTATATAGGGACATAACTAAGTGTTTGCAAATATCTTCAGTTGCATACACAGTTTCATGTATAAAGCCCGGTGGTTTTGACAGTTAGGCAAACAGACTGTCTGGTAAATCACTCCGTGTTTATGCAGACTATTTTGACACATCCCATCTTTTCATATATACTTTCATTTTAGGTTTTAAAAAGGGGACAGGCAGACATAAAGAGCTGAGATTTATAGCAGCCTTCAGCCTTGGGGAAGATATTCCCTATGTATCTAATTATGAGTTAGGAGCCCAGCAACTGCGAACACCTAGACCCGGAGTTGCTACACTGGAGCTTGTCTATAATTTAGCAGCTGTTGGATAATGACACAGCCTCAGTGATCTGTCAGCAGCTCCAAATTAGGAGAGCAGAGTTTAGTTTCAGATCAGCAGCAAGGTCCCATGCCTCAGCAGGCTGAAGTCCTTCAGTTCAAGAGGACCCTTTTTAATGAGCTCCTTCCGGTGCTTTGCAACTCCCAAGTAGAGGAGAGAGGTCCTCCCTCATCGCACGGTGCTTCGACTGCTCTTCTCATCATTACATGGCTCGGATAGGTGCTGGGGGTCTTGCTTGGCAAAGACCTCGTGATGCTGCGGTCATCTGGAGCAGAAAATCGACCCAAGGGAACTGGCATAATGATAGTTTCTCCACGCCAAGGTCAAAAAGTTGATTTCCACCCCAGAAATGGGTGGTGGTGGGTAGCCTCCCTCTGCATTCATGATGTGTTGGGAGTACTTTGGGCTCGATGGTATTTTGTGTAAAGGTGTTTGTATGTGGCTTTTGTTTGAGGAAGGTGTTGGGAGAAGCCATGCTGTGTCACCCCTGAAGCTCTGGGTGGATGCGGTGGGATGCCAGAAACCCATCTGCTCCTGCAAAGCCTAATTCTTCCTTAGACTTTGATTTCAAAGAGGACTTCAGACTTTATTCCTTACATGACTATTTGTGGATCGTGGTATTAAAACGTTTGTCATCTTTGCTTGGCTGCTGACACGAGGCTCTTTTCCATGGAGAGAACTGGGGCTGATGGCAGGCCATGCTGCTGGAGAGGCCACGCTCCTGCCCGACGTGCACGCTCCTGGTTTGCTTGCTCAGCATTTTCCACAAAGTGCTGCCTAGGCAGTGAAGCGGTTCTGCCTGCGGCAGTTTCTGCCGACATGGTTGAAACGTCTCCCCTGCAAAACACATACGTGTGGCAGGGGCCAGCAGGTCCTGCCAGCGTTTGTACCTCTTGCCTGTACCTAATGGGAGTTCCTCCTGGGTAGGAAACAGCTTTTTGTCCAACTTTTACTTTGTGCCTGGTAGAGTTGGTTAGGGAGGGGAACAAGGGCACAGTGAATTAAACAAAGTTCCAACAGTGATCTTGAAACACTTGCTTAGCAAACATTTTATATCTCATTGCGCCCAAGTCCTGTTGACTTTCTGCCAACGGCTAAGCAGTTCCCCAGTATGTTTATTTTCCACCCCTCATGAGCAGGGTGTCCTTAGCAGGCAATGCCAGCACATGGAGGAGGTCAGGAGCTTTCCTACAATGTACCAATGCTGGTATGAGGGAGACAGCAAGAGTATGGTGGGAGGCGCAGGACCTGGGGGACACAGCCCCATTAGTCCATCTCAAGCCATGGTTTGTGACTGCACCCAAAGGCTTCTGTTTCAGGAAAGAATTTTTGTGGCCAGCATTAATCCTGTCCCTTCCCTTGGCTGCTCAGGTTTGGTTCAGCACCTCCCAGTCAGGTCATGCTGCTGGGCGTTGAGGGAAGTCCACTCAAGTCCAACACAACTCTTCTTGTGCTAATACATCAGCTGTGCCCAGCGGAAGGAGACAAGTGCTTCCTGCACCCGTTTTGTGGCAGTACCTTCCAGTTTTTCTTTCAACTTGAAATGAGAAGCAGGACATGATTGATCTGTGCTGCTTCCAGCTGTATTGCTCCACAGAAGTGTCCAGCTTGTTTTTTCTTGCAGATCTCCAACAGCCTTGGGAGAATGGGCACATCCATACCCATTGCCCAAGGCGGGAAGAGGAGGTAGGAAGAACCACATGGCTTCCTGGAGATGCAGGAGCAGAGCTCAGGTTTCCTCCTTTTGGTCACCACCACCCCACCGTTCTCCCTCCAAGGGACAAAACCCTGCTGCAATTCCCCCTCCCTCCATTCAGTTGAGGGTTTTAATGCAGATAAGGCAGTTAGCTACAAACTTTGGTCTCTGCGTGATCCATTATAGACCAAGGTGTGAGTGTTTCTTGATGAGCTAAAGCAGCAGGTAAATTAACACCCAGTCCTGGAGCTGTGCCCCTTCCTGCTGAGACCGTCTTGGGGGCACAAACAAAAGGGTTTCTTGCAGTCCTGAGCACCCAGCAGGATGAGGATCCTTACCAAATGGCTTTTTAGAAAGATGTAAAAACAGGCAGCAAACAGGCAGGTTTTCACAGCGTCTCCTTAATGCAAGCATCCTTAGGAGCTGTTTGAAGGAAAACATGCGTGTTATTTAGTCATCCAGAACTTTATACGTGCTTTTATTCAATTCATCTAAACTTTGACAGCGGGGGGAAAAACTGCGAAAGGGCTTTTTCCTGGCGCGGTTGCTGTTTGCGGAGTTGGGTTTGCATGTTTGCAAGCAGCTCTTAGTCTTCAGCTGAAACTTGTTCCAGAAAAGACAACTGTCTTGGGGGAAGGGAGCCTGGGCTCAGCACAGGATTTAGCAGCCGCGGTTTGCTGGTCCCAGAGCCGCCACAGCTCCTGCCTCGCATCTTTTTAACGTTCCCCTTTCAAAGCGCAGTGGAAACATCAAATCTCACCGCAGCTTTGTGCATTGCATTGGCCTTCAGTGCAGGTGGAGAAAACAGAGGCTGCACAGTGTTGCTCGAGGTTACAGACAGAGGTGGCTGAGCCAGGATTAGATTTTGGGGCTGTTTCCCAGGCAAGTGGTTCATTAAACCCTCGTGCTGTCTGGGAGATGGGATTGGGGAGGGAGGTGAAATGTCGTCTAGGGATTTGGTTTGGGATGATGGAAATGATATTACAAAATGTATTTCAAGGACTGGACCAGAAGGTGATAGTGGGTATTAGCTATCAGGAAGCTATGTGTAGTATTACAATGAAGCTGTTTACTTCTTCCTTCATAAGTTAAAAGATATTGCCCTCCCTGCACAGAAGACAATGCTGCTTCGTTTTCCTGCTGATTTAACCAGTATTTAGCAAAAATGCTTAATCTGCCTTAACAAAGCGTGATGTAAGTATCAAGAGAACAAATATCAAGGCTTTAACGAGGAGTGTCAATATTGACACTGTTCTGTGTTGAGGGATATTGGTAGGTTGTTTTTATTATAGTGAGCAACTTGTCAGAGGAAAACTCAGATGGAGCTTTGCAAGTGCCGATAAAACCTGCAGGTGCTATTGAAATTGAGTTCTTGTTTGTGTGTGCTTTGAATGTAATTTCCAGTTTCAGAAGTCAGCGTTATGACTTTCTCATACCCCTCTTCCCTTGCAGTCTCTCCCACGATGCACATTAAACATTCTTCCCAAAAAAGAGTTATTGGAGGATTGAACACCTGTTCAACTTGCAAAGAGATCTTCCTAGTCTGAGGAGGTTGCCCCGTACCACGACAATTGCCCATCGCTGAGTCCAGGTGTTAGTATCAGGAGCAGGTTGGACACATCACCCACAGCTTGTGCAGAAACCATGGGTTCTCCTGCTACCTTCTTGCAGTTTCACTTCTGCTCCACGCTAGGTCATCTGCACTCCTTGCTTGACACCTATTGGCAGCAGAAGATTGATTCCCTACAGCAGATCAGGCTACATTCAATAGCTTGAATACAGTCTCTAGCTCAAGCGCCATTTCTAAAGGGCTCTCCATGCACTGCAAAACTGGAGGTGAATCCTGCCACCAGGTAACAGCTTGGAGACTTGGTAACTTGAGGAGTTGCAGGCTGTGGAAAGGTGCATCAGGCTCCCCCTGGTATTCTGCTCACTTGGGACAAGTCGTTTAATCTTGGTGTGTTGGATCTTCAGTTGGAAGTAATACTGCCTGCTCCAGATGGGTGTTTTGAGGGTACTTACATCAGTAGTGGATGGGTGTTCAGGTATGGAAATGATGAAGCTACAGAAGGTATCTAGGACCTGGAGCTGGTGCCTGTGCCCAGGCTGGATGTTTTCTCTGCTGGTTGTAAGCCACTTGCTACTCAGTGTCTTATGAAGACTGAATTACGTCACTGTGTAAAGACTTCTCAGAAGTGGCTGATTTGCCATGTTGAGGGGTGATCATGGGCTGGGTTGCATTTAGATCGTCCTGACATGGCCCTGACTGCCTTAATCTCAACAGTAGAGGCTGCAAAGCCATTGGAGAAAAGTCGTGAAAGCACTTCAGAATTTTCCAGCCAGAAACTTGGTTCTGCACTTTGCAAAGGTCTGGCTATTCTGGGAGCGGAACACTTTCATTTCACCATCCTGAGGGACCCATTCATGTTTTCTACCCAGTTGTCAAGACATTTTATTGGGATACCTATGTTTTCCATCATGGCAATCCATCAAAATAATGGCTAGGTCTGACCTTGCCTTAGATTGGGTAATCCCAAAGAGAGCTGGCTGCAGGGCAGCTCAGGATTTACGAAATCACAAGCTTCGTGGTGTCTTTTCTGGTTGTCTGCTTACATGTGATGTATCTGTTTTGTTCTTCTTCTCATTTTAAACTAATCCTCAAGATGCAGAATATTTCCAAAAGAGGAGAGGATTTCTCACGGTTAAGACAAAAGAGGTCACCTGCGGATATTGGTGTTCCCTTACTCCATTTTTCATGGATGTGTCTGTAATCGTGTTTCAGTTCTGTGCCATGGTGGCTATGGGTGAATTGTCTGTCTTGGGGCAGTAGGAACTCATTGGTCCTTTGGTACAAGATTCTAAAGGGGGAGAGACCCACAGGCTATGGGGACTCCTTCGTGGTTGCCAGACGCCCATTTAGGGTGGCCAGAGTTGTTTGGGGAACAGAGCTGCTTTTTGCTGAAGGTCTTGCTTGGGTGGGGAGGCAGCATGAGCTATGTCAACCGCAGCTAAAAACGTGGCATTTGTCATATGGAGACTTATCCAAATAAGCCTGAACTGTGATCTAAGCAAGGAACAGGCACCGGTCTGGCCCTCCTTTGCAAGATGAATATTATCTATTCTCAGTTAGATCCTACCCACGTAAAAAAATCATTTATTTTACGTGATGTTTCCCAAAATAGTGGTGGAGAGGGAGGGTAACTCTGTTGTGTGACATCCCAGCAAGCAGGAAGTAGCACCCAGGGAGGCTGGCTTTCTTAAGCAGGGTTTCTGTGGTTAGAAAATCCTGGGTATGGGTTGCCTTGTCCATCCACCTCCTAGGGTCCTGCGTTTGGGGTGCTGGCCAGGGGAGACTCTGGGGAGGTCTCACCTGGGCTGTTGACTTCACCACGAGGTCCTGTTGTGCGCCTGGGCAAACCCGACCTCTCAGTTCCCCACCTCACACCAGTAAAGGAGAATAACCCCCTACGCCGTGCTGAAGCTCACATAGATGAGCTGCTGAGCTCCCAGGGAGGCAAATGTATGCATCACCTATAGCATAGCCATGTGGAGATGTGTCTCCCGGGGTCTGTTTCTGATTTTGCTTGAACGCGCTTGTGTTTCAATTTTGCTTCAGGACCAGGCCATGGGGAGGCTGAGACAAGAGAATGCATTTACTACAATGCCAACTGGGAGTTGGAGAAGACCAACCAGAGCGGCGTGGAGCGCTGCGAGGGGGAGAAGGACAAGCGGCTCCACTGTTACGCCTCCTGGAGAAACAACTCGGGCTCCATCGAGCTGGTGAAGAAAGGCTGCTGGTTAGATGACTTCAACTGTTATGACAGGTAATTAGCCTAACTTTTTTCAGAATACAGGTTTAATTGTTCTTCTGCGTGCAGTCTTACGAGTTTTGCATCAAGGAGAAGGAAGCGAGTCCAAGTCAATGGGTCCATTCATCCTCTGTAATTACTTCTGTTGCTAATGCAGCTCTCAGAATTGTCACTGATCTGCCTCAACTTTCTAAACAGAAGCTGCAGAAGGCACTTTTGGGGTTTTTTGTTGTTGGTTTTTTTTTTTTTCTTCCCTTACCAGAGCTTTGATAATTCTGGCATGCATTGAAAAACGTGTCCTGTACCATCAAATGAAGAGCAATATGTTCTTCCAAGAGCATTTGGTGATAGAAAGGAAAACTTGGAATCGTTTGGAGCTCTCTAGAAAAGCACAGATATCTGGGGGTGATTAGAGGTTGAGATATTCTGGCGTTTATGGTGTTGCAAAAAGTTTCACAGTTCTTTGGCTGAGTGAAGAGACGGGCTGGGAGAAAGAGTGGGGCAGCAAAAGCAATGCGCGTGTTTGTGTGTTGCTGCCTGTAGCCAGCTGAAAAGGAGCGAGGTTTTGTAGTACAAAGGCTCCAGCTTCATTAAATAGCTGGGAAAATAAACTAATCTTTTCTCATTTCCCGTGATGCAATTCTACAGAGCGGAAGAGAATTAAAGAAAATAGCCCTCTGGAGTTTAATAGTTTAAAAGGACAATGCTCAGTAGCTCTGGACTTGCTCAGCGTTTCTGTTTAAAAAACCCCGATGACCAACCAACCCAAACCCAACCCTGTCAATAGGGATTAACAGAACATAAAATCCAGGGATTTCCCTTGATGTAACACCAGTGCAGGTTGATCTCACCTTTGCGCAATTCCCAGCTGTGCATTTTTGTAGCTTCTCGTTCCAAAAGTTTTAGGACATCAGGTCCTAAGCTGCAGGGCTTAAGCTGGGATGAGATTTGTCCCACGGCTGAAGAGTTTTCTCCCTGGGGCGCTGTACGCTGTCTCTGTTTTTGTGCCCGTTGTCTCAGCTTATCCCAACTGAATCGCTCCTCATCTTTGTTCTATTATTAGCACCAGGGTTACTTTCCCACCACACCTATTCCCTTGCCAGTTGCGTAGCCAAGCTCTATATTTAGTGAAATTTTTATTCTTTCCCGATAAATCAATCCTCCTTGGCCCATTAGTCATCTTAATGCCGATCCTTCTGAGAACAGAAGGTCACTCTAGTTTCCTACTTCCAAGCAGAAGTGTTTACTGTAAACAGATTTCTCCTTTCAGTGCCTGCTCTCGTATACAGTGACACTTGTATTGTCACTGAGTGTCTCCGTGCAGGGATGTAGTGGTTCTTAAACTTTGTCATAACGTGTTGCTCTATTACAACAGTAAAAAGTTTCCAGGGCTCCTTACAAGCCTTTTTGCAGCCCTGGGGTTGAGCATCCATTATCCTGCAGCCTGATTCTTCAAAGCCGCAGTTCCAGGGCAAAGCTAAAGGATCTTCTGAGAATTAACAAAGACTACAAGTGTTGAAAGCAACATTTGAAATAAAGGTTAGCTTTAATTAAATAAAGGCTGTTTAAATGGAGTCCTTTTTTTTCCCCCTTTCCCTTGCGTGCCCTCAGCAGTCTTTCATGCAGGTAGTGTTGCATCCGAAGATGGCAAAAATGGCTAAAAAGATGATTTTTCGATCGACAGTGCTGTGCTGATGCCCTTTCTGGCTCTGTCTTCAGCACCTTTGGATGCTGAGCTCCTGAATGCAGCCTCAGGAGATGAACCTGTACCTGCATCTGCAAAAGTGTCCCCTGGACACAGGGCACGGTCCTCCTCTGGCAGGCTGCAGCTCCTCCGGTACAGAGCCCAGGCAGCACGTGCTGGTCTGTGCCAAGCTCTGCCTCCTCCTCGCTGAAAGGTGAAAAATTCAGGAGCGCAAGGGTTGAAACGTTGAGAGTGATGGCTCCTTACTCTGCTCTTTATCTTAAGGAAACAAGAACATGGCATATATACATTTAAGGCTATAGGAAAAAAGTGGTGTTTAAAAATCGACTTGTGTGCTCTTCTTTTATTTGCACAACCCCACCGCAGAGGTTGTGTTCATGTTCTCTTGAAGAGCACATGAACTGCTACGAAACGTGCCCTCGCTGCCATAGAAAAATGTGTCATTCTCTCCCACTGTCTCATTTGTAATATTTGCTAAGTATAACATGTCATGTGTACCTGGATGGCTGCCCTGAGCGCACACCAACTCAAAGACAGGGATAATGAATTGCAGATGTGGAGCAGGCTGTTTTCGCTCATTAGCTTGATTTCTTAACCAACAGATTTAGCAAAGGATGTGTTTTCTATTGAAGACTTCAATACTGATGCCGTTAAATCCAAACGGCTTGTTATCTGATTTCACGAAAAAGCATCTGAAAACATTGCTTAACTTGTTGAAACATCTTTGTTCATTTGAATGAGTCAAATAGCTGCTTTTTTTCTTTGAAGTTTAAAAAATAAAAGCCTGAAAAACAAACCAAGTGCTTCCCAGCTGAGACCTTGCATGAGACATTTCAGCTAAAGCCGCTTTATTTCCCCCCCAGAGGAATAAAGCACCGAAAGCTAGCCTGCGTTCTGATTGAAGAGAGCCCTTTCCGTTCTTCTCGTGGCCGTATGTCAGTGATACCACAGAAAGGGAGGCTTGGCATGGGTTCATAAATGAGTTATAATGTCAAACACATATGATTGTTTTGCTACTTCCTCCGAGTGGTCGAAGGAAGGAAGTTATGCATATAATTTAGCTGGGCTTCAGGAAATAGTTTGATACAGTTCTCTGCGGAGAGCGGCTCTGCAACCCTGATAACTAAAAGCAGAGGGTAACGTAGCAAAAGGTGGCAGGGAAGGGAAGCAGGCATTTAAGAAAGAGAAAGAAATGACTGCTAGAGCACTGCAGAAATCATGGCACGTCTCTGCTGACATTGATCTGTGGGAGAGGGAGGATGTGTGGAAGTGGAGTCGGTCTGATCCGTGGAAGTCCCCTAACGCCTTGCGGCGTGGAAGGAAACCTCAGTGCCGAGAAGGCTGTAGCACTACCTGGGTAACAGGCAAATACAAAAAATGAGAGCTGCAAACTCAGTTTCTTAAAGGCTTTTATGCAAGGAGAAGTTTTTTAAAGGAGAAGGAGATGACACTTGAAAATTAAGCTTGGAAAACCAACCCCAAGACCTGCAGCCTCCCTCCTGCCTGCAGCGGGACTGTTGTTGCTGCTGGTGTCTGGTGCCCTTCCAGTGCTTAGTTAGTGCTGTCAAGGCTGAGAGAGCAGTCTTAGCTCAGCCCTCGTTGTACGTGCTTTATGGCACCATCTTTAGCTGCATGATCAAATACTCCTTTCCCCTGACGCCATGCATACGGGCTGCGGGAAGGACACTGGTCAGGGGAGGAGGCATCTCCATCGTTTTTCTGCTTCTCATTCAGTTGGCAGCAGCGGCTGTTATTTATTACTCGCCGTCTAATGCCTTTGGTACATATGGAAGCATTTGTTTCCTTTACAGTCCTTTCAAGGATCTTTGCTATCCGCTGGGGTATTTGAGTGCCAAGTCATTTGCTGTAAGTGGAGACTGCTGATCTGTGCAGGGCAGCACCAGGAGAAGGCGCGTGGAGAAGACAATTCGGGACAGGTTGACTCCCAGAGATAAGAGGCAGGAGTTGGCTGATGCTGTTTATTGTTTTCCCTTCATTGCCGTGTCTGTCCCTCCCTGACGCAGGCAGGAGTGCGTAGCCACAGAAGAAAACCCTCAAGTGTTTTTCTGCTGCTGCGAGGGCAACTATTGCAATGAGAAGTTTACCCATTTGCCTGAAGTCACCGGCCCAGAAGGTGAGTGACTGGTGTGGATAGGGAGGGGGTGGTCTCCTCTACTAGACCCAGTCTGTGATAACATTGGGCTGCTGGATGTTAAGGAAAAAAATACATCCAACAGGACACAAAGTACCATTTTGGTTACAAAGTCCAGAAATCCTGCTGCTGGGGCTCTTTAAGAATAGTTTTTTGATGTTGTTTCACTCTGTGGGTAAAGCGTGTTGTACCAACACCTCGGATACCATCACTAAGGATTAGGTTTTCTTTATGGTGGACCTTCACAGTGGGATCTTACAACACAAAATCCCACACAAGGGGAAGAGGGCAGAGTGATTTATACAGCATGGATCAAGACTCAAGCTCTTGAAAGGTATTTGACACCTTGCTCATTCATTTTCATAGGTCACAGGTCTCCAAATACCTTGAGCATCTGGGACTTCTGCATTTGATTGCTGTTGTGTTGGTCTGGGGATCAAAAGGGAATGGGTATCTGTGTCAGCTTCCAGAGTTTGTGGATATACTTCAAGGAAGAAAAGTAATAGCAGGTCCTTCTTCAGAGGCTGATAGAAAAATGATGATTCTTTTAGCTGTAGGCTTGCTAAAGCATCGTTCAATAAAAATTATTAAAGCAGGTGGATCTTTTCCTTAGGATGGTTTCTTTTGCTATCAACTACCTGCGTTTACTGAGATGTTCTAGCAGACCGTTATCAGATTTTCCTGGGCTTTCCTGTTAGGTTTTTAATTGTTTACATGGGTTTTATTATCTCCTGTTATTAATGTACCCGTAGCAACCTAGTAGCAAATATTCTTTCTCTCACAGTTTTTTGTTTAATTTGGCAAGTCTTGCTATTTTTTCCTTCCCTGTCTCCAACATAGCAACATGGCTCCATTTAGTATTCCCATTGTTTGTGTCTCAACTGCACTGATGTGATTTGGAACAAGCACTACTGTGGGAATAGTGCATTTGATTGTGGCTCTGGCAGCATTTTACTAAAAACTGACATCTTGTCAATCACCGTACAAGGCAAAGCAATGCTGCGAGGGATTTCGTGCTCTCTTAACACATTTGGAAGGGTTAAGAGGAGGAAATTTTCTGCTTTTACGTATCCCAGCGAGAAATGCCCATCTCAAATAAAGGTCGGATAGAGGCGAGGCTCGCAAAGTGTGGTTTGGACCATTGTAACTCCATTACTAATAGCCACATGGAAAAGAGTAAACTGCAGAGCCTCAAGAATACTGTTGGACGTGATGGGACATGCCACAAAGCATTGTCAGCTTTGCAGTAGAAGGAAGGATGGGGTTTGGTTGCATCTGGACGTGTGGGTGACAGTGCTGTTGCATGCCTGAAGGGTCCTTTCCCTCGTTTACCCTGCTCTTTTTCCGCAGTCATATACGAGCCGCCACCACCAACGCCCTCCCTGCTCAACATCCTGGTGTACTCGCTGCTCCCCATCGCTGTCCTCTCCATGGCCATCCTCTTGGCCTTCTGGATGTATCGTCACCGCAAGCCTCCCTACGGGCACGTCGACATTAATGAGGTGAGGGGGAAACGACGAGCTTTTCCAAGTCGCGCTCCTGTATTTGGACCTCACAAAAGGCAGGGAGGCTGCTCAGTGCATGTTCACATCCGCTTTAGCTTCACTCTTTTCAGGTGGCCTAACTTGTCTCATCTATCTTTTTGAAGTTGGTGGTACGGTTGGCCTCTGTGGCAGTGTTAGCATCCCCTGTGAGGCTGATGGATTTGGATTGGTTTATTGCCATGGCCAAGATTCCTAAGGGATGGAGTTAAACAGCCCAACATGGTGGCTGTCCTTCCCCCCAGACACTCAAACCCCTTGCCTGCTTTCAGCCAGCTTTGCAGAGGAGCAAAGATGAGGGGGATGATAAAGTTCCTGCTAGCTTTGTGGAGCAAGGGGAGATGCTTTCCCTGTTGAAGCTCAGTTTTTACAAGCCATCAGAGAAGGCATGCACAAGGTCATCCTCACAGCCCAAAGCCATCGGGAACTGGTCCTTGCTGGCTGTGCTGTGCCTTCAGGTGTCTTGTGAAGGGCCAAGCAGCTACCTCTCCCTCCCTCCTCTGCCCATTGCAGCCCACACTGTGAATCTTTCCCATGTGAGAGCAGATAGGACAGAGCTCCAACCTCACACATCCTGTGGGGTTGCGTTGTTCTCCTGGACAAACGCAGAGTTTAAACAGATACGATCTTTATGATGCTGACAGACCTGTTTACTGCCCATGGCGAGGGTTATGTGAAACACGCCTAATGAAGTGCAAAGCAGTGGGAGGTTTTAGGTGTAGCTGCCTGTTGGGTCACAAAGATCAAAAAGTTCCTACTTTTGGCAGGAGGTAGCCTTGAGGTCATCGGTGTTTTACAGCCCGAAATAGCTCTTGCTTTGAAAACATAGGAGAACTCAGGTTTTGCCAGAGGATGGCAGGCAGTAGTTTGACACACAAAGTGACACTTGAAGGCATAGATTGTTATGTATGTTGTATACAAATACCCTGTAAAGCAAGGTAGGGAATTTTGGGCTGCTCTTGCTGCAAACAGTACATCTAAATAATTTGTATTAAATAAAATGTCACTTCTTTACGCCTCTTTACCCACAGGCAGTCTCTCCATTCCTCCTCTCCCTTTGCTTTACAGTCCAGTTTCAGCTTGTGACAATGTTTTTCTCTGGTGCAGGACCCCGGCCCGCCACCCCCTTCTCCCCTGGTCGGCCTAAAGCCTCTGCAGCTCTTGGAAATCAAGGCGAGGGGACGCTTTGGCTGCGTGTGGAAGGCTCAGCTGATGAATGACTACGTAGCAGTGAAAATCTTCCCTATTCAGGTGAGAAGGGTATTGCGTTAGGTTCTCACTCATCGGGCTTCCTCACCGGTGCTGAGATACTCCAAGTGCCTATGGAGGTGTTTTTAAGACCATAGCAAAGATGCGTTTGGACTCTTCTCTAGGGGAAAAAGTTCAAGGACCCTCCTTTCCTACACTTTTTTCTGTGTTATCTCATTGCCAAATGCTTTCTGTAGTAGTTGTTGCAAGAAGGGTGTTTTACAGGGTACTTTAACATCACGGACATCTGCAGCGAAGTTAAAGTCCAGCGAGGCAGCGTGCAGCTGCAATGCCCAAAGTGCACACAAAGGACCAAAGCCCTGGCTTTGTGTGTCCTGCCTGCGTAGGTTATAAATCCAGACCCGATCCCAGCAAACAGTTTCCAGCTTACAAAGGCACAGCCCCGGCGCTGTGAAAGCTAATGGCACTGCAGCGCTTCTGACAGCGCACGTCTTCCGCTCTAGGAAACCTTTGGGCACTCCTGACTTGACTCTCTAGGAATTGCAGGTGGAAAGAGAAAAGCAATCAAAAGTCAAATGAAAGAAGAATGACTGAAACATCTTTGTGCTCCTCTGCTATCTCCTTCTTCATTAATTTTTCTCCCCGTATTTGTTGTCATAGCGTTGCTAAAGGAGATTTGCACATCTTCTGTCCAAGCCAGCTGTGACCTACTAGTAAATATTCAATAGAGCTAGATTAGATTTCACAATCGTAACAATTACAGCTACAAGGCAAATCTGGGTGCTGTATGCACAGGCTTTATTCTTGCAAGCATCCTTAGGAAATCTCGAGCAACCTTATTTCTCAGTGAGGTTGAGTTTAGATTCCTCCCCCCTCTCCACACACGTGCTCTAGGAATAGCTTAGGATAATTTTGGAGGAAGGAGAATGAGAACAGGAACTTCCAGTCTTTCTCCAGCATCTACCCTTTAGGAAAACAGCCTCATTTTGAAGGGATACATCACATCCGAACACCGGAGGATAATATTAAGAAGACTGTGAACAGCTCTGACTGAGCTGAAGGAGCTGTTTGCTTTAAAGGGAAGCATGATCTTTGATGGTGCATTTCTCCCTGCTTTAGGATAAACAGTCTTGGCAGAGTGAGAGGGAGATTTTCAATACTCCTGGCATGAAGCATGAAAACCTTTTGCAATTTATCGCAGCGGAGAAAAGAGGGACAAACCTAGAGACAGAGCTCTGGCTGATCACAGCTTTCCACGACAAGGTAACGTATCATTGCACGGACATTTTGGGAACGCAGAGAGATGGTTGCCTTGACGCAGCAGGATTTGGTGTCAAATATTCTCCCAGAAGCTCCCCTCTAGTCTAGGGTCTGTCCCTGGTGAGCCATGGCTCAATGGTAGCACAGAAATGCTCCTGCTCGCCTCCTTCATTGGCCCTTCCTTTAGCTTTCAAGGCTTTCCTACACATACGTAGGATTAATAAACGTGGGACTTAGGGGGAGAGAGAGAGACACAAAAGGCCACAGCTCACGTGTGGGGTGGTCACCATCTCTTAATGTGCGTAGATGAGCACGTGGGAGCCGGGGATCGCAGACTGTCTCAGTCCCAACTCTCCCCATGCAGATGGGCTCCGTGTTTGCCTTTGAAGCTTGTGGCATATCTCGAGCTTCATGGATCGCTTTAGTTGTCAAACATGACTAACACTTAAAATAAAACAAACACGCACGAATCCGGGGTTGAGCCAGCAGTGTTATATCCCTCCGTTTAATCCAAGGTCTACTGAGTCAATCATTGCCACAACCAGCTGATACGATGCATCATCTTCATGCATGGAAGGCTTTCCCCTTGCTTAGGTTAGATGAATTGCTCTGTTTTGAGATGATTTTGTCCCTTCCTTACCTCCCTGCCCTTCCCTGGCACATTAGTAGACTCCTTTTGGACATCCAGATACTTTCTGTGCTGTCAAGGGCTGAGGACTCAAGAACGCTTCTGCGTTTTATTTCTTCTTTTTCACTTTCACTAGTGATTTTTTCCCCCCTGTTAAATCAGATTTCAAATTTCTTAAGCACTCATTAAAACCATTTCCTAAACTGATGAGCTGGCACATCTGTCACGTAGCAGGGTCTGCGATTAAGAACCTACGGTGTCCTGTTTCACAGGGCTCTCTGACGGATTACCTGAAGGGCAATATCATCAGCTGGAACGAGCTCTGCCATGTTGCAGAAACCATGGCCCGTGGCTTGTCCTACCTTCATGAAGATGTCCCATGGTGCAAAGGTGAAGGACACAAGCCTGCTATCGCACACAGGTACGGCCTCTTTCGTTGACACCATTCAAGTGCTGTGTTCAAATGTTTTCAACCTCTTTGAAGTAATGCTGTTCAATGGAGCAGGAGATTGTGCTTTTAGGAAGTAAATGCCTTTTAATCCAACAGTCCTATGCTAAGATAGTTTTTTTCACCCACATATGAAGTGGTGAAGGGCAAGTAAGCATCTTGTCTGTGAAACAGTCCGTATGATTGGTAGTGGTTTATGGCAAATGTCTGAAGGGTAGGTGCTTCCCTCTCCCGTCACCTCTTCTCTTGCCATGTAGTAGGAAGCGAAATCTGGTTGCTGCAGAACCGTTCTTTGAAAGGACTGTGCTTGATAAATCACATTATAATCCGCGTATTTCTATGGCTGTATCAAGATTTGGACCCTATTTTTCCCAGAGTGTTTTAGGCTGGTAACTCCTCTGCGTGTCTTCCTGCAGAGCTTTTGATCGTTAGGTAAGAAATGGAGAAACTATAGAAATGCAGAAAATGGCTGCTGTTTGTTTTTCAGTCTAGGTTTATAGTGCCTAAATCGTGCCAGGGTGCTTATGAGAGACTCCAGAGCAGGCACCACAGTGCCTCTGAGACCTCTTGGCACTCGCTTCATCCCACCCGGGTGGCAGCACCGTGGGGACAGCGGGGACAGCAGTGCGTTAAACCATCCTCATTGCACAGCACTTGTTTTAGCCCTTCTCCGCAGTCCCACGTCGCTTGCCATGGACTAAAGCATCTCTACTGAGCGGTTTGCTAGTGGCACGGCGGGAGGGGGGAGTTTTCCAGAAGGGATTTACGTGGGCTACACGCCGTAATCCGCAGCCGTGCTCCCCCACCACCCACCGCATTTCATCTTGGAGGGACTTAAACCCCATGTCCAGCTGCAGCGATTTGTACCTGATCTAGCGGGGCCGCCTTCGTGTACGGCAAGATAATCCCTGTTTTTGCCAGGGTGTCCCTGCCCCCAAAACTACCCCCCTTCCCCAAACCTGAAGGTTTCTGTGAACTGGGGGCTGTTGAAAGAGCCTGCAGCTGCCTTTGTGCTGCTCCTGGAGCTGACCTCTGTGTCCCTGACATTTGTCCCTGTGGAATAAAGGCAGTGGTTTATACATGAAAATTCCTGAGGGTGGGGAATGGAGACAGGCTGTAGAAAGGCTCTAAAGCCACAGATCGTGCTCATTAGTGTCCCCATGCATTTAGCAAATGATAAAAGATGGAGAATGCACCATTTGTGTGAATTTAACACATACCTAGGAAGAGGGATTTCAGGACGCAAGGGATTTCCCTTGGATTACGCCACTCCTTTTAGATTTATTTTTGTTTTAAAAGAAAACACCGAAGAATATATTTCAAATCGGGGGGGGGGTGGTGAGGGGAGGTTGACTGTTTTTGAGTGGCTTCACCTGATGCATGTGAAGATGCTGGGGTTGCCAGGTGGGACCCCCGAGTCCCCGCTGGGCAGGGGTTCAGTCAGCTCCTTCCCAGCCCCAGGCCCTATGAGGAGGATTGAGGTTCTGGGATCCCTTGTTGGTGCGAAAGTGCCCCCGCGTGGAAGCTGAAAATAAAATCTCCAGTGACTGAATCGCATGAACGCACCCATCGTTCGTAGTCCGCTCGCTCTCTTATTCCCTAGTTTGAAGCATTACACGGAAAAATATATTTTCTTCTTTTCAGGCCACGCTCCTTTATCAGTGACCATTTTAGGATGGTCTAATGCACCCGGTGTTAGTGGGAATTCTGCTTGGCGTGGCTCAGATCGGGTCTTGCTCTCTGTCCTGGACACGTTGGCATTGCAGCTCACACTTGCCAGTTCAAGGCGGTTTGTGGAAGGAAGGAAAGCACGGGAAAATGGGGAAACGTATGGAAACAGGGGACAAAAAGGAAGTGCATAGGGAAATCCCTGCGTCACGTATCAAGATGTAGTAGTTTCCTATTGCATGCCCAAAAGGCAGTGTGGGCGAACAGCAGCAGCAAATGCCTATACCGTAATCCCGGTTTACATCTCGCTTCACTTTGGAAACGTATCATTCAGGCAGACTGTCCAATAATTTCTGCGTGGTCCTCGTTGAGCCACTGTTTGGCAAAAATGTCGTGCCTAATCTGTACCATCCTGGAGGGCGTAATCCCCTAATGCTGACCGAGCAAAGGAGTTTATCTGTATCATTAGGTGATGGCAGTTCTCTAAGCCTGTGGGGAAGCTGCTATAGCGTGGAAGCAGTCAGTCTCTAAGACAACAGGCATTAGGTAAAATGGTGGTTTTCAGTGTAACAGAGGGGTACAAACATTTTGCAGGCTCTGCAAAACTGTGTTGTGTCCCTGGAAACCCTGTGTTTCCCCTTGAGGTGGTGGAGACTGGTTTCTACTGGGGATAACTTGGCTGTGTGATGCTCTCCAACTTCACACCCACTTCTTCCCCCGTCCTAATCCTTGAGTGAGAGGCGCTGTATTTAGCTTAGAAAAATCCTTTCTTCTGATTTTTTAAGCTCAGAATCAGGGGCTGGGCGGTACAGAGTGATTTTTGCTCGTGGTGCTTTGAGCTGATGCTCTGGCATCTGAGGCCGCAGCAAGCAGCCCTTCTCTATGGTCCAGCAGTTTCTCTCTTCCCGAAGAATTTTGACAGGTCTCTCTAGTGCGGAACAATTGTATTTGCCCTCATTAATTATTTTGTGCAGGCCTGCAATGTCCTGCAATCAGCAGGGTCACCGAGTGAATTGATGATAGGGAAATTATAATGCTGAGCATACAGGACAATTGCCATCTGCTGTCTAAGGTCTGTAATTTAATTAGATTGCCAAACATTCCTTTTCAGATGAAAATGTGGGATGCCCAGGGAACAGGGCTTGACGGGTTAGGCATCTCCGTGTGACCCTCCTCCACCCTCCCCTTGCCAGCCCCTGCAGATTTACCTGAGCTGCCCTGAAACGATCCGGCTGTGGCACAGGACTGACACAAATGTCCCCTTAAAGCCACCTTCAAGCACAGCCCCACCATCTCTACTGCAAACGCTTACACCTGCCCATCAGCTGCTCGGTCCCAGCTCAGCAGCTCCTCTCAGTGTGGGCTCACCCCCTCCCCTGCTTGCGTTCCAGCCCTCGCAGTTCTCCAGGGAAGACTGGTCCAGCAGTTACGACAGAAGTGTAATAGATGACTGTGGCGAAAGTCTGTTGAAGTGTGTAGTCCAGGTGAAGAGAGTCCCATCGGCATCTGCTAATTTCCAGGAAGATCTCATTTTGTAGATAGGGGCAAACATCCTTACTAGGATAAAAAGTAAATTCACCTCCTTAACCTGTCTTGCATTTGTTGTGGGGGATGAGAAATGTAAGAAGTGTCCAGAGGTGGGGGTCCGCAGCTGGTGCTCAGAGCAAGAAACGGTGCCTGCTACTGCCTGCTGTAATCAGAACACCCCCTTTGTACCACTCCTTGCTTTTATTTTGGGGTTCCTTCACTGTATAGTTCGGCTGACTCTGTGCCAGGCAGCACAGGGCTGTGTTTTCAGGACAGGGGCAGCGGGGAGCAGCCGAATCTGCCGGCACTGGCTGTGCTGGGCAGCCGGGGAGGGAGGGAAAGAGCTGATTTACTGGGGGCTGCTGAGCCTGTGGACTTGCAACGTGGCGTGCTGCAGTGTGATTTAGACGCGTGCTGTAATAAACCCTTCCCAAACTTGCTGCTTGCCTTGTCCGTAGGGACTTCAAGAGTAAAAATGTCTTGCTGAAGAACGACTTGACGGCAGTGCTAGCCGATTTCGGACTAGCTGTGCGGTTTGAACCTGGAAAACCTCCAGGGGACACTCATGGGCAGGTAATCATTATCTTTAACAATAACATTTTGAAATGTTGGGCTTGCCATAACTCCTCAGGAGTGGGGGGTAGTTTGCATAGATGCATTTAATTCTCTTTGAGATAGGTGTTTTTCGTACAAGCTTGTGCTCAGGCATAAATTCCCGGAGCTGCTTTGATCTGGGTGAGCGGGGAGAGCGCTCGGACCCTCCCAGCTGCTGTGCTGGTGGGGTTCCCCCGGCCTCGGGGGCAGGCGGCTTCTTCCTTCAGACACGGGACTTGCTGACTCTTTATCGTCTCAGTATTAAATATTAATACTCCTAATATTATTCATTATTTTTAAGAATTCAGCTAGGATGGCCACTTGGGTGGCCTTTAGCAGTGACAGCTCTTGCAAGCTGGCTGTGCGCTGCGTAAACAATTTACTGCTTCTTTATCGGGTTCTTGATTTTCTGCCCTTTTGTTGCGGTGAGCGGCCCCTCATTCTGCTTTCGTGTCAGGGCACAGCCAGGTCAGCATCCCCTCTGTATGATTCCAGGGTTTTTGAATGCCCATCTCCAATGCAGGCACTGTTTTACCTTTATCCCAGGAGTGAATACTTTTCTGGGTTAGCCCCCCCCAGCTTTCCTCATTTTGCTCTCTTTTTTTGGACTTTTCCAGTATTTTCCATGCCTTTTCACAGCTGGGCATCCCCCTGTCCCCACTGCCTCAGGTAACAGCAAGAACAGGTGAAAATTTCCTAAAGGAAAATATTAACAGCATTTAAATGCCCATGTTAAAAAGGTGCTTTTTCCTTTGCTCTCCTCTCCGCTCTCCTACATTATGGGCTATAATTCTGCCAGGTGTATAACCACAGCTATATGACGACTTCAGTATGGCTCTACCCGGACTAAGCACAAGACAGGCACCGTAAGAAGGACTGAATCCCCTCAAGGCGAGAGGCGATCCTTTCCAAACCAGATCATGGCAAGCGAGGGCAGGGCAGACTTTGCAGGGTTCATCCTTTACTACTCCTGTGGATGCCGGAGACTTGTTTTATCCAGGACTGTCAAACCAACACCGTTACCCACCATTTTGGGATATATCAATTTTACTCTTCTCTTTTTTTTATATAAATTTAATTTGTTTTTAGTGAAAGGGGATTTTTTTTTGGTGAAGGTACGACTATGATAACCGAGGCCGACTTGACCCCAGGGTGTTCTGTGTGTCTCCAAAGACAGCATTTTCTCGTGCAGCGTGCGCTGCTGGCGCAAGATGCAGTGAGATGCACGGAAGGCAGGATTCCATCCGCATTCACCGTGCCGCGCTGCATTTAAATTAGACCTGTAGTGTACGCTGAATGAATATCACACACGTAGCCATGCGCTTTGGCTTTTTCCTTCAGGTGGCGTATCTAGACTGGAGTGATCTCAGTAAGAATGGGTGTCAGAAAAAACAGCCCCCTTTTGCCTGTTTTTCGAGTGAGGTGCAACTTCAGCAGAAGTAGCCTTAAGGCTAACAAAACCAGCTGCCACTCATCTCCAGCCAGCGGAGGCTGACGGGCCCAACCGGAATGTAACTTGAGTTGTGTTTTTTCTCTGTAGGTGGGAACGAGGAGGTATATGGCTCCCGAAGTGTTAGAGGGAGCAATCAACTTCCAACGAGACGCCTTCCTGAGAATAGACATGTATGCAATGGGACTGGTGTTGTGGGAGCTAGTCTCCAGGTGTAGAGCAGTTGATGGTAAGAATAAAGAACTTCTCTTCCCCTGGGGAGGGCTCTGTTTAAGCGTGGTTTAGTGGTCTAGAGAATGTGCCTGGTTTTGGTTAAAAAAAAAAAAAAAAGGCGTATTTTTATTAAGCAGCTAACCTGTTTTTCACTTGCTTCCTTTTTAACATAAGCTGTCATTCTCTGTGGATTATAACCTTTGTAGTGTTGAAGTCTCAAAGTGCTTTTAACTGCACCAGTTACATTGCAAATTGGCTGAGAACATGGAGGGAGGAGGAGTAGGTGATTCCTCCATCAGTGATGCGTGTCCTCTAGCCCTGAGCCCGCATTGCTGCTCTCCGCGGCATCTGCGTTGCTGCCTGTGACCAGGGCATGCTTTGAGCTCTGGAGAAGAGCCACGTTCAGCTCGGACTTGGCTGTCACACCTCAATTCTGCAGGGTAGTGTGGTAGCCTGAATGGAGAGCTCAGAGGTGAAGCACCTCAGTGAAATAGCAGGAACACGGGGCTGGAAGGATCTTCCTGGATCAGCAAGCCCATTTCCCCGCTGTCGTTAGTTGTTAGGTATATAATGTTTGACTTTTGCTGATCAAGCCCTCTCTCAGCATTGGGCTGAGTTTGTTGTTCCATCTACAACTTTGGAGGATCTCACTTTCTCCTGAATGATCCAAAAGAATGAACTTTCATGATGTCCTGTTTCTCAGGTTTTTTTTATACTGCAGTGATGCTGCAAATGGGGCCAGTGGGGGTCTTTTCTGTCCAAAATAGCACTTCTGCTTTTTGGTGACATCCTTGCCATTTGCAGCACCTTGCCCCTGGTCAGGGAAGCAATCTTATCCTTGTAGTAGCTCCAAGGCTGTTTGCTCCAACTTCTTTCCTCTTGTGTAAATATGGGTGCTCTGGACTGACTATCAAGTTCATAAATTAATAGTACCTCACCGGGACCTCAAACAGTTTTCTTACTATTGCAGTAGCACTGAGGAGCTTGATTATAATTAGGATGCCTGCATAGGTGTGTGGTAAGAGAAGGTGGTTTCTTCAAGAAGTTACTAGCTAACCAGATAAAATGCTGGAGGAGCAGGGAGGTAGCACAGTGGGGTGAAACAGTGGCTGTGCAGGTCTTAGATGTAGGAATAACCCTTCTCTGTTCAGGCCTCCCCCCCATATCCACTTGGATTTTTGCCTGTCATGTTTGTGATCTCCTTCCAACTCTTCTCAGGCAGCAGCTGGCCAAGATACTCCAGATGCTGTACACAGCACTGTTAAATTGGAGGAAAGGCTTTGTTTAGGATGAGCAGCGTTATGCTGAACCTCATCTGTACTTTTAGCTCAGAAGTGGTGTCTACATTGCATCACCTTATTTAACCGATCTGCTCCATCTTTGTGGTCAAAATCATGTCTGCTGGCTTCAGTGACCAGTAGCCCTAGTCCTTATGTGTGGAGATGAAAGGCAATGAATGTAACTTCAGAAACAGAGCTTTGACTCAATTCCAGTTAGGGGATAGTTGGTGAGCGTGATCTGGCTTGGAGATCACCAGTGCAGCTCTTCATAGCTTTGATTCCTCTTGGAGGAAGTGGAAGGGAAGGTTGTGAGCGTTATTGTGCCATCCGTTGCAAGGAGTGCTTCAGTTTGGTTTAGTGACTGGTATTCTGTCAACCAGAATAATGATAAGCTGGTTCAGCGATTTTTATATTTTTTTTCAGAGTACCTAAACATCCTGTTCTTGGTGTCACAGTTCATGACCAGCTGAAGTGGTCAGCTCTTTTATTTTAGTCTGGAAAGGCCCTCTTGGAATATCTCCACTCTTGAAAGAGATCACTCTTTGCTACCAAGAATCCCTAAGTGGTGCTGCGGGGCACACCGAGGCAGCCCATCAGTTAAGCCGGGCTGCCGTTGCAGAGGGAGCACCTACACATAGCCGCTGGGCAAATGACGTTTCAATAAGCAGAAGTTACTGCTGCTGTCCGGCGTCTGCACTGATACTCGTAGCAGTGGTCTCATTCCCGCGGCGCAGGGCAGTTCACAGCCATAACTGCTGTAACTAAAGCGTTCAGAAATCATTTTGCACTTAGGAGCCGGTACCTGAGACAAGAGCACCTGGCTCCGCACATCAGGGCTGACTCAAACCTATGAATAAGCCAGATCACACAGCAAGAAATTAGAAGTGTCGTATATGCTTGACCTTGCCTAGTCAGTGCCTAAAATGAAATTATGCTCATGCTGAAACCTTTCTCTAGGTTACTGTATGTTGAATTGCTATGCTAAAATGTGAGGAGAATGGGCTGATTTGCTCCTTCTGTTAAAATAAATCACGGACTACCTGGCAAGCCTCCTCGAGGAGAGCGGTGGGATCGGGCGGCCTGGTTGAGGTTTCGGATTCATAACTCGGCGAGGTGGAAAATGTATGGCCAGACAAGCAGCGGGGTCAGCAAAGTCCATTTTGCAGGAGGAATGTAAATCACATTGGTCTGCAACGACATGTAAACTTCAGTCTCTGCTGTGGTGGGTTGAGGCTGCCCTGGAGCCACAGCTTGCTCATGCAAGGGGAGGATGTGGCTGTGTGGAGGACGCTTCTGTACTAACCCGGTTCTCCATGTGCACCTCAGGTCCAGTGGATGAATACATGCTGCCTTTCGAAGAAGAAATAGGTCAGCACCCATCCCTTGAGGACCTGCAAGAAGTGGTGGTTCACAAGAAGATGCGCCCCGTGTTCAAGGATCACTGGCTGAAACACCCGGTACGTCCCTCCTGGTTAACGGTGGAAAAAGTTTTCCCGTGTGACGGGAACCAGGGATGCAGTTATGGATCACTTGTTAGGTTCACAGGGAAGCTAAACAGTGCACGGACCTGGCCCCTGGCCCTTAGAGAGGGTCGGCGCCCAGGAGTGAGGCGTTGCTTCACGCTCCCCTTTCCGCTTTGCCCCTTGTATTTAGAGAATAAACCAGCTGATTGAAGTAAGCCAGTGCTGAATGTGGAGCGTGTGGTCGTTTAGTAGGACTCATTTAATATGGTGAAAGAAGGGTAAAATAAAGTCCCTTTCATTACGAAAAAGAAAATGATCTACACCATCAGAGATGCGTTCCTCATAAGCTAGATAGCATGCAAGACTTGAACAATTTTTTGAGGAAAAATTAATTAGACACGAAGGCAAGCAGACAATGAAGCAAAATGCAGCGTGGGTTTCCCAGAGGTAGATCATTTCAGGCTCACATTTTTCATAAAAGAGGTGATATTTTTCTTCCGACTGGAAAACTGAGCAGATGGTGAAATCTCGCAGGGCTTCAGGAAGAAGCTAAATGCCTCTAGTCTGACCAAACTGCCACGGTTTTTGCTAGACTCAGGTGTACTCACTCATTGCCTAGAAGTCAAGGAGAGCTGCGGGCTGTAGATAAGGACGAGTGTTCCAGTTCAAATGAGGGTTCAAGTAAGAGCTGTGTTCTTCCAGCGGTGTTGAATTTGGTGATTTTCAGGATATCTGCAGAAGTGATTGCAAACAAAGCAATGGTTTCGCAGTGACTGATACAGTGCTGCCAGCTCTTGTGGTTTTATCGCGGGAATTGTAATACCTGATGTCTTGTCTTTTAAAGCTCTAACTGCTGGATCTCAGGATGCATTTTGATATTAAAAAAAGTACTTTTGAGGCTATGAAATAAAGCTGGATGTGACCAAGCCCTGTAGCCTTAGAAAGCAGAGGCTTAAAAAAACCTGAAAACATATATTTAAAGTAATTTTTAAAGCTAATCTCATGATAATTTGCATACTGTGGAGTCTTAGTTTTTCTTCACAGCATTAAGCTGTGTTAAGCGGACCTCCCCGTCCTCTGCAAAGACAGTCCCCAGAGGAGACGTTGTTGCTGAAGGTGCTTTCTCCCTGTTGTTGCCCGCAGGGCTTGGCGCAGCTCTGTGTGACCATCGAAGAGTGCTGGGACCACGACGCGGAGGCTCGGCTCTCGGCGGGCTGTGTCGAGGAGCGCATTGCGCAGATCCGCAAATCCGTAAACGGCACTACCTCGGACTGCCTCGTCTCCATCGTGACGTCTGTCACCAACGTGGACTTGCCGCCCAAAGAGTCTAGTATCTAAGTCCTGGTTCGCTTTTGTCTTTCCAGACTCAGTGGATTTAAAAAAAGAAAAAAGAAAAAAGTTTAAAAAAAAAACACCACACAGAAAAAAAACAAAAAACAAAAACACAAAAATCCAACAAACACATGAATGCAGCTGCTATTTTATCTTGACTTTTTATTATTATTGTTATTATTATTATTATTATTTTTTTGGATTGGATCAATTTTACCAGCACATTGCTCTACTGTATTAAAAAATGGACATTTCAGCAAGCATTCAGGTGCCGACTAATGAATGCAGAAAAGGTGCAGGTACCTCAGAACCTCAACAAACTCACTTCAGTTGTTTTTATTCTATTCAGTTTTCTGGGTTTCTCTTTATCAGTCTGTCTTCTGAGCGGAGCATCTGTGACGTAAAGGAAAACCACCTACCATCTTAGAAAACGCAATGCTGCAAACTGTGGAGGAAACTTAAGACTGTTATATAAAGAATACACCTTCCTCAAAAGGATTTTTTTCCCCATTTTCTTTTGGTTTTGGGTTCAGTTCCTTTTTTTTTTTTTTTGGAAGTGAGCTTCAAAAAAAACAGCAGATGTGTCTTTTACGGATCTAACGGGTGTCATTGTAACATGGAAAAAAAAGTAACTGGGCAGAGAATGTTAATTCTTGATGGTAGAATTGAAGGGGGGAGCATAGAATAGGGGTGGGGAGAGTGACGTTGGACTTGGCAGCATTTGGGGAAACATCATTTGCTATGGAGCTACTTCTCAGGTAACCATTAGAGGAGGGGAAGGATATTTCCAGGCAGAGTATTAACGGCTGCAGCGTATGGAGAAAGCTGAGTTAAAGAGCCAGTGGTTGTACACGAGGTGCTAGTTCTTTCTTCCTCCAGTATCTTGGGCTTGGGTGGTAAAAGAACAAAGCAGAACTATAATTACCTTTTATTTTTCAACTGGAGATGGTAATGGGAAGGATGCTTTGAAGCAGTGTAATCAGAAGAGGTGGGAAACGTGTTTTCAGAAGCACTTTGGTAAAATACTGGAAGATGGTAACACTTTTTCATCGTGCTTTAGGTGCGAGTCAGTTCAGAAATTCGGCCTTGGAGCTGATTATCTGTCAGCCCAAGCTACTGGTGCAGCTGTGGAAAGAGGAAGAGTCTGAAAACTGGCTCTATAATTATTTTCTCCTTATTATTTTGGGGCTGGGTGGAAATACCTGAACCTGTGGCAGATGGCTCCTGTAGCATCCGAGAAGCCCGCGGACTGCCCAGATGCAGGACGCCACGGCAGCAGCAGTGATTAGCGCAGCGTCTCTCCGACTGGTTTCTTTGCCGCTGCTTTCTCCTTACTCTGCGAAGAAACTCTTTTGTCTTAAAGTGGTGCATATTCTAAAATACCGTTACTCTTACGATGCCATAAACTCGCTCTAGTCAGTGAATGTTCCTAATGCTGCTGATTCAACATTGAAATATTTTTTTAATTTGCAAAACATGCAATGTTTAAAAAAGAAAAAACTAAAAAAAAAAACCACAAAACACACACACACACGTTACGTGGCTTCCGAGGTTTAAACTGAAAAAAACATTTAAAAACTTCATGACCACAGACCACCTCAAACCAGAAATACCTCAGAATTTTCTACTTGTATGAGTTTTATTATATATTTTGTTAGTTGTGTTGTCTTGTAGTAAGTATATTTTAATGTAAGTTGGCTTTTATGACAAGGGAGTTTTAAAAAAAGAAAAAAAAAGAAAAAAAGTTCCAAAATCTTTTAGGAAGTGCTACCATTTTTTTTTTGTTTTATAAAGCACCATTGTAAATAACTGTATACAGTTGTAGAATAACTGCCTATCTAAGGTACCTGGGCATTATTCACTCTTATTTGTGAAGGCTGTTTTCCATTCTGTGTTGTTTTTTTGGTCTGTTTTAGTGAAAGGACAGTACATCTTTTTTTTTCTTTTTTTTTTTTTTTTTTTTTTTTTTTTTTTTTTTTTTTTTTTTTTTTTTTTT
>Ga0065711_1032475_pt1 | contig 27267 bp, 13 predicted proteins | sample Hoacrofraction12_FD_59098 | JGI IMG/M metagenome (GOLD analysis project Ga0065711, IMG submission 59098) | Hoatzin crop microbial communities from Cojedes, Venezuela - Epithelial fraction 12 v2 (version 2) | ecosystem: Host-associated > Birds > Digestive system > Esophagus > Crop | place...
CCCCCCCGATCCAAGTCGGCGTGCTGGCCGAAGGAAGGACATCCTGTGATGATGCCATACAATGTCCTGTTTGTTTATTATTAAGAGCATTCCTGCTTCTCGTTACAAAACAACCAGATGCCTGACTTCCTTCAGTGGTCCTGTCTCTTCGGCGAGGCGTCCTCCAGCTCAGAGGAACGGTGATGCACAATTCCATTTATAGCCATCCACGCTGCTTCGCCGCGGGGCAACTCTGCCACCCTTCCTTCTTCTCGCATGGCTGCGGGAGTGTTTCTCATCACTTTCCCGGCACTTTACGTGGCAGCTGGTTTCACATTCTTCTTTTAAACACACGCGCGCTTGTATTTTGGGGTGACCTGGGTGTTTCGTACTTCTTCACGGGAAAAAGGGAGAAAGGAAAAGAAGGCAGGTTTTATGCAATCGGGTGCCTGTCTGTCCCTCTGACCGGTGTACGCACATCCCTTTCCCTCAACCTGCTCCTCCTCCGTCTGCTAGAAAGATGCGCGGAAAGGATTACCTGCCCTTTTCGGACCGCGACGCTGAGAATAGTACATCTGCGTAAAGACCTTCCGTACGCGCTAGCACGGGCGGGCTCGTGGCAGCAGACATAAGTAGGGCGACTGCTCGCAAGTGAGTGTCCCGGCTTAACTTCCACCGCAGCGTAATTCCGCAAGAGAGGTGGCCCGAGCACCAGGCCGAAGGATATAAATGTAATTGGATATACCCGGTAAAACCCAGGCGCATCCAAAATGAGGTCTAGGAAGGCTCTGATGTAGGAAGAACCATTCATTAAAGGAGAGAAATCCGGCCTACTTGATTGGGTTAATTAACTGATGCTGAGTCACACCGCATAGAACAGAAAAACAATGTAGTCATACTGAAGGTGATTATTTTACCGAAAAATAGTCTCACTCTGAGAGGCAGCTGTTTCAGAGCTTTTCACTTCCCTGTTAGCTTGAAAGAAAAAAAAAAGGGGGGGGGAGGGGGGTGCAAGAGAAAAAAGGGTTGATGTGTTTCCTTCAGGGGCTGATCTTCTTAACGTGAAGGAGAGCAGGAGAAAAGCAAATCTGCCTTTCAAGGAACTGAGAGTGCTTTTGGGCTGGAGAAGAAGAGGAAGCAGAGATTAGATCAGATGAGATGAAGTGAAATATCCATCAGGACAACGGGAGGATGCCACCACCCCCGGTCCGTGTGGCTCTCTCCCCAGAGCCTGGGGAGGTGAGCGCAGCCCGTGAAGCCTGCAGACTTCAAACACCTCCGCGGCACGCTCCGAGGCTACCCTGAAGTTAGCTCCAGGTGCCCCAGTGAAGCTGAGCCCGGAACTGCCGCAGCGCAGAAGGGATTTCACTGGCGTGCAGGTCGAGCCTAACGGTGCCTGATCTGGAATAAAACTAAGTTTATCAAGAAAGAAGAGACAGAAACAAATTGTGAAGAATGTGTACTCAAGCAGGAATCACAAAAACTCTGCCATTAAAGAAATATATAGACTGACCTTCTGACCTTCCTCCTTAATAGAGAAACATGAAAAGACGTCCTGATCGACCAGCAGTTTTCTGCTCTTTTATAGAAATCTTTCATACCAGTAGCCGCTATTGTCTGGAATGTGCAATCTCAAAATGTTGTTCATTTCAAAAAGAACATTTTTAGTCATATTTTCATTTTTTCCTTCTCGCTCACAGAAAACCTCAATTACCGTATTAATCAGCATTTCTCAGGCAGCGCTCTCTGCAGCAGCTTTCAGCCTGGCAACAAATCATGAATGGCCCTAACAGCTCTGATCTCAGAAATCCCCATCCATTTCCTTTGATGCTATCACCGCCTCAGCTCAACAACAAGCCTGCGCGACTCGGCCTCAGCCGCCGCTGCTCTCCCTGCGCCTGCGAGAGCTGTAATTGCGAGGGGAAGGAGGAGGGAAGGAAGGGAGCTGGCTCGCATAGATGAAACTTCTTTAGAAAGTTGGAGGGGAGATAAATTGCACACAAGAGATTAAAGTGGAGTCTCGTTTTCACATCCTCCCCTTCCCCTTACCCAAACAAGGTCAGTGGCAGATTGACCACATCAAGAGTCGCTACCAGACCCACCCCCATTTCCCACTTCCTGCATGTAGGCATCCTTGTGCTGGTAAACATTTGGGGACCAGTTGTGGTCATTGCTCGGAGAAGGTACATGATGTAGTCACAGGGCTGCACATCTTTCAAAAGCCAACTGAGAAATCAAACTCAAAGAAGAACTTGCTTTCAAGTTCTGCTGAGATACACCCGGGTTTTGGGGCCACGTTTCTGAAAACGTGGTTGCTTGTCAGATTCAAGGGGGAGAGAGAGACTCAGCACGCTCTAGCGACTGCGCAGCAGGAAAAGTTAAAGCCTTCTTCTCATAGACTGGCCTGACCTTTACAAAACACAGCCTATAGGCTTCAGATACGATCTCAAAGGCTTTGTATGCCCTGGACTACTTCAGCATGGTATAGCCTATAAGGAGAGAAATTAAAATTGCACTTGAATCTACATGAAGGTTTTTGCAAGGGCATTTTGGGTGGCGTATGTTGTAGCCAGGAGGCTTTTGAATTAACACATGCAGCTTTCAGGGACTGCCTTTAATTACAGAGCACCCTGGTCATTGCCTCGTAGCACTTCCAAAGGCCTTTACGTTTATTTTTGTCTTGGCTGTGTAGTACCAAGAGCAGATCTTTTGGCTGCACTCTCAGCTACTGCCTAGCGCAAGCCTTAGCATCTCTTGACTTCAACGTTGGTTTATCCTCTCAAGAAATTTTCCTCAAAAAGCGAAGAAAGCAATCAAACTAGACTACCGTATCCCCTTTTGTTTCCAGCTAGGCCTTATTAAAATACTGCTCAGATGACTTATGAATAAGCCAAAACAACCCTCCTCCAATGGAAAACACATTCTTGCAGCACACAGAAGCGAGAACTAAGCTTCAGCCATTTCCTCTTGTTGAGGCTCGAGTCTGAGCAGAAGGAGCAGAGGCTGTCTGGGCCTGCTATCTCGAGGGCAAGAAGTCACCGTGAGAAGCTGGGCTTCTCGTCACTGAGAACGCAGCTGAGCAGCAAAGACGAAACAGTCTGAAGCCACTTGCTCTTGTTTCCCAGGAAGCAAGCTGGGGTGAAGGTATTGAGAAAGCAGCAGCAGAGCCTATGTCACTGCACTTCTGTTTTTTGTTTTGTTCATCATGGGAGAAGGCAGCAGACTTCAGGGTCTGGACTAAACATAAGGAGCCATCTACTTGTCGTTCAGGAGGAGGGAAATGCCTCCCAGCAAAGACCACGGACCTCTTGATTACCATCAGCCTTGCCATCACACTTGGGAGCGATGGTGGTCTTGGGAAAGGCAGGGATGATAGCCAGAAGCCCATACAACAATGCTTGTGTTGTCTTTGCGCGCTTCTACCAACCCAAGTTCTTACTGGACAAGAAAACCTGAGCAAAAAAATGAACCTTCCACATCCCAAACATGGACTTTTGAACATTTTGTCCACAGCAATAGACCGAGTCTGAGGAAAAATAAAGAAAACAGGCCAACTCACTCCAACCACTTTCCAACCTTACTGGTGACAGAGGACTGAAAAAAAGCTGTGCTCTGGGAAATTTTCCTTTAAAACAGGCTGATTCCCAGATTGTTATGGAGGAGGGATAGGACAGTAGACATATGTTAGCAGGCTCACTCCTGTGAATGTTTCAAAGACATCAGCCCCGCAACAAGCCCACAACAATTTGAAATAACAAAGTCACCTCAGAATTAATTGCGTTAATTCAACTTCCGTGTCCCTTCCCAGCTTGGCAGTCTTGACACTTTTTGGGGTACCCTCTCCGTAACCTGCCTGGTAAGTCACAGTGACACAAACCACAGTCACCCTCTGGACTCTGTTCATGCACAATTCCGTTTTCATTTCAGATACTCTCCAGGCTGCCCAATCTCATGGAGCTGACGAACACAGCAGAAGGTGAGATCCACGGGTGGAACCACACCACTTTTCTCAGACAAAGAACTGGCCAGGGAGCGCATTTCAAAACAGATTAACAAAAACAACAGCTACACACCATGACAAAGCGCATATGGTGGAAACGAAAATATTTACCCACAGATTATCACAGATCCAGCAATGCGACTACCGTGCATGGAGGACCAAAGCAGTCGAAACAGGGGCTGTATGTTTAGAGCTGATTAGGGAATCTGGCCGGGGTGGGCTGAAGGACCGCTTTTTAAGCTTCTAAGAGTCCATTCGTCATTTCTCCACCTTTCCTACCCCAGGGTGGTGAAATAACAGTCTTTTCATACCTGTGTGTTGGCTGGGGGAGGGAAGAATTCCTCTGCTATTAAACACAACTTCTCATTAAATAGTTGACACCTTATCCTTCTTTAAATGTTGTAATGTTTACTTTGCAAAACCCAGGAAAGCTTTTAAAATAAAGATAGCAGAGAGATTCTTAAGCCGGGTGTCCTTGCTTATCTGCTCTTTATCAACCAGCTATTGTTTCTGGAGGAGCTCGTTGGGGAAGGTGGAGCAAAGGGGGTTAATGTTCAATAGGTATCTATCAGTTCCCCTGAAGGAATAGCGCTGCTGACAGAAGAGCAACACTGGGCTCTCAGCTACTTCCTGCAGAATGTGACAAACCAGAGAGAGAAAAAAAAAAAAAACCGAGGGCTGCAGCTACTTCTTTTTTTTCTTTTCCCTCTCCCTCTCCCTCTCCCAAAACAACTAGTTTTTAAGCAAGACATTGTCCTTAGGAGAGATAATCCCACAATAGAGAGTCCATTAGAGGTATTAAAGCATTGCCAGCGCCTGATCTACAAGAAGGGCTCTGTCCTGACAATAGACAATTAAAGCTGATAAATCTGCACTACTTGTTGCCGTTCTAATTCCTCGTAATTGTATGCTACTTGTCCCTGCCTCCTGCGTCCAGGGATGAAGCATGCTTCTTTAATCTCCAGAGTACCTGACCTAGTTCCTATGTGGTCTTTTCAGGACCTGTTTTCTTCCCATCTGGACTTCTTCCCTCCTACTCTCCTCTCCTGCTTCCCTCCCCTACGCATTAAGCAGAGGTTACGATAGAGGGCACAGAAAACACCAGAGCACAGCACCCGGATCAATAATTCTGGAGCCCCAGACAATGCACTAATCTGCAATAACAGCTAATCATGGTCAATTTGGCACACCAGTGATTAAACTGTACTTTTCATTAGGCTCAACAAGTAGAGCAGACGCACACTGACGATTCAAATTGCCCGATCAGTAAGAGCTGCCAAGCTTGCGTGCACTTCTGCGTTCGTAGCTGCTGCATCACTGGGCTTGCCAGGCTACACGCTTTCTGGGGGCTTATCTTTTTCTTCTGACATTTTACGGACTGCGACCCTTAGCTGTCTCTTCTATAAAAAGCAAGCCCCTGCCTCACTTTACTACCACGAGTTCTCCTAGTTAAAGGGCTCAGTGGGCCAAACTCTGATGCGCTGTGCAGGATGCTGAAAAACAATCATCGCAATTACGTTACCTCCTGGTGCCAACAATATTCTTGGTTTTATTTTACATCTCAAAGATATTTGCTTCTTCTGAATTTTTTTTTTTCTACGAAAGCTTGGAAGCCTACTGGTGACACAGCAGAAGCATCAAAATGTTTTCTTCTCTTGATGTTTAAATATCAGAATGTTTTCACAGGACTTCAAAAAGAAAAGGAGTAAAAATTACCTCGCATCTATTTATTTTGCAAACCGAACTGTTCAGCCAACCTCACAAAAGATTTCAAGACTGAAGACTGGTTTGGATTTTCTTTTTTTCACCAGCAGGTGAATAAGCCACTACTGTGTCCACTTTCAAAATCTGCAAAGTTATTAACCCTTCCATGCCATTTTGCTAGTGACCTTCCCATCACCCTCACAGAACAATTTCTTCTGACAACAATTTCTTCTGGTTACAATCGTACCTAGCGGACCCGTTTTGAAAACTGCCCTGAAAGCCTCACCCAAGAGTTTACCACAATCTTTTAAGCACAGCACCAAATTCCCGGACTCCTAGAGACTGACCCCACACACTCAGGGGTCTCCTTCTATTTAACTTTAGCTTATCAACCTTGTATTATACTTGAATAAGTGTTAAAACTGCACTCCAGGTTGCTCTTGAAAAAAAAAAAGAGCAAAGGGGAAAAAAAAAAGAGCGAGGAAGATGTCAAACGAATACAGGAAATGTCTATTCTACTATTAATATTAATGAATCCCTAATGCATTTGCAAGCCACTTGAGGTAAGTCAGTGGAGTTCTTCTGACAGCTATTCCTCATCAGACTGCTGCTGCTAAAGATGTTGATGCTTTCCCTTTTGCTTTGTAATCTTTAAACCAAGTGTAAATCGCACCACAGCCTACCACAAAATAATGTATTTTATCCTAAGTGAACACAAAGCCCTGGAGACTGAGGTTTAAAACAGCGCACATGTCCGCTCAATTTATCATTTGAAGATAGGAAGCTGCCGCAACAAACAAAACACCTCCTTGAAAGTGGGACAGCAGCAGATTGCGGTGCAGAAAGCTCTGGGATCTTTTGTTTTCCTGGAGAGCAACAACGGGGCTTTGCAGAGAAAGACAACAGGCTCCCTTTGCTGAAATCTAAATCAGTGCATATAGGAAAGCCTGCCAACTGCTAGTTAGATGGTAACAAAATATTGCAGATAATTCACTTTTCCCGATAAAGCAGAAACAAGCAGGCATGCAGCACCCAGCAGGGGCTCAACTGATAAAACGGTGTCAAACTCAAACCATTTGTCAATTGGGAGGAAAGAGAGCAAGCTGAGAGATGGACTCAGGAAGTAGATTTATCTAGCGCGACACATTAACTAGTATAAATACTAAGGAAAAAGTAAACACATTTACCCAGCAGTATCTCCAGCCAGCAAAGAAAAGGCTTCTGCGCCTCAGCCCCACGCTGGCCATCTCACCACTCAGCTGTCAGCTCCAACAGCAGTGGCATTTTTCTTCTTGTGCACGATTGCCGTGCCATTTAATTCACGGCACTGAAAGGATTTATTAAAAGCGCACATTATAATTAAGCTAAACAAAAGCGTGACTCCTCTGCTGTTGGAGTCTCCTCCCTCCACCCAGGAGCCGAAACAGTAAAACCACCTTGGCAGCAAACAAGTCAGGTAACATACCCCGGAGAAGAGCACAGATTTGTTATATCATCATTTACTTCGCGTCTGGCTTGCTCCAAACTGCCTTATCAGAAACTCGTGTCCCGGAGTTCGGCTCCCGAGGCAACGGAGGTCAGGCACAGTAAGTCGCCAGCAGCGTCATGTGGGGCACGCAAACAAACCGGAATAACGCAGGGCAGGAGGGCTCTTTGGATGCGTGCTTCCCAACTGGAAAGTCTAAACAAATGACACGGTTTGTGGGCAGCACCACGCCGCCGCAGCCACAGGGAAGCAGGAAAACGGTTCAAAGGGACCTAGGATAGACACCAACCCTCAGCCACCTACACACGCACCTCGTGCCCGCAACCCCGTCGTATCAAAGGGGGGCACGTAACGTCAGCAAACCATTCTGACGCTCAACCCCACACAAAATTCAAAAATTAACAGCGAAAATAAGTAATCTGCAACATGCCCTCCCCCCACCCCAAAAAAAAAAGAGAAAGAAAAAGGAGTTAATTCATAAAGCAAAATACAGCACGTTTCTTTGTTCAGCCGTACCTTCGTGTGTCCCCGCTGCACAGGTTCCCCACCTCCAGCTCACGCATCTCCGGATTTTAGTCCATATGGGAAGTCTGCCATTCACTCGCACCCCCGCGCTCTCGCTCCCCAACACGCACTGCCTGGAACCGCTCCGAGGATTTTAGAATTTCCTCTCGCTAGCAGATTCCTCCCTCCCCTCGCATCCACTCCACCCCGTTCTGTAATTAGGCTTAACAAGAGCAATTAACAAAACAAACTCCTCTCCGCCTGGTGGCCTGATAATTCTGATTGTCATAATGTATTAAGATGTGTAAGCCAGTTTAAAATAAAGGTAAATTACAACGTTGCACAAGAGCCATTTTGCACCTATTTTTACTGCTTTTATCATAGGGATAATGAACATTCAGCCACGCCTTTAATTTAAAACAGAAAAAACAAAACTCATGTCCGAACACCAGAACTCAGAATTGTCACTTTTGGACCAACGAGACTATACTGGGTTTTTCCTAGTTTATTAGTGCACAGATCCCTCTTCCTAGGTACAGAGCAAACGCCGTAGAAACATAGTTTTCTCTCTGGAACTACCCTAAAACTTTTAAGATGTAAAATCAAGTTTAAATGTGTCTTCTGGCTTTACAGGCATCCATGAATCACAGGTTTGTAACTGTTCCTTTTTCCCTGCCTGGTGTCTAATGGCACGATATGGGAGGCCAAAGCCTCAAAATTTATTTTTCTGATGTTTTGTCTACCTACTTGCAGTCTGCTTTCCTTCAGCAATCAAATCAAAGAATTTTAGTGTCAGAATAATCAAAAAAACAACAATTTCGGACTAACTGATTTCAGGTGGTCAGTGAAGAAACTTTGATATGCTTTGATTTTGGTGAGCTATGGATTCAGCCCACACAGAAAATTTACGTGCAGCCTGAATTCAGTTGGAAAACATATCTAGCTCATATTCTGCTTATGCAGTCTGGGAGCATGTAATTAAAACTGTCGACATAACATTAGTAAACATATCAAAATCATAAGCACACAGAAACTTCATGAGCAGAAGAGAAGACCAGAAAATTAAAACCAGTTTGGTACGTGACATGGACTCACGGACTCAGGTTCATATGAACTGAAAAAATATTCTGCTCCCCCAGATACGTATAACCTGATTCACAACACCATCTGCCAACTAACCACAAACAACAACAAAAAAAAAAAAAAAAGAAAAAGCAAAAAGAAAGGATGATGTTGTTAGCGTATTGTTGGAATCCTGCAGTTTCTGATAAGCTAGATATGTTTTCCTAAGTCAATGATTTCATCTCAGCTGGGTGTCAACATTTGCACAAGAATAATTTCGGGGGTCAGAAAGACATGAGCAAATGAGATTTCAAAAGGTTTCATAAGAGCACAGATTGCTCAAACACAGGGAAAGGAGGGTTTCATCTTCCAGAAGTTCACTCTTCTGCTTCTTCATTCCTCCTTCCCTGAAGCTGAGTCAAAGTTCTGTAAAAACCTACAGCAAACCATCAGATTTGCAAGACAACAGCCTCACATAAAAAGCCACGCTTTGCAGTGAGACGATCGACCCAAGATGACGGTAAAGGCAGACTATTCTGGTGCAAAACCAGGCACGCTTTCAAATGGTAGGAGATGCCAGGTGTAGAAGTGCATACAGTAAATCAGTTCTGCACTCCCGGCATCCCATGCACCATCTTTTTTTCGACCCAATCTCTTCCTCATTTTGTGTTTACAAAGAAGAGTCCTGACTAACAAAACGTCATTTTGCCAGATTTTTTCTCCCTTGAAAGGCCCCATGCCTTACTTTTACCACAGACTGTTCAAATGCAAGACAAACCTATTTCATCTTGCATTTTTCCACTTTGCTCATCGCAACTGTAGCACTTTGAATGCCTCACAAATATCAAATAATGACTAATCTGATTTTCACAATACCTCCCCCATATGCTGATGCAGGTATTCTTGCTATTCTCGCTTGCAGGAGGGGTATGGAGACCCAGTGACATGAACATCAAAAGTGTATATTGATTTTGGGATGCAGAGCAGCTGATTCACTCAGCACGGCGTATTACTTTCTATGTTCAAAGCATTTCTCTTCCTGGCATCCGTGATAGCTCTGTACTTTGCAGGGCTTCAAATCGGGCACCCAGAAGATGCCAAAATTAATGACCATCTGCAAAAGGCTTTGCTGAGGTGAACTGGTACGACCCTTACTCAGAACCAAGGGCAGAAACGCTACGTGGTTCCCGAGAGCAGAGCTCACCTGCCCCGAGAAGAGCAACACTTCTTCCTATCACAGCCATTCTACTTCCTCACACTGCAGCAAATGAGACGGGGGAAGAGGTGTCCTAAAGATAACGTTTTATTACACCACCCCGATTCATCTCCCCTAGCAAGCCTGTCTGATGCCTGAATGAGGCAAGTAACCAGTAGAAAAAAACAGTAATTAAATGAGTAATTAAAGACTGTATCATAACACATAAGAGGATCAAATTGGGGTTAGGCAAACAACCTAAACTCTAGAGAACTCGAGTTTGCAGTTTTAGTAATGTTCTTCAACACTTTTTGTGCTGATTTTTGAAACTGCAGATAGAAAAGCAGAGATCCCACGACCTGGCATCACACCAACACCCACACGGATCATCAGCAGAGCTGGGGTATTCTGACCTGCCACAGGCAGACCTCTGTGGGGAAGCTACCAGACCTGGCTCACAGCAACCATACGGCTGTTTCTAGCGAGGTCAGCACAAGCACTAGGGACACTTCTGCTGGTGGGTTCCCCCAGGTGATGTGCTGGAAGCACAGGAATGACCGCTTTCAGGCATCTCGGTTTCACACCAGGTTTGGTGTGGAGTTTGTTCCTCCTCCCCTCTCTTCCTGTCTCAGCCAATCTTCCAGACCTCACCTCAGACTTCTGACTGGTGTCCTTGCTCAGCATGTCCTCACCTTGTTCCTCCTGACCCCTCTTGTAGTTCCCCTTTCCAGTCACTCCCATTTTCCTCTCCCACACCCAGGCGCCTTGTGCCAGGTCTTCTCATCAAGCCAGTTTCAGCACCTCCCGGTTCCTCATCCGCACTGCACTTCTTTCCCCTCCTGACCTAAGGAAACATGGTAGGCTCTCCACCCCCATGTGCCCCTTCCCGCTGACACAGGCCTGGCCTCCACAGCCTGGACAGTAGCATGGTGGTGTCAAGCCTCCAGGCATCTCCTGGTGCTCCTCCGCAGGCACATAGCGGCGAGCTCAGTCCACCCTTTGAGCAGACACGGTGTCAAGCCAACTGGAAGTCCTGTGACTATGTTAGCGTGGCACTGAGCCCGAGCTAATAAGCCCTGGTGAGAAGCCGGATATATTAGCTTGGGCTTAGCACCGTGCTAATGCAGTCAGCAGCTTTTGGATCAGAGCTGGCTTACATCCCACCCACTTTTAACATCGAGCTTGCTCTTCTTTGTCTACAGTAACACATAAAGATAAATCCCTCGGTCTTGTACCAACCTTACTCTCAGTTTCCCTCCTCCCTGACACCGCTCATCTCCAGGCGGCGTGGTCTCTCCTCCTTCATAATCCCCACCAGGTTCAGCTCTTGCCCGCAGGCTTTTAAAAACATCTCCTTTTGACGACTCTTTGGCCTCAGGATGGTCTGCAGTAAGAATGCACTGAACAGGCACTCTTCTGCTCTCCGTTCAGGCACTCAGACCCAGACCCAACAGCGTTCACTCACCGAAGCAAGCCGTGAAGCCCTCCTACAGCTCCTGGGCGGGCTGCTCTGCCAGTCATCTCAGGTGGCTTCTAGGTTGGCTTCTAGCTCAAAAGCAACTCTCCTGGGCGTGGGAGTCAGTGACGGAGGCGGGGTCAGGACTGGTGTGTGTCCTGGTCTTGCTCTGACAAGCCCCAGTGATAAGTGAGGCTCCAGGAACTGGGAAGTGCTCCCAGCGGAGGGACAGTATTTGAGCATCCCTGACAACAGCAGCCACCACTCTCCCCTGCCACATTCACTGTCTTTCCCCTGGCCACTGAATTGGTCTTCTGCTCCAAAAAATGGGGGCTGTCATGGCAGAGATTACTTTTCAAAAGAAAAGTCATCTCACTTATAATGTTAGCAACACAATTTTTGACATAGCCCAGTTCTTGGAAATGGCAGAATAGATTTTGGGGAAAAAATACAGCCTGAGGAAAGTACAATGTAAGAAACAACTGTGCCACACGTTCAGATTTGGGCAGATTTATGAGCATCTAAAACGGGGATCTCCTAATGCCAATGGTCTGTCTGTCTTAGCAACAGGTGATGCTACCAGCCCTGCTTACACCAGAGATCAGTTTCCTGAGATTAACTTTAGGGGGATATTATTAAACATTCTCCTTTGTACAACAACGAGAATATGAACATAATACACAAATCACATACTAAGCACGTGCACAGATTTAAACCTTATTTCCTTGGCCCGCTATTCCTCTTTCAGTGTCCCAGGCCACGTATTCTATTAACTACGTGACATGGTAAGGTTTGATAAAGACAAAGAGGATGCTCCTGTTGCAACATGTTTACATAAAGTGCTCCCTTTCATATACTAAATCCTAAAGAGCAACGGAGACAACAAAAATGCTGATGCGACTATTTTTCATCACTGTTAAGGTTAAAAAAGTAAACAAGTGACTATCTAATTGCTGTAGTTTGCTGCAAGAAAACCAGATCCTTAAGTGACTCATCTGCTCACCAAATAATTTTTTTTTTTAAAGATAAACTTGCACCAGTCTGCCCCAGCATAGCCCTCATCTAGAATTATTTGCACACAAATAAGGCAACAGGGAGTAAGGGAAGCTTGCAATCAGCCCTAATGTCTTCCCTTCCTCTCAGCCCCCAGTACAGGACAGCCACTTCCTTTCTACAAACGCTTTGCTCAGATCTGTACACAAGACAGGCCACATCTTCCGGGGAGGCTCAAAGTCTTTGCAGACGCATGGTTGCCTTCAAAGCATCACTGGAAATCTGTGTGGGAAGAGTCTAAAATATTAAAACCATCCTCTACTCTTTTCTTCTAAGCCAACAACAAACCCCCTTTAAACTTCTCTATCACTTCTCTATTCAGTTTACTCTGGGCTGCAGAATAAACTTTCTGACTACTGAAAAAGACGCGCAGAGACTCAAGCTGCAGCACGCGTGCAAAAGAAAACAACAGAGAAACCTGTACACCCTTTTCAGAAAGACAGTTCTCTTCCAGAGCATTACAGTTATGCCTAGGCTTTTCCTCTGTTACCAAAAGCAGGCAAAAAAGCAGGCTGGTGTGAAAATACTGCACCTCAAAGTGTAGCTTATCTGTCCTAAATCCGAACTGACTTACCTTTTGGATCAACACTCCATTACCATCTTGCCCGATTTTCTTCTCACAAAGGTAACCGCTTGCCCTCTAGCAGATTCATGAGTTATTTAAGCCATGATCTTCAGCCTTAAGAAATCCCCAGCTGAAAGTTCGCTGCGGCACTCGTAACCACAGCCTAGCAGCGAGCAGCACGCGACACTGCTCTGCCTCGCCCGGCAGCCAGCCCGTGCTTGCTGACTGCAGGCGAGAGATTCTCATGTTTTCTCAGTTTCCCCATTTCTAACCTGAGAGCTGCCCTGTGCAGCGGGATGGCTTTCAGCGACACATCCTTTGTACCCTCTCCTTGCTGCCAGATGTCCTCTGTAGCCAGTCCATGGCTTGTGTTCTGTATTTCACAATAGCTTAACAATTTCAGTAAAAATTCACAGACTACTACTACGGAAAAAGCAGGTATTATTCTTGAAGGTGGACAGGCCAAAACATCCGATTCTCAGTTAAATCATCTGAATTTCTCTCATTTCACATTTCTTTCTGACTGTCAAAGCCAGACTTTTGCCAGTCCTATGTATAGATAACTGGATCCTTTTGAAATATGGTCAAGATGACAAGGTGTGGGGCAGTACAACTGAGATGCTGTTTCCCTGAAATACCTGCCACGTTTGCAGGGAGCTAGGACACCAGAAGAGCGCAAATTATCACAACGCAAGGCACAGAGAGAAGAGCGCCCTAACAGACCTTCAGAGGCTCACGATCAGTTTCTGAGGACGGATGCTGTAACCCTACAGATAACAGGGAGGCTGAGTAAATTGGTTTAAATCTAGCGAAGATCTAAAGACAAACAGGTACCAGAAATGCAGGGTATGTACTGGCTAGCAAAACAGACAAGACACATGGAAATATTTTTTCAGATTAATTTACATAAAAGTAGATTTGACTTTTGTACAGTAGACATGATTTTGCAAATCACCGCGCTGAAGAAATCTAAAGAAAAATCCATCTGCATTCTTATTAACACGTAAAAGTGTTTAAGGGACATAATATGTTAAAAAAGAGTCACAATAATGGTTAGTCCATGCTTCCAATTATATTTTCTTCAATTAGTCTTGAAGAAACTAACACCTCTATTAATCATTTCAATTAACTCCACGCACCACACGACATCCGCACCAGCAGCCCATATGTTGCGTTCCAATCACCCAAATATTAAAGCCTTTTTAATTGATTGATCTAAAGAACATTCAACAGGCTCAAGGTGGCAGCCAGCCAGGAAATCCCAAAAGAAGATGACAAAAAGGTGGGGGTGCTAAACCAGCTTCCCAATTTGTTTTTCCTCTTCCTCCAGGGTTCACTAAGTTAATCCAATCACAGCCCATAAAGCCCCTTTTTAATAAAATAAATAAATAGATAAGAGAACACACATGTTGGCTTTCCCCCAGAGAAGCCCCCTCCGCTAAAGCCAGAGAGCCATCCTGTTAAGAAAGTGCCGCATAGGAGGGTGCATTTTTTATCCAGCAGAAATATTTAGCTTGGCCGCCCGCCAGGGAATGCTGAAAGAATAGACTGAATTAGGGGATTTACCTTCCACGTGTTTGGCACGCGTCATTAGAGGCTCTGAAGAGCTTGACTCTCTTGCTCTCTCACTCTCCGTTTTTTTCTCCCCCCACCACCACCGCTTTGATGCGGAGAATAAAGTACGAGCTACAAGAGCAGCTGATGTGTTGCATTTCTACATGTTGGCACAGTGGCTTTTGTTCTGTCGAAGAAAACTGATGCCCAGTTTCTGAAGGTAGATCAGGTTGGTTTTTTCCAATTCCAGTCAGGTATGTTTCAAAAGCATTCACTTTAATGCAGAAAAAAAGCATGCTATTTTTCCTTCTCTCTCTTCCTTAAAAAAAAAAATTCTCATAGTTTTTTCTAGACAGATTTAAACTTGGAGAAAGTGGCTTTAAAGTAAATTCTTTAAGTGAAACTCCAACCGCAGAGTATTTCAGGAGATCATTAGAAAGGTTAGTTTTGTAACAACAACCCATGAATTGCTCTGTCATTTGACTTTTATATGCTGTCATGTGGACTTATGTCATTTTAAAAAACACTTCTTTATATAAGTGCTTTGGTCCTGCAAATAACTCTTAAAATGTATCACCAGAACACATTAGTCAAGATGATTGGCCCATACCTCAAGTAAACCATGCATCTTCCCAGCTTCTGACTTGTGAAGGGAAAGGCGATACTGTAAGTTAGCCTCTGCCCCCCTTAACTTATTGAGGGGTGGGAGGCAGAATAAAAAGAACCTGTTTCCAGCTGAGTAAAAGCATGGAGGCCCTTAAACCAACAATAAATGCAAATGTTTGTGTCTGGCACACATGCCAACCCTGTCCACAGAGCGGAGTTTTGCAGAACGACTCCCAGTGCCACCAACACCCATCCACTGAACTGGTGTGAGCCCTGCTGCAGCTGTCTCTGCTGCGGTCTCGTCACAGTATCAGATGCCCTGTTCACACACGGGTTTTATCATTATTGGTTCAAGAAAATCAGTTTGGAAGATATTTGTTGACACGCTTGCTCAAAGCAAGGTTCAAGCAGAGTTTCTGAACTGGTGCTGGCTGCATCTTTACCCTGTCTTCACTTGCAAATAGATCTGTGTCTGACTTTGGTTCAGCTAAATCCACATTACCAGATGACATCTCTTTCAGCAAAACTGGTTCATTGTGCCTTGCATATCAGGAGATCGCAGGGGCTACAGAAAAGCCACGAAAGGGATGGATACCTGCCCTCAACTGCAAATACAAGCTATTATCTCCAACGTCAGAAGGGTGCTGCGGACCATCTCCTCGCCAAACGTAAAACACCTCAGCTACAGGGACCTCCTTGCAGCTGAAGGGCAGGCCCGTAGTTTATCACTTCTTAAATAAATCATTCATAATTCATAGCCAGGTTGAAAACCACACAAATAATGAGCTCTCAGTATTACTCAGCGGAAAGTGAGAACTGGAGTTTTCCACCCAAACCCGTAAAGGCTGACAAGCTCAGACATGTTTTCGTGAGCTCCTTCCTGGACCCCACGTCTTTAATTCAATTTAAAGAAAGCTAGTCAGCCACTTCCCCATCGTCTTTTTAAGTAAAGATGTTAACATCCGTGCTAATAATACAACTACCCCTTCTTTTATCAAAGGTTTCAGCAGTCGCGGAGGCTCTTTCCATCACAAGGAAAAACTGCGAAAACAAAGCTGCCCAGCTCTGCCGCTAACAGGGCAGGTTTGGCTCGGTACGCTGCACGGATGCCAGCCGGTGGCTGAAGCGCTGCTTTGTGTTTCCAGCGGAGCATCTCTGCTGCTAATTGAATCTCCACACGACTGGCCGTGCGGCACTCAACTACTGCAGGCCAGCAGCAGTGGTTGTTCCCACTTCATCGGAAAATGGAGTAAGTGTTCTGGACTAAGAGTCCCAAATGGGATCATCCCTCTGCGGAAAGGCTGCAGGTTTAGCAGGAAATAATTGTGAATTAAGGTGCGGGTGCTGCAGGCTTGCACTCCGTGACAAAGCACCCCGGGGCAGCTCATGCTTTTCCAGGCAAACCTGCGAGCGGAGGCGGTGGGTGCTGCCCGCTCCCCGGCACAGGGCTGCCTGCCTGCAAACCGCCCGCCGACCGACACCAAAGGTGCGTTTCTGCTCCCCCCGGCCCCCGTCACGCACGACGGCAGGAATACCCGGGGGTCCACTGCCTGCCTGCGCGGCCTCTGGAGCGGTTACAGCCAGGCCAAGCGCGTTTCAGTATTGTGACTGATAATTTGAAACTTCAGCCAACTAACAGAGAGCATTGGTCTGACAACACCAGTTTGGTGGCAAATTGCTTGATGTATTTGTCATAACTGCAGCAAACTTGTGTTTAAACACTGTCTGCCATGCTTATCATATTTGCAGATTAAAAACATGACCTTTATAAGTGAATTAGAAGAGCTCTTTTTTCCCCTCTACGTCTCCTCCCTCCGTGTTTTTAATTAAAACCACGAACCAACACATGTATCCGTCCTCACTTCTGTAATAGTTCGGGATTCCACGCTCAAACACTACACAGATAAAACGAACCTGTATGTGTTAGCGATTCGCAACGCAGTAAATTCTCCTTTCCAAACCTGCCGTCTTCATTAAAATCTTATTTGCTTGGTAATCTCCTTTGATCGCTAAAGTTATAAGAAGCCCCCTCCTCTTCTTTTGATACTATCAGTGTAGCTTTTGACCAGAGAGCGTGATGAATTAAATGTATGACAGATATGACAGGTGAGGAGTGCTTGGAGAGGGCTTAAACAGCAGGGATAAGACAAAGCCCCCATTTAAGAACAAAACCCCTACCCGATGGCTAGCCCGTTAATGACCAACCACTCTATTTGTCCTGGTGGATGAGGAGCAAGCTGATACTACAGACAAAGCTTTGTTAGCCACGGGGCTGTCCTTCAATCAGGCCACACAACCAACTAATTGAAATGCCCAGTTTTCCCCCCTCAGGATTTGATATACAAGCTAGGGGTTTTGTAGGTATACTCTCCCCCCGCCCCCCCCCAATAATGTATTAATTCAGCCACCACAAGTTTACAGCTGGACTAAGTGGAATTACAGCATATAAACCTGAAAATCTATCTGCAGGGATCCAGCTAAGCCCTGGAGAGAGACAAGTCCAGCAATACAAATCCAAGGAATTTTGGAAGTCAATCCATTAGGATTACTAGGCCTTTGATTTTGGAAGTCGCAGGCTCAAAATATGGAAGCAACGAACTCTCAATCTTCCTCCATTTTAGCCTCTTTTCAGAGGACTTACTGACCCCATTTTTTTTCTATTAAAGGACATTGATAAACGTGGACAGAATTATATTGTTTTTCCACTATATTTACAATGAAGGAAGACAGGAAAACATCTGCTTTGCTGAACTCATGGTTACCACGCCCTTTAAATTTCATCTGTATTTTCTACATATCTAGAGTTGTCACAAGCAAACTTGTCACCCTTCTCGTCAGCTAAAGACTGCTCTCTCCCTCTTTAAAGTTCAGGTTAATTTTCAGCACGTTTTCAGGCTCTTGTTACTTCAAACTACAGGCTGCCTCCCAGAGGTGGAGAAATCTCTGTGCCCCCCCGCAGACCAGGATTATATTCTCAATGGGCAGTCTCTTCAGGCTACCAATCTGTGGTTAGCAGAAGGCCAGCAGTTTCCTGAGGTAGGTGCCAAAGCCATACTCATTTTTAAACCCAACTGTTAAAGAAAAGCAAAATTAGATTATAGGGATGCAGTAATGAATCTGACTTTATCTTTGCTCTAGGTATAATGGAAGACACTAACTGAGGGAAACAGAGTCTTCACTCTCAGAATACATTCAATTTTTATCTCTTTGTTCCTTCCTGTCCTGCCCTCGCAGCACGCTGTAGCTGAATCACAGGTGCTGGTATCAGGAAGCCGGGGTTCTGTTCTTAGCTCTGCCGTGGGCTTCTCGCATGGCTTCTGGCATGCCTTGTACCCTCTCCGTGCCTCAGTTTCCTTATATAAAAATGCAAATATTCCTACCTATTTCAGAAAGAGTGTGGTCTAGTGGTTTAAACCACAGAATCAAGACATCCGAATTCTCAAACTGAATACAGTATCAATTTCTGCTGTGGCTTTGAAGCAACTACCCATACCCACCCAAGGGGTCAGCTTCCCCCGGTAAATATCGAACGGCCAAAACCCAGGCTTCCCAGCAGAATACGTGTGCTACTTCTCAAGTGAGCGGTGTTTCTGGCTGGAGGAGAGCTCGGCCTGACCTCGCAGCGAGGCCCCTTACCCAGAGCACAAGAGAGAAGACGGTTTGAGCGATGACTGGCAAAGCTTTCGGGAGCTGCTCTCACTAGCAGGCTACGGTGACCGCTCTCCGAGCGCCTGTCCCCGGGCCACCCAGCAGAGCTGGCCTGACTCTGGCCCAGCCACCACGGTCCTAATTCAGCATGCGGAGGCGTAAGGCTCAGGTCCCAAATCTTCCCCAAGTGGGACAAAGGGCTGAAGTGACAGCTTTCCCCTTCCCCAGGGAGCACGCGGTCACTTTGGGCTATTTCGCAGAAGATCAGTTGGTCTCTCACGCTCTCTCCTCCTCCACTTTTCCTCCGTGAAAAACTCCCCAAAGTTTCGAGTCCATTCCACTCAGAATAAGTAGCAATACGAAGACTTTCACAGAGCATAAAAAGCATTTCCTGCCTGGCTCTCTCTCATGGCTCTCTGGCTCACTGGACACTTGGCAAAGGTTAATTAAATAATGCTTAGATAGTCATAATATGTAAAGTTCCAGACAAGTGATAAGTGTTAACATTACAAAGCATAAAAGGGCCATTAAGGCATAACCTTACAGAAATCTAGAGGAAAATACTGTTAACCTTACAGAAACACACATTTCTTCACTAGGGACTCCAGTAAAGCCAGGCAAAGTTGTCACCAGGATCCTCACTAACCCCATACTGAAAAAGACAGACTGACTGTCAGGAAAATACCATAGGGATTCAGATCATTAAACGAAGGGGGGGGAAGGGGAACAAAAGGCACTAATCTGGGGTATTTTGTTTTTGAGCATGCAGATCTGAACGGAAGCTGCATTTTTTTAGACAGCTTTCCACTCTCCCTATTAGATACAATGTTATCATCTTATTACACATGTTGCCTACTAGACGCGCTCTGACTTTTATAGATGTCAACCCCATTTCTTAATTCAAGCCGTTTGTCTCTTGTGATCTCTGCGCCTCTGGGTTAGAGTTCCAGCCAAAGAGGTGAGCCAGCTCGGATCTGCAAGGCAGCCATAAAATCCTCCGGTGCTACATCCCCAAAAGCTGCTGCTGCCCTGCGAAAAGGCCTGGATTTCGTCTGTCTGCAGCTCAGCACCCAGAAAGGACATTTTGCAGAAGGGCTCGGTGGACATCCAGGAAAACTGCTTTCAGGACCTTATCTGAAGGACAATACTTAACTTTCACCACCTGGGCCTGGCCCCTGAAAGGAAACAGTCACACTCAATTATTGTCTTTTCTAGACAATTACTATTTAATCAAACCTCCAGCTGATATTAACTGGTGGAAAAAAGACTATTTTTAGTCGGGACAGTGATTCCCCCTCGCTCCTTTCATCTGTGAGTAATGTATTTCCTTTTGCTCTCAGTACCACAAACCAGTCCACACCAGATGCTCAGTATTAGGTAAAATTAAAAATGTGGGCATCATACCCTTTGAAAGATGCTTTGAACTCAAATTAATATACCTAAACCCACCACTTAAATTAAAGATATCCTGTCTCTCTGCTGTGTAAGTTTTCCCTTTTATCAGAAGGGGAATTTTAGTCCATTTAAAGGTTTTTTGGTTCAGCTCCACAGACCACGCTTTGACTTAACAACACATTGCAATTTCCTTTTAGCCACAAGAATAAAGGAAACGTATAGAAGCAACACCATAATCTTGTCAAGCACCCTCTTTCGTTTCCCTGAACAAGGCTGTTCGAGAAAATGTGAAGCCCAGGATTTTTTAAGATGTTATCTGGAAGATGTTTAGATCATGCAATACTTTTATTGAAAACAGACATATGTATTTTTATGCATTTTTACACACATAAAATATACGCCTACTAAATTCTTTTATGGACAAGAACAGAGCAGTCTGCAACCTGCAGAGGTTTTGCAGAGTTCAGTCCCCTTGCCTCAGCATTTTACCTTTTCCAGTCTTTTGCCCAGAATCAGTGCGGATACTTGGAAAAGCACCAGGAATTATCACGCCCCGGGAAGGAACAACCGGCGAGCGCCTGCACCCAGGCTCACCTGTGAGCAGGGCTCTCCAGCTGCTGTCAGAAGCAAACACGTGGGAGCAACGTAAAACACACCAATTTCTCATGTATTTCTATGTATATATAAGAAATGGGCTCCTGCGCTACTTGTGCCTTTTATTTCCATCTTTGATCTTTTTCAAAACACAGTGATTTAAACGCAACTGCTCCATTTTTGGAGAGCTACGGGACTCGATACCGTTTGCCAAACACGCTCAGACTTCACATTCTATAAGCAAACACCGTCCACCTTCAGTCTACCCCCTTAATGTCACCCTTGATGTCACCACCAACAACGCGGAGCCGCGGAGCTGCGAGTGCCACGGCACCGGGGAGCTGGGCTGGCTTCGGGCCCCGCGGGCATGCCCCGGCACACTCGGCAAGCCCCGGGCAGCTTTGCCGAGGTGCCAGCGAGGCGACGGAGGGCAGCCCTGCCCCGGCCACCGCACGGGGAGAGGGTCCTGCTGGGAGAACAGCCAGCCACCAGGCTGGAGAAACCGATGCAGAAGGCGCAGTGCTGAGCGAGGGCAGAGGTCCTAGCTGGCAGAGCTAACGACGCCGAGAAAACGCATTTCAGGACAAAGCAAAGGGGCAAGTCAAGCATCTGCGAGTTCTCTCGGTGCGGGTCGGACAGCGATAGTACGGCAGTTTATCCCCAAGAGCTTTCTCTTCGCTGGAGGTGTTGAGTTAACCGGCGGTGACCTCCCACTGACCCACGGGCAGCATCTGCGAGCGGCGGGGGCAGCCGGGAAGCTCCTCTCCCAAACAGGGCCCTTCCAACGCCCTTCCGAGGGGCAACGGCCGGGGCGACCCAGGAGTCGGCCGCCCAGTCCCGGCCAGCGCGGAGGACGTCTTCCTTCACCCTCCTGGTCTTTCATCCATCTTCATTTGCTTTTCCCTGTTGCCATTTCCTCTGACTTTTCAAACTGGGGACACTGGTAGCTATTATTCATTCTCTTGTTTCTTACCGGCAGCGCGGCAAAGAGCTGCAGCTTTCTGTCAATAAATATCACATTGGTGCTTATTTAGCCACTATTTCAACCACCGATTTTTTTTTTTCTGCCCAGGTATCTCTTGAGCAAAAGCAGGTTTTACTGCATTATTGCTGTTTAGATTTCCAGGAGAGAAACATCTCAATGCAGTTATTAAATGTCAATCTGGGTAGCCGCAAAACGACTTGCTAATGAAAACTCCGAATAGGAATGAAAGTTTAACTGAGGTATAAAGAAAGCAACTGCCCAAACCATTTGAGGTTAAGCAAGTATGAACAAACATCTTCATTGTGCACCCTTATTGTCCGCAAAAAGGGTGAAGAGGTGAAGCAGCAGGATTTATCCCTTCCGCCACGAACAACGGTGTAAACACCAGAGGCTCTCCAATTTCCAGCTATAACAAATCATTTAGCTCTGGGTAATTCCAATAATTTTAGTCAGCAACTTGCAAAACTGCGTAATTTGTACTCAGTTGACACCAATTTGAGTAATCTTGTTCCCACGCCTGGTTAAGAGACGAGTGATTGCAGTGTATTTTGGCTTCAGAGTGGGGAGGGGGGAAGCTAGCCCTTCTCTTCCTCTCCACTTCTGGGTGGTTCAGGAGGTACGGGGCAGAAAAGGAGGTGCTGGGGGGGAGTGAACTGGGCGAGAGATGGAAAAGTGAGCAGGAGTCCTGGTGGCAGATCTGGGCACGGGATCACGTTCTCTGTTCTAAGAACAGACCCCAAAATTCCCATACCTGAATCCTCCTCCCCAAACGCAAGAAGGCAGGCTGTCCAGCTTGCATCAGTGGGCAACAGTGGTGGGGAAGGCATACAAACACACTGCCGGTGACAAGAATCTCTCAGCTCAATAGAAAAGACAGAAGGAGTCAGAGGTTTTGAGTAAGAGGAAGAGATCAAATGACTTCCCCAAGGTTTCACTAAATGCAGACAGCACAGACAGGAGCTGAACCCACGCCTCCTGAATCACAGCCCTTCGTCTCGATCACAAGACCCTCCTTCCTCTTGTAGGCTTCGCACTTTCTAGGGTAATCAAGAAAAAGACTGCCTTGCCCTTCTAAATCAGGAATCAAATACTAAACCTATAAATCACCTAGAAAATTCAGATGTCTTGATGGAAGGGCAATGTGTTCCAAAGAAATGACAAACCTCGCTAGTGCTCCGAAAGGAGGGTGTCATTTCCGATGCTAGTCATCCGTGTTGAATCAAGATCAATTTAGATGGCAATAGGTTAGAAAAAATGCAGAGCCTTTCTTGGAAAAGATGCGAAAGAGCACATCTACACCATGCATCACGCTCAGCTGCAAAGCCTGCAGAGCCAGCTCCAAGCCTGCTGCCTGCGCAAGAGCGTAGTGTCGTGAGGGGCACTGCTGCATCAAGAGAGCAGCGCAGATACATTAGCAGCTAAATTACTAAGCCTTACAGCTCAGAAAGGCACACAGTTTTAAGTCCAGAGACATATACTTTTTCTAAGGCTATCTCAATCACTGCTCGTACTTTTGAAGTCTGCTGAACCTTGTCCCATTATGCAATGCAAGCATGATCTTTTTTGCTTTCTGACTTTGCCAAGGTTGGGAGAAGATATGGTTGTGCTCTATAAATACATCAAGGGGTAAACAGCAAGGAGATATTTCTTGAGCTCCTTCAGGTGAAGATTTTCACAGGAGAACAAAATTGATCTGAGCAAATTTGGGCCAGAAGTTCTTTAGTCTGAGAGGGTGGGTCTCTTCCATCACAGCGGTGGCTCAAAAAAGCCTAGCCTTGGTGAGACCAGCCTTGTTCATTAGTAAAACAATTCTTTTATGAGGTTGGCTTTTCCATCAGCAGACTGGGCTGAGTGACCAGGGACACCTCCTCCAGACTCATCTTTTCTAGGAAATCTCCTAAGATATTTCTAAGAAATATCACAGTGGCTCAGACATTGGGATACTTCCAGAAGCATGAACTAGTAAAGCATTATGCACACATTTTTCAGAGCAGACCACACATAATAAAACAAAACACAACTGTCCACCTTTGGAGAAAATTCTAGCTGACTGAGAAGTATACATCCATATGCATGTCCACGAAGACACACTATTTTGAGTATCAAGACCATCTTCAAGCAATTTATCACTCTTATAATGCATTTTTTATTAGATGCATGTTTTGGGGATAGGCTTTGTCTTTTAGTCTTACAGTGTGAACACCCCTTTTAATTAAAATGGGAAATACAAATTCCTCATCTAGTTCCAAGCCTGAAGCCCACTAGCACAAGCAGCTGTCTGCAGATTCAGCTGGAACCCTTTCAGCATCCTACAATAAGTCTGCTGGCGGAATTCAGGATCTTCAGACACGTGCTGAGCTGAGCTCTGCCCATTTACAGCCAGCCCGAGTTCCTTAAGCAAGTCCTGAAACTCCATCACAGATTGCTGCATTAGTACTACTTAATACCTGCACAGCTGATGAGAACGCCACCCTTGGTGGCACCTCCTTTTAAAGTCACTGCTATGTGCCGTGCCTAGTGTGATGAAGAACAACTAAATGAGAAAAGCAGCCAACATTACAAATGGAGATGGTCAAACTGCACTAGAAGTGAACTGGGGGGAGGAGGGGGGCACACACAACACTTAATGATCCTTAATGAAAAATAATCTTTCTAATTAAAACATATTTTTTTAGAAAAGCCTTCCCTTTTCTTCCCATACCCAAATGATGGCAGAAGCAAGCATTTCCTTTCCCGATGATGGAAGTGATACCAAGTATTATGTTAGTATTACGTGACTTCCTCCCATCCATTTCTGTTGAGTTAATGTCATCTGACTAGAACGCGATTAATAAAAGCAGGCTGTTCAGTTCCGACAAACTAAAGACTTGAAAGTTTACAGACATAATTGCTTCAGGCTCCCCCTATGGCTGATCAGACAGGGTGTCTTCTGAATAGACTCAAAACACATTTTCACACCTGTCAGCCCTAGATTAATATCCCCGCTAATTGCACTTCAGGAACGGCCAACTAGTTCTAGTTACAGAAGCTTTCACGGGTAAGGGGGAGAAGCAGCCTGTTACCACCACCAGGACTCACTGTTCCCCTGAACGGATCTGTGTCCCAACCTGGGTGTGCCTCAGCCATCTGACTGAAAGCCCTGCTGCACGCCGCGGCCATGGCGCCTTCTCCTAGCCCCAAACCCCCTTTAATGACGATGGAGACAGCAGAGGTGAGCGTGATCGTACAAAATGAACTAGTGCTGCGCTGCTATTACAAAGCCTAACACCATTTTGAAGCCAGAATTGGTTTGCTGAAATTTCCTAATTATCCCAATTTATTTTTTGTCTAAGATAAAGTCTTGTTTTTGCTCTAAAGGGACAGTACTTCATTTGTAATAAAACACTTGTTCCTGCGAGGAAAAAAATGCCCAATAATGTTGCTGAATTTGCAAAAGGGGGGTAAGTAAAGTTCTGGCCTTGAAGCAGCTGCCTGAAGAGTGACAACTGCCGCGCCAACACCACCGGTGGGATGTTTGAAAACAACTCAGGGACCAAGGGTTAGTCCAGCCATCCGAACGTGACAGGAAGGCTAGTTAATAAACACCAGCTAACCCCTTCAATTACAGCAATAAATTGTTCAATTGGTTGAATGTCCACAGGTTCTGCCTCAAAAACCGCTGTGAACTGTTTAATTAGCAAACTGTTGCATCACTGGGCAAACAGACCTGGGAAAGCGCGGGGGGATGCTCGGAGCAGGGGGTGCTGGTGCCCTGTGCAGCTTGCCGTCACACCACGAAACCCACAATGTTTCAACAGCTCTGAAGATTATTCACTCACTGCTGCAAATTTCTCAAAACAGAATTAAGACCCTACGGGCCAAACACGGCTCAGTCACCATTCTTTCCTCGTCAGTTTTCTGTATTTCGATAAGATGCCGCACAAATTACAGCTTCTCGCCTGCCGCGAGATTAGATAGCCGTGCACACGATACGGGTTACGCAGCGCGAGAGATACCGAGTAGCTGGAAACTGCATGCTGCACAAAACAGACCCGCAGGTTAGAAGTCAGCAGGCCTATTTCTTGAAAATATTTAACACACCAAATCTGGCATTGTCTCACTAAGAGTTAAGAACATTCGAAGCCTTTTAAAACGATCTGTCATTGAGATCACTGCTGGCTATGAAGGGTATTTCGAGTATAGCCACGAGGCATATGCCACCATAACATCAAAAAATTCTGATACAAAGAAAGTTCTTCATAAAAGCTATTTTACAAAAAAAGAAGTTATTTCTGGTGAATAAAGTGACGAGTTTAAGTTGATCACAGAGGATCAATCCAGAGTTAAAGATTCATGTAAGTCGCTTTCATTGGCCCTTTGATCACTTTGATGAACCATTGACTCCACATACTCTAACTCAAAACCACATGCTGATGCAGAGGAAAAAATGAGCCGGTTTTTAAAATTTTTGTGCTAATCAGACACATTTACCAGGAATTTAATGTCTGAAAAACAACCAGTCAAAGGAGATAAGTACTAGTTGTTATGTTTACACAATAATGAGGAGAAATTGCATTTCCCTGCTGAATTTCTCTTAATGAACTAAAACAGAGGTAAATTTATCACCATTGGGAATAAAATACACACAGTGTTTGCCTGTGTAAAGCTGCAAGTGATCGCTCCCTGTCTCTCTAGCAAAAGTATTTATTTGGAAAAGGGCTTTCGGCAGAAATCCTCCTTTAGAACTAAATTTTGTTGTAACATTGAGGAAATCTACTGTTTCGCACTTCTGCCTGAGAGGTCGAGCCTGGATCCTCAAACAATATCCAAAGTATAGACAGGCAATTCACTTTATTGGGGGAGGATGGGGTTCCACCATGTCCCATCCTCCACTTTGGAAAAATGCACAAGTCACGCTGTTGAACTGAACTCAGGATGCTTCTGGCTGAGCTTGCTGGCTCCTGGGAGTCCTCTCCTGAGCAGCCTTCTCCCAGTGAACCATGTGGCGAGCCTCAGCACCTAAGTCAAGCTTGAAGGTTCTCCCCCAGGTACCCAGATCCACCCCGGGAAACCTGCAGGTTGTGCAGTGTGTTACTACCTCATGTTTAAGGACATAATTGGTCGTCTTTGATTTAGCATGCACATCTTGCAAAGCCAAGCAAAGCGAACTCTTGAATTCGGATTCGCAGGAACACGTCTGCCGACTTCAGCAGCAACCAGGTCAATCTTGCACAGAGCATTTGGAATGAAAATTTTAATCTTTATGTTGCCAGGCCCAACAGAGAAAAAATGATGGAAAGAGACCCTTTCCTGCTAACAAATCACATCACTCACTTCATGTTTGTACGCACTTCTTAATGTTAGAGAAAATAGTTGTGTTAAGTCAGTGTCATTAAAGCTGTGCACTCAAAGATCTTGCCGAATCCAGGGTTTTAGTATCTGTGCCTCAGGAGGGGACAATTTAGAACTACTCTTTTTTTTTTTTTTTTTTTTTTTTTTTTT
>Ga0065711_1011226_pt1 | contig 27264 bp, 24 predicted proteins | sample Hoacrofraction12_FD_59098 | JGI IMG/M metagenome (GOLD analysis project Ga0065711, IMG submission 59098) | Hoatzin crop microbial communities from Cojedes, Venezuela - Epithelial fraction 12 v2 (version 2) | ecosystem: Host-associated > Birds > Digestive system > Esophagus > Crop | place...
CCTCGTGTTCAGACGGAACTTCCTCTGCTTCAGTTTGTGCCCGTTGCCCCTTGTCCTGTCGCTGGGCACCACTGGAAAGAGTCTGGCCCCGTCCTCCTGACACCCACCCTGCAGATATTTGGAAGACCTCACATATGAAGTCTGACAGAGGTGCTGAATACTTTATGTAATTTTTTTTTTTTTTTTCTGGATCTAATTCTAGCTGACTCAAATCTGGGTTTTTCTGATTGCAGAAAAACCTTCAAACAAGGAACAATCTAGCTAATAGTGCTTGCATAAATCATCCTCAAAATAATGAGTATCTGTGGAGTGAATTCATTTAGCTAAATAGATGGAGGACCACTTTAAAGTTATTTAGAAAGATTAACAAAAGAGAAGGGAAATGAAAAACAGATAATAAATGGACGAGAGAAGGGAAAAATTGTATTAGAAACAATGAATTTATAATAAATTCAAAATGTTAAGGAGAAATTTCCAAAAAAGGAGATTGGCACCATGGCACTTTGGCTGTGCTGGTGCTAAAATGTATTTTTAATTAAAATACATGGATGTTAAAATGAATTTAAAATAGATAGATAAATAGGTCTCCAGCCAAAATTATATTTTTACTTCTGTGACTTTCAAATTCACTCATAATTTGTCAATTCCTCAGGGCAAGAAAACACTTCTCTGCTCCAAGACTAGTCCTTCCGCGCAGTTGGCACACCTTCAGCCACCGCTGACTGCAGAAAGCCAGGCTGGACGTGCTCCCTGGGCAGATCGCAGTGCTTACTCCCTTCCCACCTGGCATCTGCACCTTGCTCTGACAGAAACCTCAGTATTTTGCTCCTGCATCCTTGCTGCTTCTCCTCCCATTTCTCCTTCCTCCCATCTCAATCCTTTTCCTTCCTTCTCTGCTGATTTTGCCGTGGGCTGTCCCCCATCCCATTCCGTGGTGTATTACCCCTCCTCTGCTCCCTGGCCCTTGAGTTAGGGGTGACGTAGCAAGGTGCCTTCTGTCCCGGTGACAGCCCCGCAGGGAGCCCCGGCAAACGTGCTGGATGTGGTTTTGGTGTCTACCTCAAAGCCCCTACAACAGCTCTCTGTCTGCATTCCAGTGGCAGCAGCAGACACGGATTTTCTTTCCTCGCCAGTGAGTCCTCCCTCCCCAGAAAGTCTCCTACTAGATCTTAACACCATGATGGAGCAACACTTTGGTTCTCTGTAGCCAAGGCTGGAGGAATCCACCAAGAGGTCCACACAAGGCATACAACAGCTTTAAGTTCCACCTAAATCCTGCAGAAAACTGGGATGATGCCTCAACCAACACGATGCTTTTGAGATCAAGCCTACCGCTCCTGTTTTATCCTCCAGAAAACCGTCGTTGTTCAGGAGACAGCATCCCCTAACAGCTTTTGGCATTGTGTTAAAGCAGCCCAAGGCTATCCCTCTTCAGAACCCGTCACCCACCTTGCCCTGTGTTTCCACTCCCACGGCTGAACGTGCAGCGTTTCCAGATACATCCCTGAGTGAGCGGATTTCAAACCCACGCACTTTGGACAGGCTCAGAAACTGCATTGTGGCTTCTCTCTTCTGTTGTCTTTGCCGTCTCGCTTTATTTACTTCTCATATCATGTTTAGACTTGCTAAATATAAAAACTGTTCAAAATAACTTTGCAAAATATTCTCCAAGTCCTTGAGGGGGAAAAAAAAATACATTGCTCAGCTCTGCCTTCTCATGTTTTATGGTTTTAGCACATGTTGTAAATAGAATATTTCCATAATAAATATTTGATAAAAATAATTTCCACGTGAAGTTAGTTCTAAGCCAGCAGCCCCAGAAAGGCAGAAGAGGAGCTACCAGGTTGGCAGCAACATTCGGCGCATTCCTAATAAAGTTCCCCAAACTTATTGGAAGCGACCACCTCGAGCAGGGAGGACAAGCTTGGTCTCCACATCCCCCCTTTGCCTTACCTCCTCCTCATCTCCTCGATACGGACACCTGCACGGCAAGAAGGGAGGAACGTCAAGGAGCCCGGGAGTGGCAGATGTGTTTTCTGACAAAGTCATGTCAGCTTGTGGCTTATTTAATTTCCCTGCCTGCGTGCTCAAGCCTTCACAAAACTTACTGGTACCTCTCCTCTTTGACTCAAGGGCCAGTGGGCTGAAGCATCTCTCTTCAGGAAGACCCCGAAGTCCTGGTTGAAGGTCCTGGGACACAGCCCAAACTGATGTTTGCAAAGAAATCAACCTCTAAAGCTCAGAGGTCAACTTGAGCACGGTGCACCAGTTACCAGCACTTTCCCAGCACCACTTCTAACAATCCTGCAGGTCCTGGTGAGCCAGATTTCTTGACTGCATTTTGATGAACATTTTGAATAACTCGCTTGTGGCAAGAAACCACCGTGGCCATGACTTCCCCAGCAAGAGCATTGCCTTCCACAGAGCTGGAATTTCACGTCCTTTAATTTCACTGATGCTCTGTAGTCTTATTCAGTGAGAATGAGAGGAGTTTCACTTTTACAGGTGCCTGTTACATTCCCACTTGTTTATTAGATGGGCAAGACAAGACAAAAATAATGAATTTTCAGTTCGTTGCCAGAATCGAGACTGCGTTTGGTGGAGCTCAAAAAACCTCAAAGACTGCACAAATCTGATCTCTTGCTGAAAAATTATGCCTCTCCTACTGAGGAGACAACAGGAAATTAAAGACAAATAAAAGACAATTTCACCAAAGAGTCACCAGAGCCATTTTAAAAGGAATTGAAATGAATTTGTTCATTTATAGGACTTTACTGTGGGTCAGGCCCCTTCAGAGGTAAAATTATTCTAATTGATTATATTGTTGGTAAATGCATTTACGGTGTGACAGAGTATTTGAAATCACCAAGGCAAACTGCTGATGGTGCAGATTAGCTAATTTACTGGACAAAATGACCTTTGTTGCACAAAGAACCAAATCTTACGGGACAGAAGTCTGTTAAACAGCTGCTAATAGTTTAAATGAATTACCCAAGAAGATGACGTTGAAGAGCTGAACGTATTAGAGGACTTATAGTGGGGGATATATACAGAATATGTATGGGCTGAATATATTAGAGGATGCTTTGCATGAGGAATAACTTAATTTAGGACCCACCGGCTTCTGCTGTTACATGTCCACAGAGAGGAAGCAAGGAGCTACCTCTTCCACACGCTGAATTGTTTGACATTTCTCTTCCAACCCTCCAAGACAAGTGTTGTACAGCAAATGCAAGGTGAGGGAGCGCATCCAAAAGGGCAAAATACTGCTCCGTGTTGCATCGCTGGAGAGGTTTGGCTGTCAAATAGGGAACCGTTCAGCTGGGGCACGTGCAGGTGGCCTGAGCGATGGACCAGCCTGCCCTGGGCTCGGTGCCGCGCGGGAGGACGCTGCGGAGATGGGCGAAAGCTCGCTTGAAATGTGACGGGAAAGAGAAACTCAGCAGTGCTGCATCCTTCTCCAGCAGTAATTTCCTCATGCTATGAAAGTCATATAATGGTCTTTACACAATTTATTGTGAATCACTCATGGCTTGTTTAACACTCCGCTGATTTTGTCTTGATTTATTGCATTGCCACCCTGCACGGCGAGGCAGCAGCCATGGCTTTATGGTCTTTAACGAAAGCCCAAACACCTGTAGCTTGCAGCCCGTGGCTGAGGTTCCCATATCCCAAGTCCCTGCGCGACGGACAGCATCCTGCGAGCCCACACGCCGTGGGCTGAGCCCAGAGCATCACACGGATGAGTGCAGGGGGTCAGTGCTGCTCCGCTCCCCTCTGCCCGCCACAGCCCACCTGGTCCAGCACCGCCAGGCCAACTCACTGAGGACCACGCTACACAGCCCTGGGATTTCATCTCCCCATGGCTTTGGGCAGGGGACAGCGAGACCACTCGCTCTTCTGCCCTCTATTTTTATCCTTTACCTTACCGTTCCGGGCTGGATCCCACAGATCTTGGGCGAGATCATGGTCCTGCAGCTGTCCACACAGTCCTGGGACAGAGTCCGTACTCCACTAAAAGCTGACAGCCTGGTGAGGCAGAGGGTCAGGAAAACAAAAGCATGAACATCCTCAGAGAGACAACGACATTTTACCCCCTCCAAATTTACCTGGGGGTCACACGGAAAGCCTGTGGCAGAGCCAAGGGCAGATCCCGACTCCCCCAAGGCTTAATTACAAAATTAGCGTCTGCCTCCTTGGACATTAAGGTGTGTTTCAAGACGACAGTTGATGCTGGTGACACCTGAGTGATCTCCAGCTCCAAGGAGGTCAGCGAAAGTAGGCACCGGGCTACTGCAAACCCACAGAGAGCATCTGGAAATCAAGAGAGCATCTTTTCCTCCCTTTCTGTGGGGCAGCCGACGACACAAGATGTAAGGAACAGCTGCCCAACAGAATCCTTTCATCACTTCGGACAGCTAACAAAGCTAAAAATAAATATTTCAGCTTGGGCAGTACTTAAAAAGATTTTATTGCCGTAAGGCCGAAATTTCAGTCTATCAAAATCTCTTTACACAAGCCGAGTTCAGTGAGTAATTGGTTTAGAAAGAGTCAGACCAAACGCACAGCAAAAGTATAAACCGTTCTCATGAAACTCCGTTAACTCCCCTCAAAAAATATATACAGAAAATAACACAGACTGTGCCACCAGTCGTGCCGCAGAGCCCTGTAGGTGCCTGTCCAACTGCTCGCCCCACCGAGCACGTCTGGATGAAAGAGCTGCCGTGGTGCCCTCAGCCAGCGCTTGTCCCACGCCAAAACCCCCTGTGGGGCTGCACCCCCGGGCGCTGCTGTAGGGCCCTGCTTCGCTCCCAGCGAACTGGAGCGCGGTGGGACACGAGGAGCATGTTGGCTATTTTAATCCCACCCATAGACACCGAACAGCTGCACATGCCCGGCCCCGGCCAGGCGCAGTCACGTCCCTGTTTGCGAACCTTGCCTAAAACACCTGGCCTTCTCCTCCCCAGTTGTGCCATGGCAGCGCACTGGGTATGCTGGGATGGTTGGCTGGGTCTGCAGAGGGGTGCAGAGCTGCTGGGATGGATGGCGAGGTCTACAGAGGGGTGCAGAACTCTACTGTCCCGGTGAAGGATGCCCGCTCTACATCACCTTCTCCAAGACTTGCAAGACCCAGAAGATCAGAGGGACAGCTATAGGTGACAAACATGCAAGGCAGAGTCAAATTTACTTCTGCTCCCCAAACCCCAGGGTTTCCCAGGCAGATGCAGGTGAGCATGGGTCCAAGGCTGGATGGGAATCTCACATGGCCACAACGTGCTGCTGCCATGAACTCCAGAGCTGATTGACACCTATGCAACGGTCACGGCTGGCAGTCCTGCTGGAGATGCAGCTCCAAACCCCACAGCTTTAAAGCTATCCCCAGATAAAGCTCCTGAGAAAATCCAGACTTGCTATAGCCTCAGGGATGACATAGTTTTGCCATAAAGAAACCTACGGACGACAAAACTGGCTCTGAAAGATCTTCCCATCTCTGCTGTCAACCAGTGTTTCCATCAGTGTCACAAGCTGTTCGCAGCAACAAGCTTGAGATAAGCAGGAACACAGATCCACCCACGCAGCCAGGCGAAGGTGCGCGCGGAGCCTGTGCTGAAACAGCCGCCCTGCTGCCGGGGACCCGCGCTGCCCGCAGCACAGGGGAGCTGCTGGAAACGGCATCAGCCCGCTTTAGCGACCAGGGAGCAAATCCTCCACGTACCCCAGTACCGAGCGGTTGCCAGCTGCAATCTGTGCAACTCATTGCTTTGCTTCTCCAGATACTTAAGGAAAATAGGAATTATTTCAGGTAATCCTAAAAGGGAAAGAGGATGTAAAATCCTCTTGCTGGGTAATTTAGAAGCGGATAGGGGAAAATGCTCCAGGATCTCACTTCTGGGGCAACCCTGTGATGGCCAGGTACAGACCAGGGGCACGCTGGAGTTTTCTGTCGCCCATTTCTGCATGTCGCAGGGCTCCTGGGGATGTGGGGGACAGACACAGCAGGGGATACGAAGCTTAAAAGGCAGGGTATGCCTACAGAAGCAAGGCTCTGGCTAGCTCGCATGGGAGCCACGCAGCTTAATCTGTGGCAAAAATTTAGCAGGAGCACAAGTCTTCTGCAGACCGGAGATAAATGAGTGTTAAAAGTCCAACTCCAGCTCACCTTTGCCCTTTCATTATCTCCGTATGTGAAAATGTTCTTCTTTATAGACCTACAGAGGCAGGCAAGTAAATAAAGGTGCAAACAAGCTAGAAGCAATAGGTTAAACATACCTGCAGGACAAAGAACAGCGTGGTGGGGGCAGCTAAACAGACATCAGGATGCACAGGAAAAAACCTTTTTCAGAGTAATACAATCCGGACGCACCGAGAGGAAGAGGCCGGTTTGTGTGTCCGAACGCGGGGGTGCCATCATAGCCACCGTGTCCCAGCCTGCGAGCTGTCTGAGAAGGGTTTGCTGCAGGTGGGTCCCTCTGGGCAGCTCTAAGCCTGGGGGGAACCAGGGTCTTCTGCGTTCTATGGTCTCCTTTCAGTCCATCTTCCTGTTGGCATCACCTGAAGCTGCTTCAGTCTTCCTACAGTAAGGCAGGGAAAGAGAAACAGCTGTAACAAAAGCAGACATTTTTACGAACAAAATCTCTCCCGTTAAGGGAAATCCAGTTAACCGAAAAACTGAAAATTCAAAAGATGATTTACAGGAGAAGAGGTACAACAGATATTTTGTGAGGGGAAAAAAAGGTCATTTGCAAAGCAGCCGAAATGTTTAAAGATTTGCTTTCACGTTTGCTGCCATCTGGGTAATTCACAACAATAAAGCTGCCTTTTATCCCGCTTTAATCAGCAACTCCTTTTTCATTCCCGTCATGCAAGTTACAACATTTTGTTCTTCCTCGGCCCAGGTCTGCACGGGGAGAGAATTGGGCACCTCCTGGCTCCATCCAGCCTTTCTGCCAGCATGAGTTCAAACCCAAGTTGCCTCATCCTTACCGCTGTTTTAAGCGGAGTCAGATCATTTGGTAACCAACCACCAAAAGCCTGGGAGATCTGAAGACAGAGACATTTCTATTAGTTAAGGGTTCCTCGCTGGTCTACAAGTCAGCATTTCACATCCCCCACGGAAAGCATCAGACCTCTGCTCTTCCAACCTCTCTCCCCTTTCATTGCAGAGGGGATCCACTGGTGACCCGCCAGCATCATTAACCATTCCCTTGGAGTGGAGCACACTTATTGTTTTAAATAATTCACAAGGATATATTTCAATCAGCTACTGTTCATTAGAATTTATTAGGCTGGACCCAAGGGCAGGCATGGAAGCTAATTAGAATTATTATTTTCAGGTGACAAGTGTAAGACCTCCCAGGGATATTTTCAGCCCTTCATTTTAGGGCTGAGGTACAATTTTCAGGGTTCTTTCTGAAATTATTTAATGGGATGGTTCTTTGTAATAATGCAGAGGGCCTGGGAGAGGGGGTCGTAGTGGAAAGAGAAGGAAAACCAGACCCTGCTGAGAAATTCTGGGTGGATAAATAAACAAAAGGACATTAATAACAGGGCCTGACTATTGCACTGGAAGCTGCCACACAACCAGTTTCTGGTCCAGCATGGCCACTTCATTGCACACGACTTCCCATATTGACCAGGGAGGGGGAGAACAGGGCTCAGAGCCCATCACAGCCTCATTTGTGTTAGCTTTGAGGCTCCATGTCTGGTAGAGCTGCAAGCATCATCATTCCTTCCCTCTCCTCTCACTGCTGTTTTGGCATGTCCAGCCCTGGAGAACGGTGCAAGGCTTTTTGGGGTTGCTACCACGTCCACCCGCTTGCTGCTCCCTCCCCAGAAACCAATTTCTGGTGTAAAAGGAGCAGCACCGTTTCCACGTGCTCGGAGCCGGCACCTTCTCCGCCGCTGAGCTGCTGATGCCGAGGCAGGACTCGCCGTCCTCAGCTCCTGGCATGGAGAGAAACCAAGCAGCAAATTATTTACGGAGGAACGACCTACTCAGCAGTTGTTAGCCCGGCTCCAAAGCGCTCACTGCTCCTAATGACGTCTCCAGAGCTTTGCTGGGAGGGAATGTTAAAGAGAAGAGCAAGAAAACAAGCCTGCTATCTTCGGTGACTGACTGATGCCAACGGACTACAACTTGCTAAGCATTTTCAAATAGCATTTGCAGTTGACAACTTGACATTTGGAAACCCTAAGGACCTGGAAGGAGATGGAGGAAATTTCCATTCATGCAGGATGAAGTGCACTAAACTGCTTTTGATCGGAGCTGTCTAGAAGGGAGGCAAGACCTGACAAACACACGTGGTTTAGGGACACCTTTGTCCGTAAGGGCAAAAAGCAACTTGGCACGTGTGCTAACAGAGGGCACGCAAAAGCATCCAAGCTGCAGAAGGGTTAAGCATCCATGTTCTGGGTACCCGACCAAGTGCCACATCCTAGCTCCTAGCCAAGGACCCCCATATCCTGGCAGAGGATGGAGGACATCAGGAAATCCTGACCTGGGGGCTGCGCTTTCCCTGGGAGCGTGACCATCCCTGGAGGCGTTCAAAAACCATGTGGATGTGGCACTTCAGGACATGGTTTAGCAGTCATGGTGGTGTTGGGGTGACTTCATGATCTCAGCAGTCTTTTCCAACGTTAATGATTCTATCCCTCTGTTTGACCCTCCACACCCACACTCATGCCCCCAGTGATAGGGATGTGACCGGGGAGAGGAAGGCTGCAGCAAGGTTGCCTCTGCCTCCATCTCTCCACCCTGACAGCTCTGGGGTGAGCACCCCAAAAAATCCCTACTGGCCATTGAAAATTCAGACGTCAAAGACCTCTGCGTGGGTCCTTGGTTCCCCTTTAGTCGGGCAAAGGGAGAAACCCAAAAAGCAGCCCCAGACACCAAAAGCAGTGTCTGAGGGGAGGAAATGAAACCAGATCAAAGCCTGCTTGTGGCAAGTGAGCGGATACCTCAGTTTTGTCAAGCAGGACATGCATCCAGCTCCCTGCGCTCCCCAACCTGGGCAAGACACTTTGCTCCCTGCCTCCGTTTCTCCTTTCGGAAAAGGAGCTCAGCTGTGCTGACAAGCATGAGGAGGCAGATACCATCATCATCTATAGAGGATCTACATATTCATATATTGTGTGCCCTCTGCTGGCAGCCTCATTTTCCAGGAGCAGAGGAAAATCCCGCAGGGAAGGGCAGGTGGGACTTGGGTCTCTCCTTCAAATGTAGGAAAATAATTGAACACAAAGATGAGCCACAGAACTGCAGCGGTAGCAATAAGAAAGGGAAATTCCTTCTGCAGGTTGCGCAGTAGCAGGTAATGAGATCACGCCTTTTCTGATGCTCCTTGGACCGGGCTGGTTCCTGCAGGAGCCCCTGCATCCCAGCGGCACTGCGGCAGCGCTCACCAACCAAACGCTCAGCAGGCTTTGCTTCCAAGGAGAACTCGTCTAATCTACCCACATCCCTGAAACAAATGAGGGCGAAGGGGAGGTTTAAGTGATTTATCCCATCACCTACCAGGTGATGCCCAAGTTCAGTAGCGTCACAGCAAGTATCCCAGACTTGTTGAGGTAAAGCATAGATCAGGCGAAAACACCCATGGCTGCATGTGGACAGGCTGGTGGAGGAGCACACATCACCTGCAGCGAGCAGTCCTGGTCTTCACCAAGGTCATTTCAGCCACGTTCACAGCCTTCGCTTTGCGCTAGGAGTATTTGGGCACTTAGACTTGGTTTTCTTCAAAACCTGTGCAATTCCAGCAGGTTTTGCTTTGCTTGGTGCTGCAAATCCTCATTTTCCATTGCTTTCAGCTCTGATGTTGGGCTGGTGGTACCTTGGGGGGCTGGAGGGACCTCCCGGGGCACGCAGACCCACACCGCTGCTCCAGCCCTCGCTGTGACCGCTGCACCCCTCAGCTCTCCTCAAAGCCAACAGGGCCTTCAGCCTCAGCCACAGCCTCTCTTCTGACTGCCGAGAACCTGTTTTCCAGGCTGCATTTTTTTTAATCACCTTTCAATACTTACTTCTTCACGCACCAGCATTGTCTTTTAGCACAGATGATTCATTTCTCTTCATCCACTGAAACGTCCCTGAAACATTGCTTAACCAAAAGCCAGCTGAGGAAGAAATGCATTTGGCTTTTGTGGAGGCAACCAGTTCCCCTACCAGCAAAAAAAATATCGAGACAAGCAGGTTCAATGTGCCTTTGTAAGTCTGGATTGGACTCGGTCCTATTTTCATCCCATTATTCTTTCCTTCACAATTTGTCTAAAGCTTTGCAGACTGTGAAAGGCCAGTCGCTGCCGGGATTGCTTTTCCTCCTCCTTTCATATAGAGTACTCTGTTTGCCATTCTTCAGTTATATGAACCACTCCTGAATGACACATCTGTGAAAATACTTTGCCAACAGACCTTTTTTTTCCCTTTTTTTACCAGCTCCAGCCCCTTCAGCATCCCTTTGCAGAGATCCCCCCATTTCATGGCCTCCAATACACCAAGGTCTGCTTTTAACTGAAATTATTTTCATGTAGCTGAATCCCCTGTGCTTCCTCCCCCTTGTAGTACTGTCTGCTATTGAAAACAGGGTGAGTTTCCATCAGCTCCGATGGTTTGTGGCTGTTTAACCTTGCGTGAGCACCGTGAGGGTCTCTGCCCCATCGCTGCCTTTCACAAAGCTTTTGGGATTTCTGACTTCGAGAAACACGGTCCAAAAAAATGACGAGGGGCATCCTCGCCCCAACCACGTCACCTTCTGGTCCTTGTGAATCTGGGTTTCCCTTTCCGCTTTCCTTACAGACCCCGTTTCCCAGCAGCTGCACAGCGGAGCCCCATCCTGGGTTTACCCACCCAGCCCATCTCTGCTCGAGGTGGCTTTCAGGGGATTACAGCAGCTTCGATACTGAACAAGGAAAAAGAAACCCCCAAAAACAGAAGAGAAGAGAGCAGAGAACAAGGGAGAAAGCACTGTAAAAAGGCCTACAAGGAGACTAATGACACTGTTTAAACACAGTTGTCTCCTGCGATAGTGCTAAATCCTTTTTATGACCTTTCAGCCTTTAAAAACAGTTTATAAGACAATTTTCTATTTGCTAAGCCTACCGACAAACAGTCAGCAACTGCTTACGGTGGTACCAGGAGTCTCAAAATAGAATAAATAAGGTCCCTTTTACCATTTTCCTCTCCCTCTTATAAAAAAACTTAACTATTTCCCTCCCCAGCTGGTCTAGTGGAGGACTGCACAACCAGAGCCAGAGCGGAGGGAGAAGGGGAAAAGCGTTGGGAGAAAAAGAACCTGCCTCCACGAGCAGCATCACAGGGGTGGCAATAGCTGCTGGGGGAGATAAAGCACATCCTGCACAAGATTGCTGCATGAATGATGCTTTGATCACAAAAGCAAAGAGCAACAAGACCATTTTAATGGTCTGAAAACACATGAAAGGCTAGTGCAGAAAGCAGCTTTGATACACAAGACAGTGGCGCAGCATTTATTTTGTGACCTTTAACGAGTATGGACAGTGCAACAACAAGATAATTTGATGGAAAAAAATCAAAAGGAGACAGAAAAATTAACCCGAGAGTGTTGTGGCAGAGGGAGGAAAGGAGAAGCTGGGGCTGAAAGCGCCTCAGCGCCGACTTCCAGGACATTGAGGACGGAGCACTGTAAAGTGCCCCATGTCCTCGGTCCCCACTGAGAGCAGCAGGCACCCAGTAGCTCCCAGGAACACGGAATTTGCGATATTACTCAGCAAAATAATAAAAACCCCATACTTACAGCAATCATTAAAAGTTATATCTTCATACAGCCCAAAGCGAACTGCGTTTTGATGGGAGCTCTTGTACAGAACACCTTAGAGCTACCAGGGCGTAGAAAGACTTGTGACAGGCATGGGCATGGTCCCCAGGTCCTCAAATGTGGCAAAACCAGGGAGAGAGAATTTGAAGGAAACTTGCAGGGATGGAAGGGAGCAATGATGACGTGGGAAATAAGTATTTAAGAGAACTTCAAATATTAGAAAAAACCAAGAGCAAGACATGTGCATATGATAATTTTTAAAATCTCTACTGTTTAAATTTGATAAACCAAGGGCTATGGAAATAACAAGTTTCCTTTTTTTCTCATGCAAAAGGGTGATGTAGTAGAGGCCCCAAAATCACAGACAAGGTCCTGCACAGGGTCACATGCACTTACTTCTCCCCAAGAGTACGCCCTGGCCCTTCGCTACCGATAGCCACTTGTGTGACTGGGGTTTTTTTGCTCATAAGGATAAGATGAGAAATCTTTTGGTCCACAACAGCTATTTTTGCTTGAAATCTGCGGGAAGGGCACCTGCTATATGCTGTTCTTCAGTCGAGAGCACAAGTCACCTCCCTGGGAGAGAGAAAACATCCCGAGCAGACCACCAAGGCCAACGCTTACCTTAAATAAACGGTCTGAGTAAATTGCTGGAAAGTGCCATCAGATTTGGCTGGAATTTCTAAGCAGTGAGCGTCCCACCTGAAAAAAAAAATCTCCATGACGAACAGTCACAAAAAGATGGTGCCCATCAGCTAATTTATGCACTATGAATAATTCAGCCACGTCTATTTAAAATATTCAGCTGAATTGAAGAGATCATCTGGAGGTGAAGAGGAGAGCTGACCACCCCAGAGGTCTCTCCCTCTTCCCACACCGGCGACCTCTTGAACTGCACCAGCTGAACCCAGAGGTTCAAAGGAGATGAAGAAAGAGGCAGCAGAGAGACAAGCCCAGGAGATAAAAGCAAAAGACCTCCCACCATCTAGAAGAGCTTCCCAATGTGCATCTTTTTACGGTGGGCATAAGATTTTTGGCTGCTTCTGTTAAGAGCTAGCTCGTCCTCCTCCCGCAGGCTCTGTGGTGCTTGGCCCCAGCCCCTTCACGTGCCAGTCAGCCTGAGTGAGGATTAAAACCCCAGGAGAGTTTGGAGCTCATGCCAGCAGCCACTCTCCCTGGCAGCGATGCTCCAAACTGTGATTTCCAGCAGCAGAGACCTGGCCAGGTGGGGTTATCCCCGCTGCTCTGAGCCGCAAGCAGAGTTGAACTCCCTGTGTTCTCCCTTCAGGTTCTTCTTGCACCACATAGGGAGGAAGGACACATCTAAAAAACAAACATTTTCTGACATTTTCTACCCCCTTATTTGTTTTACAATCATAAAACACTTACGGGGACCCTGGGATTGAATGGTCTTCCTCCCTCCAGCTCCCCACAGTCACCTTCTTGTGGTGTTTGGGTGGCTTCCCAAGGGATAAAGGACCAAGATCCACAGAGACAGTAAAGATCTGGTACCGCTGGAATAAATAAATACTGCCTCAACATCTTCCATTGAAGTACTTTTGCAAGTAGGAAAAAAACAGAGAACATTTGGATCCCCAGGACCACTGGAAGCTCATCACAGCAGCCAAAAGTAAAATTTTTCCCTCTCCCTTGCAGTACACCTCCAATATGGAGCAGGTGATGGAGGCAGTTGCCTTCACTCATCCAAACTTTGCATTTGTGTAACCTCAGAGCTAAGTTCTGTGCCTCCGTCCTTCTAGGCAGAGCTCCACTTCAGACCAGTAGAAACAAGATTTCTGTTTTTCCAGAAAGCTCAGCATTTCTCAAACTAGGGTTTTCAACCTGAAATGGGGTCACAAGACCTTTTTAGTTGGGTTACCAGCCCTGGGCAACTTTGTGTTTATTCCAGATAATCTGCAAGGCCGAGTTCAGGGTGGAATCCTTCTTGTTGTGGCAGGGTGGCCAGTCAAGCATAATTTCATTTAAATTTATCTTTGTTAGCCAGCAAATTAGTCTGCCTCCTCTACTGGCCTGCATTATCATATCTTCAGGGCTACTAGGAAATATCTGCAAAGCGTTATGCTGGCAGCAAGAAAAAGAAGTCTGTTGTAGAGATAAGTGTGTCGAGGTGTCTATCTGGCTCTCTGAACAGTGGGAGCAAGAGTGGGTCGAATGAGAAAATTGTTTCATGGCCCTAAGAAATAGGGTGGGAGACCTGCAAGTCTGTACCCACCTTCTGCTACGTGGTGTGTGCACGTGGGAAGGCTCTGGTTCTGGGCCAACGCATCCTTTTGTTTCGGGTCGCAAAGGCAGAGAGGAGGAGATGCAGCATCAGACCCACCCACAGCGAGGCATCACCCCGGACCAGATGGGAATCCTGATGCCGCCAGCTGTGGGGTCCCCTGGGCTGCTCCCCATCCTTTTCTCAGGCATTGCAACAGCCAGAGCAGCGTCCCGCACAGGCAGCATTGCGTTTTGCTCCACTTTAAGGCTCCTTCCCATCACCACTGTGGTCTCAGGAGCGTTAGTAGGACAGTGACAGAAGCCTCATACATATTAAACGTGTTGAAGGTGAAATGCTTAATAAACCATCACATTCAGAGCCCTCTTTACCTCTCCACAGTCGTGTCTTATCTTGACTTATTCCTGCTCTGCAGAGAAAGTGGCAGGATTTAATAGCCTTTTATTAGCATGTCAGCTTTTAAAATGGTCAGAGTGTTATTCATAGGGTAAGTTAGAAAGAAGAAAATGCAGCACGTGTAGGAGAAATACTTGTTGTTCCAGCCAATGAAAGGGGTTAAGTGCAGCAGTGTGTGCCTTGCTGTCACATCTGGAGAGGAGCCATCACACTTTCCCTCCCAAGCCAGCCTCATTTTTACTTCATTTCCATGCTTCGTGCCCCTGCCACTCTGTGAAGCCGTTTGCTCTGGGAGCTCTGGGATTTTGCTCCCCTGAGCAGCAGGACAGGCACCAGTACCACCAGCTTTAAGGCAACAGCAGGGTTGCACAGGTGCAAAATGGAAGTCTCAAACACTTCTGGTGAATGAAGGTCTGCTCCACACGTACCCCCTTCCCTCCCCATTTCTATCTTTTAACCGTGCCTGAGAAGTGTTTTGTTGGGGTTTTTCCTTTTCAGTCACCAAAAGCCCTTGTCTCCTCCGTCCTTTTGCCACCTGACGTTGTGCCCAGACCCAAAGGGCTGGCTCTGCCTGAGAGGACAATATTCTTCCCCACCAAAATGCAACTTCACAGCCTTTGAATATGAAGAAAGAACAGGCATCAAATACTCCTCCAAAAGATTTCTTGCCCCACAAGTCACATTTCAAAAACCCTCCTGGGCCTAAGAGTTCTTCTGTTTACTACCCTGGAGCAGGTTTTCTTGTCCCAGTGTTACAGGACCAGAGAGGTACAGGGATATTCGAGTCCTCTGCTCAGCTCGGCAAAGGCTGAGCCTGGTGTCCTGGTTCTATGTCTACGCTCAAAAGGGCCAACTAATTTTTGAAACAAAGCCTCATAGCAAAGGTATGAAATGAAATAATTTGTCCTACACAGATGTTCTACAAAAAGGCATATTTACATTATGTAAAGATAAACACATGAATGTTTCTTTCCATGCTTGCTCAGAAGGATTAGAGAAATTCATCCTTGCTTCTTCCCATGGTTAATTTTCTGGTCAATCCCACATCTTTTTCTCCACCTTTCACAATTTGGGGTTCTGCCTTCAACTGGAAAAGCTGAAAGGCATCATCTGCTCCCAGGATTTTTCTGGCTCAGATAGGAAAATCCAGAACAAAACCTGTTCCCATCACAGTCCCAGCCCAGACACAAGGTGTTCCACAACACATCCACATTGAGGGGCTCATTAAAAACAGACCTTCTGAAACTTGGAGGCTCACCCTTCATTACTGACTGCGCTATTCTGGAAGCCTATTACCTTTAATTGGCACAGAGCTGCATTGAAAATGTGGAGCTAGCTCCACTCTAATCCATGCAAGGACTGCCTCTAGATTTTGACGGAGGCAGGTTTTCACCCCAGAGCCTCTTGGAAGCAAATCTTATTTAGGTCAGGAATGACATTTTCCTTTCTGAAATAATAGGCCAAACACCATCGAAACTGGAGCACATTAGTTTGAGCTGTCAAGGGATTTACTTTACAATACTATATATTACACCCATGTGAGCACTGAAAAAAGGTGACCCACTGTGCTGAACTTCCAACAACTTATTCATCAGCGCTGGTTGAACATCAGAGTTTCTGGTCCAGAGGAAACCCGGGTTACTGTTAAAAGAAATACCCTTTAGCCCTGTTTGAAACAAAGCCCCACACTAAGGTTTGTCATCAAAAGTCTCAGTTCAGTAACAGATGTGCCAGCTCTTACAGCCATCAACATGTATGAGAAGGCCTTACAAGGTCCAAATGGAGAGCTCAGCCGTTAAAAAGTTGCACTTCAGTATAAAGTGTTTTAGGGTGTTTTTATGATGCATTTTCATGCAGACAAAAGCACCAGCTCAGATGGGGAAAAGCCCTGCCCCATGACAGTTTTGGCAGTCAGCACAGGCTGCAGCCCTCGGAGGGGAAGGTGGTGGTTCCTTAAAGTTATTAAAACACTGAGTTCCAGAAGATTCAATGACTTGCTTAACAAGAAAAGCTGGATGAGTGATAGAACAGACAATAAGACATTTTTGCACCAAAAGCTAGATAAATCCCACATTCCTCAAGCTCTTTTGATGGGAAATAGTTCATCCTCTGTCCACGGGACTGGTTATAATTAATGCAAGAGGGTCTCGATGTGGCCCAGGGATTACACACCGCAACAGCTCTGTTCCCATCCTCCAGCCCCAAAGAATTTAATGCATGTAGATCTAGGAGCAGTTACAACCAAGGAACTCCCAGGACCTCAACACAGCTTGGACCTACCCTTCCTCCTCAGCCAGGGTCCATGCTCTTCTCTTTGCCTTCTCCTGCAGCAATGCCACTCAGGTTCCACATCAAGGCTGTAGACCTCCACTGCCTCTCCTTCTGCCCTTGGGGGACAACCTGACCAGCCCTCACTTCAACAGTCACGCAACATTCACAGCTTGTTAGACACTGCTGTTGTCCAAGCAGAGCCACCTGAAAACAGGGAGGTGGTGGGAGGACCAGAATGAGAAGTGGTGAAGGATTTTATGCTGCTGGATTTGTGCTGGGATCCCAACATTTTAGCAACTACTTGTTCTTACACACACAAGTTCTTAATTGTTCCCTTGACAGACAGGGAATCCTGGTGATTCCCAATATCCGCACACAAGTCCAGGGTCAACAAACCAATAACAAACTCCCCTGCTTCAATGTCTCATAAGGAAATGCTCCAAAACCAAGTTGACTTGGGTAACATAAAACATTGAGGTCCTGCCTAAACCAAAATTACTGACAGCAATTGATCAATCCATGTAGCTTTATTAGCATAGCCTGACTGCAGGTTCCTTCCCAACAGCAGCAGCATCTTGAATCGATAACTTAATTGTCTTCTTGGCTTGTTTTTCCTCTGGTTAAATTCACAGATTAATCCTGCAGACTAACAGAGGCCGCTCAGCTGAACGCGTTAAACCTTCACAGGCTGATGAGGAGGTCCCCCTGGATTTTCACATCTGAGCTTGACAGGAAGGCAGCCGGCGCGGGGAGCTGTGCCATGGGAACTCCCCGGCCCCGCAGCGCCCTGGGAATTGTCACTGCAGCATCATTTTCTGGGAAAGGAGGGAGGCCGAGGCAGGTTTGCATGCACACGTGCCTGAAGTCACGTTGACAGGTAGCACGTCCTCTGATGAGATGTTCCCCACGACGTTTTATCATTGCTTTTCCACTGTCTTTTCTTCCTTATTCAGTTCTCGCTCCTGAAAACAGCCTGGCACCATCTGATCTAGACTTGTTCTCAAGCAATGATCTTTAAATATCGATCACCATCACCTATAGGTCAAAAATGGGAAACAAGCTATCTAAAGTAAATACTGCCTCTAACTCAGCTACGGCAGATTTGAGGGGGCTTTATAAGCCACACACTAGATCCCCTGTTGAGAGAGCTCTTTCCAGATAAGACAACTTGCTTCAGATGTGTCATTAATCCTATGAATAAGATGTCCCCATTAGNCTAACTTTNTAGANNGTGGCAATGCTTTTGTGCCTCTCTCCTAAATATTAATCTCCTAGAGAGGCCAGAAGAGTTATTTTTTGCATGACCTGCAAAGCAAAGGTGGTCTTTGAGTCTTGTTACTTAGACCCAGAGAACAGGTAAGGAACTGGGCTGTTTGCTTTTCCTACTTGGAGTCAATGGAGGTGTGCAGATTTGTGGTAGCTGAGGATATAGCTTTGGATTCCTGGAAGACTACAGAAAGGACAAGAGATGGTAGATTTATGATTTCCAGTTACCAAGGAATTGTAACCTATTAGCAGTCAATCACAGAAAGTTAAATGGCATAGGAGAGTGGCTGACAGAATATTTGTGCAAGGTTCAGGAAGTGGTAGGTATAGGAGCAGACTCCCCAGGTTGGATGTGATAAAGCATAACATCTCTAATATCTAAGGTGAAAAGAAGGCAGAGAAAAGAGGTGACACTCCAAAGCAATAGCTCACAAATCAGCCATTTCTTAAGTAGCTCAGCAGGGGCTGGGATGATGGGGTTGACAAGCAGGGACACTTTTCACTGATTACACTTTACAACAACTCCTAATGGCAGCATGATCTCATCACTCCCAACCAAGCCCCGCATCACAGGGGACAGGGGTCTCAAATTGTAACCCAGGCATCACAAATGGTCCACCTTTGATGTTAACAGATCTGCATCCACACAGCGGTGCAGAAAGGGCTTTATCCCTGTCATTGCTCCACTGCAACTGCAGGGAAACCTCGAGCATCTACAGCAGCCTCTGTGGCTCTGAGCTGCTGACTGGTGAGCCAGGGCAGGATGAAGCCAGTACAGCCAGGCTTCTGCTCCAGACATCTAGGACGACCAAGAAAGGACCAGGCTTGTTTTTGAGAAGCATTAACAGACAAATTTCTAGCCATGCCATTTAGGGGTGAAGGAAGGATTTTCAGCACAAAATGAGCTTACTTACCCATTTGAGATCAAGTTTTTTCCAGACAGGAGACATGTACTTGTCTGCATGTCATCTAACTTGTATTTAAAGCCTATTCTGCGGGTATTTTATTTCAAGAGGGTTTAAAGTCACACACTGCACTGGAGAGTATTTCATCCTTGAAATACTCTTCTAGACAGGAAAGTTTTCCTACCAAAGGTTACAAGAAACCAGCTCCTGACATTTAATCACAGTGATTTGCTTCAGCGGGCTGGTATAAAGTACCACTCAGCATAAATAAAGACATCAATCTGGCTGAAGTTTCCCCAAGTAATCCTATTTCACATGGCTAATGATGAGTAATGCTTTGATCTTGACTCCGGCTGAAGCATCCCATGGACAAGATGGTCCTTATGGTGAATTCGAGGCTTTCTGTGCAGGCAGCAAGAGAAGCATCCAATTCCTCCTAAAAACAGCAAGGGGCAAGACTTTGCTTCTGCATCAGGGCAGTCAGAGCCCTCAGCTGTGCAGAGCTGCCCACGAGGCAAGAGCTCATGTCCATCACAAGCTGTAAGGTGGCACAGCAGCCCCACGAACCCAGCACTGAGTCACATCTGTCTGCACCTGTCCACCACTGCCATTCTCTACCTGAACTCCTTCCGCACAAAACCCCTTTACCAAACCAGTTCCTGTGCTCAAGATCTGCAGGCTATGATGCACCATTAACTCTCGGGCTCCAGAAAGGGATTAGTAAGCAGCAGGTCTGAGCTACAGCTTTACCAAGAAAAGGAGGCAACAGCAAAGAGCAACTCAAAAGGCTCTCTTTGGGCACCCATCTAAGGCTCTCAGCAACACAAAAATCAGTTTGGCTGAAGAGAATGAACAAAGAAAAAAGCGCTTTTCTGCTGCTCCTTTCAGAATAACAGCACCTTCCTCAGCTCATAGTAAACCCATGACTCATTATAAGATAAAACAGAAGCACCACCTTCCCTACCACATTTCCATGATCTTTTCATGCAAAGAAAGCATGCTGTTTTTGTTAGATGCCGATGTGCATCCTTAGAATCATAGAAAGTTTTGGGTCGGAAGGGACCCCTAGAAGTCATCTAGTCCAACCCCCAATCCTCCAAGGCCCCAATCCTTGACATGGGCCAGGAGTCCCCTTAGCCCACTGCACTCTAACAGCAGCACCACATTTTCCAGGACCGTGGTGTTTGCACAAGGCTGCTCTCATGCTATATAAGGTCACCACTTGATGCTCCCAGGTGAGAGAGCACAGGCCTGCAGCAGTGCTGCCTCTGCCCAGCCAGCAGATCCGTGCTGATTTAGGGTTGCCATTTGCAGCAGGAAAGGCTTCAGCAAAGAAGGAACGTGGCTACAGCAAGAGCATCCCAGGGGATTCTGGACTAGAACAAAATGACATAAGTAAATCTGTTTCAATGGAAGAGACCTCAGTATTTCAATAGCTTTAATATTAAACCAACTCAAATTTTGGAACAAGCCTGATTAGCAAGTCAGTTCACATGCTCAGGCCCATAAGGCATGGTTTGCCTTTAGCAGCATTGCCAAGGTTTGCTACCAGCTCATCATGGCTTTGAAGGTTGCTCTGGAAGATACTGTTTACCCTACAGAGTAGAACCTCCAGGATAGGTCACTAAATTTGCAGGTGGGATGGTGCTCATAACATGCCCAGTGGCCTCTGAGCTTTGATTTCTTCATGAGCGAGATGCACTCCACCAGTGATCCCTACTATCCCCCAGGTCAGTCACTGGAGCCTCCATCCATCTCCCCAGTTTAACTGCATTCAAAACCTCAGAGTTTCATTCACCCAGCAAACTGTGAGGACCCCAGTCAGAGGCAGGACCAGAAAACCACTTGCTGTTTGTAGTTCTTCTGTAGAACGCAGGCATCAGAGCCACCACTTGCTCAGCATAGGAGGGAGAACAGCAAAGCATAAATGAAGGACGTCCCAGGAGAGCGCAAGGCGGCTTCGCAGCCAGCACAGCTCCCTGCACAGCTCCTCAGCTTCTTCATTTAGGAGGAGAGACAAAAGTCTGCATTCCCCACTCAGCCCTGGAGCAAGAGATAATTAGTAGCTCATTATTTAAATCCTAGTAAGTGTTCCCCAAACTGACTAGCCATGTTGGACATAATGTAAATGATTCTGAAGAAAACAGTCTGTAGAGTAGTCTAATTAGGTGGCCATGAGAGTAAGGAGCCTGTGCAGCACTCTGCCAAGGGAGACCCGATTTCACAAACCCTAGAAGATTCTCACATAACAGCAAGAGCCAATTACTTTATTTCCTAAATATCCACCAGCGAGCAGCTTACAGACTTCATTTCACCATTTGTGAACCCCAGAGTTGGCTACCTAGAAGAATTTTTTCCCTTCTGTTTGAAGGAAGCAAGGGAGAACAGTCATTTTGGAGTTTACCAAGACAACAGCTCCACCAAACCCCTTGTTCAGCTCAGCAGAGGACATAGCACAAACCAGAGCTTTGCAGTGGTCCTTGTCAGGGCCAGCACACTGAGGAATAAAGCAGTTTCACAGGAACAACAAGAAGCATCCCTTCTCTTCGGGGATGAGCTGTTGTAGCTCCCACCCAAATGCCCATGTCTAGCAGGACTCCTGGTTTCTCCAGGAGAGGAAGAGAGTTGTGTTTTGGTATAAATGTAGGTCTGGAAGCACTTCTTGCTTTGGCAGCCAGCTTTTCATTGCTGCAATGGCTTCTTTCAGATCTCACCTTGCAGTTTGTGGTACCTCACGTGGGTTTAGCTCACTGCTGAGGAGTCTGGGTTGGACAACTTGCCCTCTCCTGTCCCAAAGGCACAGGATGACTCGAGAAGTCTGCTTTCCTCAGGCGATAACTCTTTCAATAAAAAGTTCAAACCCATGTTCTTTAGAGCTGCAAGAAGCAATTACAGCCTGACTGAAGGTTATTGGTACCCACAGTCTTGGCACAGCTTGTGTTCCAAGGCACCAACGGGCAGCAAATAAGTGTTTTGTCACAAATCAAGACTGCCCTAGAATAGCCAAAGGATGGTCTGCAGCACCCACAGTGCCACTTGGATTAACAGCAGCAAAAGCCTTGGAGGTAACATAGGACAGAGCTGAGATCTATTCCCATCTCCACCACCCTCCAGTATGAGGTTGAGTAACCTCAGGCCAGACTTCAAGCTGAGCTCTGACAAGACCAGGCAGACACTGGGTGCAGCACAGAGTTTACGCTCATGTCAGCTTAGGGACACCTGCGTTTCTACTCAAAGCACTGCTCTCAACAAGCTTTCAACATCACGGCAGTCAGGCTATGCTCTTTGGAGGCAGGGTTGCCTCTCAGACTTAATCAAACCATGGATTATTGGTGGGGGACATCCCACTCTGTCCCTAGTTAGATCAGTTCATCTCTGCACAAAACCCTAGAGTATTGTCTCCACCACAGCACAACACTTGCAACCTGGGAATTTCTCTGCTGGGTCCTTTCCCTGGCCACAGCCAGAGGACCCCAGAAGCAAGAGATAGCAGGTAGGGAATGCACAGCAGCATTTCTCCACTCCCTGCTCCAGTGGGAGCACAGCCACGACAGCGAAGGCAGAAGGAAAACCATTCTGGAAGGTGACTGAACAGCAGTCAACTGGATTTCAACTGCTGCAGTTTTCTTGCATTCTCCTACAAGAGGGAAATCAGCTGGAGGGGGAGTGCTTTAATCCCATATTGCAGCTAACCGTGGTTGCTCAGGATCACCTGAAACCAAGCAAGCATGGCTAGAGAGGACAGGAGGATTTCTTGAGCAAGGCCAGCTTTCTCGCTTGGCCAGCCGAGCCGGACACTAGCTCTCGAGAGGCTGCAGACTGACAGCGTTGCCATCAGGGAACTCCCTTAGCNATCACATATCTGAAACAGGAGACTCCAACTCATGCAGGAACAAAGTCNNGNCTGATCAGAAGTTCAGACCTCACAGAAGAAAAACCAGAGTATTTTACTACAACAATGCTGAACAACCTGCATTTTTCACTCCAGAGGCAGCTTTCCCCAGGGAGCCTCTGACCTTGTGTGCAGGACACTGCTGAGCAGGGTGCTGAGATCTTGAGAGCATCCAAGTGACTTTGCAGCAGAAAGCCAGCTGGAAGTAAATGATGCTTATGGAAAAGTTACTCAGGCACTTCTGAACATATATCCGTCCCTGCAACTGCAAGGTGCGTGGTCATTGCGCTCACTTCTGCCTAAAATATTTATGTGCTGACAAAGGTGGAGGCAGAGGAGCCTTTGGGGTCACTTAGAGAGGAAAACTCCTCACTGCAACCAAAATAGCTGAGACAGCAAGTAAGCCAGAAACGATCAAGAGCAATTAGAATATGCCTGTACTACATAACATTTACTTGTTATGCTAAAAGAGTCCAAAAAGCAAAACAAAGGACTTCTGCTAATTCTTTCCTACTCCATTACCCTTGCAACCAGGAAAGCATATTAAACACCTCTGCTTCGCTCACTGCTTCCTGTGTGTTCAGTTCAGCTCTCCCTTGTCTCAATAGCTTAAAAGCCTGTTTTTCCCTTTAAAAGCCAACTTGCCTGCCAGGTAGCTTCTCTTAATCTCTCAGTCTTGGCTAGAAGCCTCTCTAGGCTGCTGAAAGAGATAGCTGCTTACCCTTTGTTCTTGCAACAAGAAAAGCCTCAGCTATCAAATCATTCCAGATTCCTTTGTAGTCTGAGAGACTCTAAAATGGAAAGAATAAAAACCCCCGTGTATCAGTCTAACAGATTAATAGCTACTAAGGCTAGTGGTTAGACCAGCTTATAACCACGCCACACCTCTCTACAAAGCAAGCCTTTTCCAGACCAGATAGCTATAAGACTTGGTAACAGAGTCATAGACCTTGCACGACAAGCCTTGTGTCCTTCCTTGTGTCAGTGGTCAGCCTGAGAAAGGAGTCGGAGACTAAACTGGTGCTTCCAGCTTCAGCTCTTCCCCCAGGGCTGATGGAGGAGGTCCCCAGGAGCAGAGCCAGCTCAGGAGCAGAGGACTGCAGTACCCAGCCATCCTCCACGAGCAGACTGGACCAGCTAGGACATCCCACCAGGAGAAGCATGTCCATGCCTGTCCATATTGGTCTAGGGCTGTCATTTTCTTTCTCAAGGTTTTCTGCACACTGCACTTACACACAGCTTGTCAACTGAAGAGATGCACATGGCTCCCATGAAGGCAACATTCATTTTTACAAGCTGAGAACTGTTCCCAGAAGTTGCAAGCAAAAATAACACCCAAGCTGCCAGTTACATCAGCACAAACAAAAATTTTTGTAATGAAGTTCTCTGCATCTTACGTGGTATTGCTTCAAAAAGCCTTTTTCAAAGTCATTTGTAGAGAGCATTCACCACAGCGAGCGTGAAGAGGCATGTCTCCCCTCCACATGTCTTTACAACGCTTCCTTCCCTGGAAAGCAAGCCCACCATCTAGCTACATACACACCAAAAGGATCTTGGCCCTCCTGGCATAGACCTCGGCACATCTCTCGTGAGTGAAAACCGTCTCTCATCTTGACAGCAGGAGTCAGAGACTGTCCCAAAAGAAAAGAAACCATAGCCAGCTGCAGTAAGTTTTCACATCCCTGTAACAGACCTTCTGGATCTTCATTCCTTGAGTAGGGATGCAAACTGTGTATGACTCCGATTGCTGTCACTTTTCAGAAGAACTCTTGCCCAGAACAATTCTTCAGGTTCAACCTCAGTTCAGCAGGTGTGGATTTCTGAAAGCATCGTTTGCTCTTCTGCTGCACCGTTACTCATCATCAGCGTTTCCATCACCACACTGATCTCCCCGGAGCTGCTCCTTCCCCAGTCGCAGGGACACGTGGCTCTTCTCCCTGCACCTTGGGAAGCAGCTTGCTCTTATCCACTAGCTGGAGTGTGCTGTCCAGCGGCATCTGTTAGCACTCTTTGTACAACTGCAAAACTTTTCTTCTCATTTCTGCTGCAGAATCACTTTAGAGAGTTTAGCAGAGTTTAATTAAGTTGTCTCTGCTGAGAAGTAAGCCTGCTCCTGGGCTAAACAGCACAGTGTCCCCATTTCACGGGAAGAGGCAAATGCAACAGGCTGCTGTATCCATTAAAGATGCAGCAGAATATTTTATAACAGTACCAAAAAGTTTTTGGAAGTGATCTTGGTCTTAAGCAATCCATCATGCTGGTTCAGTCAGAGCAATCCCAGTGGTTACGTTTCACTCACTCCAGCTAGCTGAAGCAACAGGTAGATGCTAGCGTCACCATAGCGAGCTACACTGAGCATCTTTCCACTCCGGTTTTACACCACTGATTTCTCCTTGGTTAACAACCTCTTCACAGTACACGTCAGGATCAATGGCTAGCGAGGCTGGAGCAGGCAGCATCCAGCCAGGTTTGCAATCCAGAGCAGTGGGTTAAACTTACGTGTGATGACATTCCCCACCTCACAGTGAGTTTCTTTTTGTTCAGTTGAAATTAGAACCTTTGAAGTGTATATGTGCTTGTAGTCCAGGAGAAAGTCTCCGGGGAAGCAATTTGCTACAAATATTCAGCTACTTAAAAATATTTATATATGCTAGGAAAGGATTAGACTTCATTTAGCATTTTCTCTACCTTTAAACCTCATTTAATGCAGCATTAAGCGCCAGCTGGAGAAAATTGGTTCTGAAGTTGTAAAGGAGAAAGACTCTTGAAACAGCAAGATGGTTCAGTAAGAAGACTGATTGCTCATTGGTTTCTAGACTGTGTTTTAGTAATAGAAAACTAAAGGATGTCTGAGATCCTCAGTTCAAAAATCTTTACTTACACGATACTTTTTCCAAATTAGAGAGCATCACAAAGATGCAGGCATCTAGAACCACTTTCAAGGGTCAAAAGGTGAGATAAGGACAGCTGGCCTAACAGACTACAGAAGAGGCATCCAGACTGTATCTGGGTACCTCCTCATGTGAGAAGTTCCACATTTAAAAAAAGAAACATCACATCATATTATTTGCAACCACTGATGAGTCTTCGTGCAATAGCAACAGAGGCTTTCCCAAGCCAGCACAGCAAGGGAAGGAGCACCAGACTGCAGCTTATTCTGCTGTTGGCAGACAGGGGTGGGCATAACCAGCTGCTCTCGGAGTGGGAGGGCTTCGGCACAGCCACCATGAGACCAACGGGGTTTCATGAGAGGCTGGGAAATGCATTAGAGGTGCATGAAATCCATTAGCAGGACCACTGAATTCCTCTGCTGCCCCAGGTCCCGCTAGCATGGTCCCAGAACAGCGTCCTTGAGGACTTTTTGGAGCCAACAAACCACCATCAAGATAAGAGCCTGGTAATGGAAACCCGCTTCTTCGATGAGCACTGTAGGGTGTGTTCTGGAGCTGCGCCCCAGCTCTGGTACCCNTCGGGTAGAGAGCGCTGGGTCCTCTGCAGATGGGTGGCTGCAGAAGACGGAGCTGCTGGAGCCAGCTAACCAAAATCCTGGTGTGCAGGCAACTGGAGCTGGTCCTTGGCATTTGAAATAGAGGATTCATAGCTATTGCCATGCAGCTCAAGTCTCTGGAGACTGTTGTTTTCCTACTTCTGCCATCAACCTTTTCAACCATTACCGAAATACATCTCCAGCAGGCAGTTCATACATTAACAGTTTGCACACTTCTAATAAAATTGTTTTTCACAACTAAAACACAGCATGTGTTTTAGCAGCACTAGCCACCATCAAATATTTACTCTGTTCAAAGAGCCATCAGTGACCTGAACAAAACCATTTTTCAAATACCGAACAGGAAAGTACACTCCAAACTCTGAGCTCAGTTACATCTGGCTCCAAGTTAGCTGGCAGATGGGAAGAAAACCGGTCACAAATGCTTAAAAATTTAAACTTCTTGCATTTGTGAAGTCCGTAAGTTGGGAAAACATGCTCAGATCAAGGTAAGCAGGGTCCATTTGTAAAGGCACTTGGCGTTCAAAGGCAGTGAGATAGAAACATGCCCAGGAGAGACACATAACGTGTTTACACACTGCAAGCAAGATGAGCTCCTACTATTCCTTGTTTGGCCACCTTCCTCCCAGCCTCGCCGGACACAGCACAGAGCAGCCAGACACTGCAGCCCACCCCCATCTCACAAGAGTTACAAGAAACATCCATTTTTATGGCAATGTGCAGAAAACCAGAGGCAAACACGAACACAGGAGCAGTTTATGAAGAAGCCCAGCCCACAGGTTGATGCTACGTGCATGGCAGCATTTGGGTATGGCTGCCCAACAGGCAGGATTTGCCTGGGTTTGTGGAAACCTTGAGCTTCTCAGACTTACTGAGATGCCATAGCTGAAAGCTGAACCCCATGTGGGTCATCCCTCCCTAACCACCACAACTGTGGGTGTCCACAGTGCCTGCTCCAGCCCAGAGGCAGCTCTGCAGCAGAGGCAGGTCTAGGT
>Ga0065711_1032477_pt1 | contig 27264 bp, 51 predicted proteins | sample Hoacrofraction12_FD_59098 | JGI IMG/M metagenome (GOLD analysis project Ga0065711, IMG submission 59098) | Hoatzin crop microbial communities from Cojedes, Venezuela - Epithelial fraction 12 v2 (version 2) | ecosystem: Host-associated > Birds > Digestive system > Esophagus > Crop | place...
GGGGGGGGGGGGCTCAGTGCCTCCCAGGGAAGCTGCGGAGGAAGAGGAAGAGAAGGAGGAGGAAGACTCAGCCAGCGATAAGGCATTGGAGGTGAAAGGCAGCTTTGTGCAAGAGCTCAGCGAGGGCCCGTGCTTCTCCCTGCACTGCTTCGTACAGGAGAGGGCAAGCCACCCGTCTCTGCCCCTCCCGCGTGGAGGGGAGAGAAGGAGCATGAGTGGGAACAACGAAGGCACGCGGCAAAATCCCCTTTAGTGAAGAGCTCTCCAGCCCCGCACCCTGAGGCTGGTGGGTGAGCCCAGCGCCGGGTGCAGCCCCGGCTCCCACTCCAGCCGGGTCCCTCCGGGCGCTCTGGCCGTGCCCGGGGTGCGTGTGGGAAGGGGGGGCTGGGCAGCGAAGCGGAGCTGCTGGTGCGGCACCGGCTCGGAGCAGCAGCTGGGTTAGTCCCGGCGCTCTGGGTGCGAGCAGAGCTCTGGTCTAGCCCAGGCAGCCCTTTGCTCAAGGCGGGTCATCTTAAATAGGAGCGGGCGGACGGGCAGCAGTCTGTGCGGTGAGCGGCGGGAGGGCGCGGGGCTCAGTTCTGCTCCTCGTCCCGCAGCTCCGAGGGCAGGAACTTGTACTGCTGCTGCCGGATCATGGCCAGCTTCTTCCGCGCCTCCTCCAGCTCCCGCTCCTTGCGCAGCATCTCCTCCTGGGCGGCGATGATCTGCCGGGAGAGAGCCCTGGGGTGACGGCTGCCTCTGCCGCAGCGATGCTCAGCCCAGAGCCGGGCTCCCCGGCTGCTGCTTCTCCCCCGTCACAGCCGCAGCCTCCCTGGGCTGGCACGGACCCGGGCGGTGGGACCACAGTCCTCCAGAAACAACGAGGAGCAGCACAGCTCCCGGGGCTCAGCCCCGCACGCCCTGTTCTCAGCTGCAAGCCTGTGGCCAGGAGGCAGCGCTGGGGCACCCCATAGGGAGCAGCTCTCATCCCTTACCAGATGCTCAGCCCTTCACACGTGTCACGGACACTGGGATGGTGCGGGCACCACCCCGAGGAGTTAACACTCCTGGGAGCGTGCACCATCACTGCCTGTGCCCACTGCTACGCGTGGCAGGACGAGAGTGAAGCCACAGTGCTCAACTGCACCCGCAGCAGCTTTGCGAGGCTCTCCAGAGACGTGCCCGGTGCTGGTGGGTGGTAGGACACGCTCCTCCGAGACAGGCACAGACAGGTTGTGGTGGCAGCCGGAGCCACCCCTGCCCCATCGCAGCGGCCCCGCTCCTCACCTGTGCAATTCCCCCGACCATCTTCTCCTTCACCACCACCGTTTCGTCGTGGTCCTGGAAAGCAGCTGCCTTCTGCGCCGCCTTCACCAGATTGTCCGACGCTCTCTTCACCGCGTTGCCGGCGGCCTGTGGTGGGGAAGCAGCGGAGCAGCAGCCTAAGTCCCAGCCCCAGGGCACGACGGCTGCCCGGGGGCTGTGAGAGAACCCCTGCCCCAGGACAGGCTGGCAGGCCGGAGAAGGCAGCCAGGCGCGCTGGGAGCTGCAGGCAGGGATTCCTTTACATGGCTCGCTGCCTTGCCACCCGCTCATGACCATTTCAGGCGCTGCTGCTCCCAGCCGGGCTCTGTCTCCTGTCAGATCCACGGGGCAGGGACTGGGGCGAAGCCTCGCTGACCCTCCCCAGCCCCTGGGCGATGGGACCCCGTGCTAACCCCCCCAGCTCACGGGCATTAACCTCGTGTGTGCCACTGCCTCTGAGGATTCAGGGTGCTACACAACTCGCCCCCCAAGCATTAACCTCTTGAATGCCAGGGATGCAGTGCGCACATTTTGGGCATTCCCGTGCCAGTTCCTCATCCCTGAACGCCGCCAGGCTCAGCAGCCCAGCATCATCCACATGCCCAGCACGCAGTGAAGTCCAAGCGACCTGGAGCCTGCGCCCCGGTGAGGTCCCCAATGACGGCACGCAGGCAGGGACCGTGAGCCCTGGGGAGCCCCCACATGCCCTCACCCCACTCCCACCCACCCCTCGAGCAGCCGGGAAGAGGCAGCGGAGGCTGGCAGGGCAGCCTGGGACTCACCTGGAGACGCTTCATGGCCTCCGAGTCGTGGTCAGCCTTCACCTTGCAGGCCACCAGGAGCTGCGCCGTGGAGGCAGCCACCTGCTTGGCTGACGAGATGAGCTTCTCCTCGCTGGCGTGGCCCTGCACCGCTGCGTTGGCCGCTTCGCACAGGTTGTTGGTGGCAGCAGCCACCATGCGTGCCTGCGGCAAGAGAGGCTGTTGGGGGGGGGTACGGGAGCCCCAAGGACGTGGTGGAACATGGGATGGCAGCAACAGCTTCCATGCCATGTCTCAGGTGGTGGGAGGGGCAGCAAGAAGCATGGATGCTTCTTCCACCAAGAAGTGCAAGGGCGGAGCAATCCCACCATTGCAGCAGGAGCCAAGAGGAGGGTTCCCCCTGCCCCTTGAGCACGACCTTGGTACTCACGGCCGAAATGAGTCCCTGGGACCACTGTCCATCATCCACTGCGTTGGCGGGGATTGCGCCCACCTGCAAGAAAGGAGTGGACGAGTGAGCCTCACCACCCCGTGCATCCCTTGCCACAGGGCACGAGGGCTGCAAGCAGCCCTGGGAGAAGGGAGAACACACCACAATCCCACATTTTTTTCTATTTTTCCCTATTCCAGCCTTACCTTTCCTTGAGCCACTAATTCTCGCTGGGCTGCTGAGGCTGCCTTCACCAGGGCACTCGTGGCTGCAGCTATGGACTTGGCAGCTTCCAGGATCTGCTCCTCAAAGTCCAGGCTCTCGTCTGCTTGCTGTGGGCAAAAGCGGGGTGTGAGTCCCAGGCAGGGGTGCTGGGACAGATGGGGCAGAGCAGGATGATGTCGGGGGGCTGAGGGCGCACACGCAGAGCCGGATTAAGGGCTGTGGGGTTGCAGGAGGGCACGGGCTGCCCGAGGAAGGTCCAGCTGGGGATGTGGGAGGCAGCAGGAGCGCAGGAAGTGGGACGAGCTGCCAGATGGGGCTTCACATCTGGCTGAAGCACAGGCAGGAGAGCCCCAGCACAGTGCAAGCTGAGCATGGGGGTCAGCCAGGGCTCAGCACCACTACCTTGGGCTTGGCCCTTGGTTTCAGCTGCTCCAGCTTTTTGGCTGCAGCCTCAATGGCAGCCGCTGCCCCCAGCAGCTCATTCTCAGCGATGACAGTGGGGTCTTCTGGGTCAACCCACTCGGTCCCTAGAAAACACGGGAAGCGAGGCAGGTCAGACCCGTGTGCAGCCCGATTTCTGACTTGCTCTACCTCCTCCATCAGCTGCTGAGCTCTCCACCCTAATCCCAGCCCTTGGTCCTGCTCCTTTGAGCAGGACCTTTCTTTACCTTTCATGGCCTCGGCTGCCTGGATGAGCTCGGTGACGGAGCTGGCCACGCGCTTGGAGTAGCCGGCCAGCTGCTGCTTCAGCTCGTGAGTCGGTTTCTGCAGGATCTGTGGGGAAGATGTAAGCACGGGAGAAAGGGGGACCTCATAGGTCTGTTTGGGGTGCGCTCCCCAAGGAATGAGGGTGGGATCCCCCAGCTCCCCTCACATATGCACACATCAGGCGTTGTCTGTGATGCTTTCTCGAGAGACCTTGGCTGGCCTCCTCTTGCCTGCAGACGGGATGAGTTTCCCCTCAGCCCTGCTGCGTCCACAGCTTCTGGGACATCTTGCAGACACAAGATCCTCAGCGCAAGCCTTGCTGCACGCAGCAGCTACCCTCTTCAGGATTTCTCCCCCCCTCCAAAGAACTGTAAGCTCCAGAAACATTTCCCCCTCGCCATCCCCACTTCGGAGATTTGTCTGCAAACACAAGCTGGGCAAAGCCAGGGGACCCTGGAACCATGTCCCAGCCCAGGAAGGCTGGCCCCACCGGGACAAAGCAGCTGGCAGAGCCATGAGGGTCCTTCACCGGGGTCAGGGGGTCACATGCACACACCACAGCACACACGTGTGCACACACACAGGGTCTGTACGCACAAGCAGAGCTCACCACTGTCCCGACTCGCACCGCACAGGCGGGAGCTGCCCATCAGCTAGAGCGGGTGTGAGTACGTACGCACACACACGGACCCTGGGGTCCCTCTGGACACACGCAAGTGCCACCCCAGCACTGGGCTGGGCACGCAGACACGCCGTGAGCAAGGCTCATGCTGAGGTTAGACACCAGCAGGCACCCCAACGTCGCCTTACTCACCGGCTGACAGGAGAGAGGGAGAAGAGAGAGAAGAAAGCAGTGAACGCCCCGGCCGGGACACGCGGGCGCTGAGGTCAGCAGGCACTGGGAGGGCAGGGGAAGGTGGGTGCTCTCCCATGGAGGGTGAAGGGCAGCCAAGAGGAGAGGTGGGAGCGAAGGATCAGAGGTCCCGGGTGGGGAGCTGTACTCCCATCATTAGCTCATACTTCATCCTCGCAGGGCCAGGGCACTGGGAGGAGGATCCCGCGGCCGGAGGAGCCACCTACACCCAGAGCAGCCATGGAGCTGCTCTCCTCCTCGCTTCCCCTTTGCACCTTTATTTCTTCCCACCCTGAATCACTTGACTGCGGTTTTCAGCCGCTGGATCTCTCTGTTTTTGAAGGGAGAGACCAAGTCCCTGTGGAGGTTCAAATTCCTTCCCCTCCCCAGTGAAATATGCAGGCTTTCCCACTCCTCTGCTGGGAGCCACGCTTTCCATCCCGAGTCAAATAACCCTCTTTCTTGAACCCTAACCACGCCTGTTCACGCATGGTGCAAGGCACTGGTTCCCACAGGGACCCAGCGTACAGCAACAGACTTGTTGCTGCCGGGGAGCGAGGCAGCATCGCGTCCGCCATCTCCCCTCCCATTCTGCTACATCCTTCCTGCTTGCAGCTCTCCAGGAACCTGCTGGCCTCTGATAAACGGGACCCACCAACTTCATTCCTGCCTTTGCAAACCAGAGTGCTGCAGAAGCTGCGGGGCATCATGGCTTCATCCTGAACTTGTGTGAGGCCATCCCAGCAAAGTCACCGGACCTGCATGTGGCTTGGAGTCCCTGAGCCGATGGCACGCAGTGATGGCTGGTTTGCCCTCATAAGCGCATCCGGACTAAATACCACATTATTAAGTCTTCTATCTGCTCTGACAACGTGTTTTAACACCGCCAAAGGCAGCCTGGAGTCTACAAGCTTACTAAGATGCACCTCCAGCGAACATTTCATGTGATGTACCAAGGTATGATCCTCCAGAGACGTCGCACAGCAGCTGGGCAGTTACACCCAAAATCCAGCAGAATAGCATGTTCCTGCAAGTAGGCTGACCTCGGGCACTGCTATACTAAGTCATTAGCCCAATCACCTGTTAACAACAGGTCAGCCAGAGAATTTCTCCTCAGCACTCCAGCCTTGGCTGCCATGACTTAACGTGTGGCTGAAGCATCTTCCAGACTGACATTTGATCTAGATGCACAGGATGGATAACTCCAAGTTCCCCTTGGAACTGTATCCCAGCGGTTACCTCCTTTGGATAGAACCACCCCTTGACTTCCCCTCCGTCCAGCTTCAATTTCTAGCCATTGATTCCTGCCCACGTCCTCTTTGCGCTGTCAGTGCTGGTTACCCTCTGCCTAAAGGCACTTTCCCTGCAGGAAACCACAGTCTGAGCTCCACCACCTAGTATCCGGCGAGCCTGAACAGCACACTCTCACCAAGCCCTTCTAACCAGCTCAGTGAAACCTTCCCACAAAGCCGACTCGCCCTCAACCTTTGTCTTGACTCCGGTTCGAGGGCTCTCGCAGCTCTGTGGGCTGGGTCTGTGCATCCTTCCAGTGCCCTCAACTCCACCTTTGCAATCTTGCCAAGAATGCAAACCGCTGGAAGGACCTCACTCTGCAGTACTAATTTGCTTCTTGTAAACTATGCTCATCTTGTAGGACTGCTAATTAAAGCAGCCAGCTGAAGTCCTCAGTGGGGCTCAGACAGAGGAAGACCCAATCAAAAGGGTGCAGCTGGTGCCTGCAGTCATCACCTCTGCTGTCATGGGCACTGCCCATCTCCCACTCTGCTGCGAGCTTAACAAGCTCTCTTTTCACACTGCCTGAAGTCTCTCACTCCCACCCACCACTTTCACTGGAAGCTACTTCAGGATTTTGCTCCCATGTTGTCGAATTTCCAGCCTCCATCTGTTTACAGCCAGTTAATCTCTGTCTGTTGTTGGCCAAATACCTTTCTTCCGAGCCTGTTCATCTCTCTGTCATCTGCTTCCACGGCAGGGGATCGCCCACGTGCTGTGCCGGCACAGGCAGTGGAGGGGGCTGTGCAAAGACCTCAGCGGGAGGTGCGGAGCCCAGAGGACCTTGGGGATTTGGGGAGCACCCACAGGCAAGCCCCTGCCCACCCTGGGAACCGGGCCGGGGACACTCACCACCAGCACGTGCTCCAGCAGCTCCAGATAGCCGTCAGCGCACTCCTTGCCGAAGCGCAGTGCCCGCTGACGCACGTCCCCCCCCACTTCTGGGTGGTACGCGGCTTCCTGAAAGACGGAGACAGGGAAGCCCCAGTTCGCACCCAGCGCCATCGCTGACGGCACCCACAGCCCCCCAAAAAGCTTTGCTGGACCCAGGTCTCGAGCCCTCCCCACCTTGCAGGCGCGCAGCATATCCGCGATGGCACGTCGGCTCAGGTTGGCCGTGGCGATGACGTCCTCCTGCCGGCACGAGTTGCCAGCGGCCACCGCTTTGGCTGTGGCCATCGTGATGCCTTTCGTCATACGGATGAAGTCCTCTGGGGTGGAGACCCTGGCGGGAGGCACAGGGGAGGAGAAGACCTGCGAGGAGAGAGGCGGTGGTGAGGCATGGGGCGGCCGGCAGGAGGGACGGCAGCTGCAGCACCACGGCTGTACTCACTGCCAGCTCCTGGCGAATGTGCTCTATCGTGGCCTCCAGCGCCCGCGTCCCCTTCGTGGCCTCGTCCTCGACGGCCTTCACTGTCTTCAGCAAGGAAGTGACATTCGTCACCATCACCTGTGGATGGGAAAAAGACAGCCAGGTGAAGACCCGTGAAAGCTCTGGGCTGGTGTGGGCACCTGTCCCTCCCTCATGTTTTGGTGCAAAACAGCCCTGTCCCCATACTCCGCTCACAACTCCTCATCCTGTTCTCCCACCAATGCCTCCTTTGCACGCTGTGCTCCACTTTTTACGTGCCCTTTCCCGCCCTCTTGCCCTGACTGTCCCCCAGTTGTCCTCCTGCCCCCAGACAGGCAGAGAAGCTCCCCTGCTCTTTCTCCAGCTCCCACTGCCCCATCCCCCCCTTCCCATCACAACCCAGCTCAGACCTTGGCAGAGTTCTTCAGCTGGTAGACAGCAGGGTCATCGCCAGCTTTGCCAGCAGCTGCCTTGGTGGCACCGATCAGGTCTCCAAGTGCCTTGGCCACATCCTTCACAGCATTGATCAGGACCACCTGGGGAAAGCAAGACCAGGACAACAGCTTGGCTACGGTCACACCCAGACTGGGGGTGGTGTGGCCCACCAGTACAGTGAGAAATTTGGGCACCCCAGAACACACAGGGAGTCCAGCTCAGCCAGCCGAAGCCAAAGCTCAGCTGGCTCTCTCCACAACAAGTGAGATCCAGCCCAGAGCACCACACAACACCCGCAACCCTCAACCCCTCCAAGCGAGCTACGAGCAGCCTCTATTTATCCTACACACCCCATCCCACCTGAGTCTCTGGGTCTTCAGATCCCAGGCTGGCAGCACCCAGCTTCACCACCTCTGCCAGGCGGGTGATGGTGGACACGGAGGACTGGGCAGCCTGGGCGAGCTTCTCCTGGCTGGCTGTGGCATTCTGCACTAACACCTTGGTGTCCTCCACCAGCGCCTTGGCTGTCTTCAGGATGCCCTCCCTGGGGAGAAGAAGGGAGTCAGAGGGGACACAGCCCTCTACAGGCACACACTATCCTTGGGGTGTAGAGAGATTGTGGACCCTGCCTCCTGTTTGTACAAGCTGGAGGGGGAACAGAATCAGTGTGACCTGAGCTTGCAGCTCTCCTTGGGGATAGTCCACAGCTCAGAGAGAGAGCAGACCACAGAACAGAGCCTGACCTCCCATCTCTGGCTGAGCAGAGGATGGACGAGGTGCCTGGGTACCTGTGGTCAGCAAAGGTCTCCGAGTTCTCCCGGTTAAGGGTTCCTGCCGTGGCAAACATGATGGTGGTGTCAAGGTCAGCAATGATGCCAGAGACAGCGCTGGCTGCTGTGATGCAGGCTTGCGTCCCACGATTCCCAGCCTGAAGAGCTGCCAGCACGTGAGACACCTGTGGGGTACGAGTACGGTGACTAGGGTAGCAGAGCAGGTTCAGGCAACCCCCACTGCACACACCTTCTCTGATACCTCCAGAACAGAGCTACTCCATACCAAGGAGAGGAACCGGGAATCATGTGGTCTGGACGCCCTTTCTTAGCTTCCAGATATTTATTTTCACCCCGTACCTATCATATTTGGGCGTCCAGGACATATTGGACTCTACGGCAGTTTCCAAATGAATAAGGTTTGCATGATGAACATCACAACCATTCCTTCGTTATCTCCTAAACTCAATTTCTGCACTTGGGCAAGCACTCACAGGAGAACAAGTTTCCTGATGGCAAGCAATCTTGGAAAGGAAGGACCTGCAGGAGGTCCTGAGCATGCAGGCACTTGCCAGGCACAATAAACAAGAGTTTGTCTTGCTTTCGTCATTTTGCTTACAAGCACTGCTGCTCTACCCTTATCAACTGAGTGTTTTAGCCACGTTTTTATTCAGAAGTGTGCTCTTCAGACTGACTGATGGACAGGACGCTTTCCACCATGCCTGCAAAAGGTGAGGGGTAGATCGATCACCCAGTACAACCTGCAAGCTTCGCTGGAGATGCACTAAGTGCTATGCCCACCGCTGCAAGAGCTGATTTAGAGAGTCCTGGTCTGCCACCAGTGCATACATGAGTCTCCCCTGGCAGGCCACCATCAGCACGTCGGCAGGCAGCACCTGGACGTCACACCCACCCACCACAGCACCAGCTGCTGTTCTGGTTCCTGGAAAGGGGTATCCATAGAATCACAGATTGGAAAAGACCTCTAAGATCGAGTCCAACCATTCTCCACCCTGTCAGCTGGGCAGGATGAGCACGGCTGTGAGAGCCAGCAGAACCGAACAGGACCAGGGCAGCAGCTCCAAGGGCACATGGCTCAAATCAGCATCCCTCCCACCTTGCCATGCTGTCACCCCTCTCTCTGGACCACTCACCTTCTCGGAAACCTTGCGCGCACTCTCTATCAGCTCCTTCTTGGTGTAGGCATCGCTGGGGCTGCACTGCAGGGCTCCAGCCTTGGTGACCAGAGCGGCACAGCCGTGACCCAGCTCTTGCACCCGGCGCTTGATGTGGGAGCCGATCTGGAAGGGAACACATGCATGAGAAAGCCAGCACGGAACTAAGCCCTGCACTCGTGATACCTGCTGGGAAACGCCAACCACTTCCACCCAGCTCCTCTCTCCTCACCCTCCCACTCTGGAGGGGGAAAAAGGAAACACGGCTTCGCTCCACGTTTCCACACCGTGTTGCAGGGGAGGTGTGAATGTTGCCTGGCCCCATCTCCAAGGGTTCGAGCGTCCCTGTCCTCTGCTCTCATGCTCCAGCAGACCCTGATCTGCCCCTCATCACATCCAGCACTCCCCCCTGCGCTCGCACCTCCTCGTTCTCAGCCGTGAGCGCAGCCGGCTTCGCCTCTTGCGCCAGCTGCCCGTAGTCGTTGGTGAGCTGGTTGGCCAGTATGCCCAGCTCGTCCGGGTTGGTGGTGGATTTGGTGACCTGCAGATGGAAGAAGAGCAGGAGTTGGAGGGGCCCTACACTGGGACAGGCAAGCAAGGAGGGCAGTCACCTGCCTGGGGGGCAGGCAGCACTTTCTGCAGTGACAGGCCTGCTTGTACCCACCATCTCCTGCACAGTCACTGCGATGGCCTTGGCTGTCTTCACCATCGTGGTCTGGTAGTCCACAAAGGTCCCCTCTGGCTCGCCCATCGGACCCTCATCCAGCTGCAAGAGACCATCAGGAGATTCCAGCTCCAGCCCAAACACCTTGCAGGGTTTGACTCTGACTCTTCCTCTGGCCCACCCCCAGCCCTGGCCAGGTCTTCTCCACGCTCCCCTCACCTGGTTGATGGCCTGGGTGATGGAGTCCACCATGCCCCCCACAACACCCGCAGCGCTGGCTGCCTCGTTCAGGGTAGTGGTCAGGTCCTCCACCGCTTCCTTCATCATTTGCACGGCCTCCTCCAGAGCCTCCTGGGTGTGGGCAGCTTGCTGCAAGGATGAGCCAGAGTGAGGGAAGGTGGGCAGTGGCTCCCCTCCTGACCGGGATGCTGCACACTTACCTTGGGTTCCTGTGTCTGGCACACACATGTGCACCGTGCAGCACCCACACATGAAGGGGAGCACGCCACTGACATGTGCCCCTCCTGCTCACCTTGGGGTTCCCACCAGCCTCCTTGGCCGTGTACAGCATCTGCAGGGCAGACTCGGCCAGTGTTTTGGTCTGGTCCAAGAGGTTCATCTGCTGCTGGTGGTTGGGCGTTTTGGAGGCAGCACCAATTGCTGCCATAATGAGCGGCTCAAAGTACTGAGCCATCTGGGACACCTAAGGAAGAAGTGTGTCAGCACCAGCAGCTTCCAGCCCTGGCTGCCTCGCACCTCTCCTCCCACCACGAGCTTCTCCATGCACACCGAGTGCCCCATCAGCAGCTCCCCATCCCCGTGTTACCTTGTGCCCCAGCTGCGAGGCCTCAGCCCGCGCCGCGCTGGCCACGGGCTCGATCAGGTTGCTGATCTCCTGGACAGCCGTGATCATCTGGTTGTGCAAAGCCTGTTGCAAAGAGAGGGAGTCACGTGAAGCTGCAGCAGGGCTGGGGTCACCACGCGCTGCTGGGAGCCAGGGGGAAGGATGTCCATCCCCGTTCAGCTTGCAGCAGCGCGTCCCCAACCCACCTCCTGGGAGATATCTTCTCGGGGGGCCAGCTGCTGGCTGATGGCAGCGAGGGAGGCCTGGTCCACCTCCCGCATGCATCTGTTCAGCACCTCAATGGCCTCGTCGCACTCCCGCTGTCCTGGAGCTTTGTCCCTGCGTGACAGACGGATCAGACCAGCGCTGGCAGGTGCTACGCCACACCTTTGCCCTCAGCCTCGGTTGGTGCTGGTGAGGGGCAGAACCCCTCTCCCAGGCTTGGGGTAACCTGGTGTCATAGACCCCAAGCATGCCAGCACGTATTCCCATCAACAGACACCAGGGCTGGAGGAGCAGCTCCCATGTAGGACAAGAGGGATGGCATCTTCTGTCCCATCCCCTGCCGGCAGCGGCCAAGGAGATGATGAACCAAAACATTCCCGGGCACGCTCGCTCGGAGCAGGGGTACCTGCCAGCAGCGATGGGGCCACAGCCAAGTGGGCAGGACTCTCCTCACCTCATGTTGGTGATCAACTTCTTGATGGAGTCTGAGACGGTGCGAGAGTGGCCAGCCAGCACCGACCACTGCGGCGGGTCCTTGGGGTTGACGGCCAGAGAGCGGGCAGTCTGGATGAGGCCAGCAGAGCTCTCCAGCATGGTCTTGGCTGAAGAGACAATGGGCTCCATGGCTCTGCGCCCCTGCACAGGGAGACGATGGGCTGGTGAGGTGCGCAAGGGACTGTGCATGCGAAGTTACTCCCTCTCCCGTGACCCTCACCCTTGAGCAGCCCTTCGAAGCCTAAGGCTTGCTGCCACCTCCCCATCACACCCCCAAAAGGCACCAGCCCCGCACCGGGACTCCATCCCAAGCTCAGAGGGAGGCACAGCTCCTCACCACCCTTTGGCAGCCCCCATCGTGGCCAGGCCACGTCCTCCCTGACCCTGTAGCATCCCACCTCCGGGCTGATCTGGGCAGGAACGGTGGCAAACTCCGGGTTGGAGGCAAAGGCTGTCAGGTTATCCACGGCCTCGATGAGAGGGGCGGTGGCAGCACGGCACCGCTCCCGGTTCTCCTCGTTGAACTCACCATCCAGGGCCTGGTGTGGAGAGACCAGGGTAGTCATCCAGCCCCTGCCATGCCCCAAAACCCATATCCACCACTGTGCCTCGGCAGGGAGACCGCACCTTGATGGTCTTCACCAGGTTTGCTGTGCTGTTGGCCACCTCCTTGGCCGACTGGACAAACTGGCGCTTGGCCACAGGGTTGGCGGTGCGGGAGGAGGCCAGGCGGCACGTGTTGCACAGGGCCGAGGTGTGCTTCGCTACGATGGTGGCTGCTGAAAGCACCTGCAGAGAAGAGAGGGGTGAGGCAGGACCCATCGCATGTCCCCATCCCCGCAGCTCTCCTTTCCCACCGCGTGGGGCACCAGTGACCACAGGGGTCACTGGGGACCCAAAAAAGATCGCCGAAGTCCTGCATGCCCATACAGCCCCCCTTATCTGGACTGTCACCATCGCACCGAAGCTGCCAGCTGGTTCCCAGTACAGCTGATGGGGTCTGACGAGACACTAGCCATAATCTCGGCCAACGCTTGGGACACAGCTTTTCCCACTAGCCTCACCCCCTTTTGTGCAAGAAACACTTACCTGGGACTGGGTACAGGCAGGGTCCACCAGGTTCTGGCAGGCCATCTGGATGGCTTGGTTAGCTCTGGCGAACTGAGTGGGGTCTACCAAGCCCTGCTGTCCAGCCTGGCTGTTGGGGTCTGAGACCCCCACGAGGTAGGCAGCCTAGGAGCATGAGAGAGGCAGTGAGAGCTCACACACGGCGGGGAGGCTCAGAGCAGGCACGGGCTGCGGAGGAGGCTGGCAGCACAATCCCACGGGGCCAGGCTTGGAGGGGCAGGGGAGAGGGTAATGCCCAAGGCTGGGACTGAGAGCATCTCACCTGGGCAGCTGCCTCTGTCAGCCCACAGAGAGCTTTGGAGGCGGCGCTGATGGAGTCGCCGAACTCGGGCAGTTTGCTGTTCTTGGCATTCTGGGAGATGCCAGCCATGGACTCGCCCAGCACCTGTGGGACACACCACGCATCGGTTATGCAGACCACCTCCTGCTCCTGCAGTGCTCCCAGGCTGAGAGCTTGCTGTGCTTCATCAGCAGGGGAGGAACCACCTTTCCCTTTGCCCCTACATCTTTCCCAAATCCTCCCCATCCTTCCCCAAACCTCCACTCCTGGCTCAGGGCTCACCTTGGAGTTCTCCATGACACTGTCAAGGCAGTTGAAGTAGGACATGTCGTTGACGGTCTGGGTGGGGTTCTCCAACAGCTCCTTCACCGTCTGCAGGGACACAGGTGTCACATCCAAGGAAGAGTCTGTGCCCTCCGCTTGCATCTCCTCTTTGCTCACTCCTGCCCCTCGCAGTAGGGTGCAGCCCCCCCGCCCACCACCTCAGCACCCAGCCGCCTCAGCCCCTCCAACGCTTCGGCAAGACGTGGCTTCTCACCTCCAGCTCCCGCAGGGCGTTGTCACACTCCTTCTGGCCCGGCGCCTGCTGGGTGCACATGGTGATCAGCTGGTTAATGCTGTCGGTCACAGCCCTGCCGGGGACAGGGGAGAAAGACCCACGGATCAGCTTTGCCACCCGGCCCCACTGCTACAGCAAACAGCCCACAGGGAGCAGTTCCTCCTACCGTGCCGCTGCCGCCAGCTGATTTTTGAGGTTGGGGGCTGCAGGGTCAGCAGAGAGAGCCTTTGCAGCCAGCAGCAGCTTGCTGGAGGACATGGAGATGCTCTTCAAGTTCGACACCACCTGCGCCTGGTCTTCCTTGTTCTGCAAGGAGCCAAGAAGAGTTCCCTGCAGCAGGTTTCCAAGGTCCACGCCCACCCCGTGTCTTCTCCAGCGGTTTTCAAGCTGAGCTGGTTCCCTTCATCAACTCGTCCGTCAACAGCAAGGATACTGCGGCAACGCTTGCCGAACAAACCCAAGCCACTTTCTCCCTGCCACTGCGGTTTTACACAGCCCCAAACCCTACGTCACCAGCTGCGTTGGCCACAGCCACCCTAACCACCGCTGCCCAGCCACCCTGCCTGTGGTCAGGTGCCTGCCCAGGCACCCCAAACCTCCCACTGTACCCAAGATCCCCCAACGGGTGTTTGCTCTCACCGGGGACTGGCTGGCCATCTCCACTCCCGCCTGCAGGAACTCATTGAAGTCCTGCCCAAATTTGCCGGAGGACTTGGCCAGGTCTTGAGGGGTGCCACGCGACGCCTGCACCAGCTCGTTGGCGGACTGGTTGAGCCCCGCGGCCGCCCGGTTCAGCTGGCTCTGCGCCTCCTGGAAGCTCTTGGTGCTGGGAGGGAACTGGAGGCAGGGAGAGGGGTTAGCAGAGGCAGCGAGGAGGATGGAGACGGAGGATGAAGGTCTGGCACATGCTTGGGGATACGCTACAGAGCAACCCAGTGAGGACAGACCGGCTCGCATCCCTACACGGTGTCCCCTTCCCCTCCTGCCCCTGCTCAGCTCACCGAGTCTGCGAGCAGCCTCTTGCTGGCCTCTCCCACCATGCGGATGGCAGCATCCACGTCCCGCTGCCCCGGCAGGCAGTTGACGCAGCGGCTCAGGGCCTGCGACACCGCCTTGGCCACCTACGGAGAAGCAACGAGCGGTCACCGTCCCCCGGCCAGCCCCACGCCCTTCCTGCGGGCTGGCCGGGGGGGACTGGGGTCCCCGCTCCCCCTACCTGGGCCAGACGCTGCTGGCTCTCCGGGTCTCCAGGCTTGGCCACCGCTTTCCGCGCCTCCTCGATGAGGTTGTTGGCCTTATCCATGACGTCGCTGGCGCACTCCAGCATGGCACTCTGCGCCTGCGGGTCGGGGGTGCTGGCTGCCACGCCGCGGGCAGCCTGGCTGAGCGAGCGCAGGGCCTGGGCCACCTCCCGGGCAGCGATCCCTGGAGAAAGGAGATGTCAGTCGCTGCCGGCGCGGCCCCCTCTCCTCTCCCAGTCCCAGCATGGAGGCCAGTACCTGTGTAGTTCTCATTGCCCTGAGCCACCTCTCCCAGGAGGTGAGCAATGGCAGAGCTGACGGCTTTTGTGCTGTTCCCGAGGTCCTGAGCGCACTTCTCCATCTGCAGGGGGAGAATTGGGGACATGCGGGTGGGCTGAACCTCCAGCCTCCACCCACGCCACCCCATGCCACCCTTCCCTGCACCCTCACCGTCTCTCCCGGCAGAGGCTTGAGCTTGCCATCACGGGCAGCTGCCTTGGCTTCCTGCAAGTCCCTCTCCAGGCTCTGCACCAGACCCAGTGCCGAGTCTATCTCCAGAGGTCCACACGCCTCTTGAGCCTGCGATGGGGAGAAGGGAGGGTGAGCGAGGCAACCACTGAACCCACCCTGCTGTGGCACAGACCATGACCTGCCATGGGGCCTTCCCCGCTCTCCCGCTCCTGCTCTGCGTAGCCAGTGTCCCACTGTGGAATGGGACCCAGCTTCTCACCTTCTGGGCAGCCGTGCGGAGCTCAGCCAGAGCCGCGGCCAAGTTCTTGGCACACTGGCTGAGTTGCATTGCGGAGGCTTGGTCCGTGATGGTGGGGACGGTGGCCTTGGCAGCAGCTACCATCTTCCCACCGGGCTGCCAGGTCAAAAGAGAACGCCATGAGAAGGGGACAAACAGGCAGCACCTCTCTGCCGCCCACCTGCAGGAGGTTTCTTAGCAGGGCTAGGCAAAGTAGGAAAGCTGTAAGGCCGGAGCTGGTGTGGGAGGCTGTGGGCAGCGTGGGTACCTGCAAGAAGTTCTGGCTGGCAGCAATGAGAGCCAGCTGGGCGCTGGGGCTGTCCGGCTGGGACTGGCTTCCTCGCACGCCCTGCACCAGCATCGGGATCTGCTCTGCCACCACCTGCCAGAGAGGAGGGTGACTGGAGGGGCTCAGGTGGGAGGAGACAGCGCTCCCCACAGATCTAATCCAGGACCAGTGACCAAAAGACCGGCTCCCGTGAAGACCCCATGGTCCTGCTTGCCTGCTGCAGCCCAGCACGGAGCCTCGGCATGGCTGACGGGAGAAAGGACGGGGAGAGGCAGGAGACGCCAGGATCAGGCCCGGTCCCTTACCTTGCAGCTCTGCACCAGCTGCTGCTGCGCGGCAGGGTTCTTGTTGGAGGAGGCGGCGTGCTGCGCGGCGGCGATGGTCTGGGTGGCGGAGGCGGCGGCTTGCTTGGCTGCGTGCTGGCAGAGGGAGGCACGGGTTAGCACCGGCGATGGGTCAGCCTGACCCGAGCCCCCCTGCCAGGCGCTGGGGCCCAGCTCCCCCTAAGCTCCTTCTGCTGTGCCTCCACCTGCGACAGCAGAGCATCCCCAGCACCCTCCATGCCCAGGGTCCAAAGCAACACAGTGCACACCGGGGAAGGGAAGGGAGTAGCAGGAAGATCTGAAGGATGCAGCATGGACACTGAAAAGTACTTCATCCCTCTGGGAAGTGCAGGGATGCGGGGGCTCCTGGCCAGGTCTCACTCACTGACCGTGCCTTCTCTGCCTCTGCGGCCCCTTGCCAGGTGTCTCACCTCCAGCTTGTGCACGAGCTTCTTCTTGATGGCGTTCTGGGCTGCAGCGTTGGTCGCCATGCGGAGCCCCTCTGCTGCCTCACGCAGCCGCTGCTGCTGCTCCTCGCTGTCTGGGTGGGCTGCGGCTCCCTGAAGAAAGCAGGAAACCCATCACACCTCGCAGGGACAACTGGATCCCCTGGCCTCCTGCAGCAGCGGCTGTGCTGCAGCCTGACGCCTTGGAGTCACCCCAAGGCAGTCTGGCCGCCTACACTGGAGATGCCCAAAGTGTCTCCAGGAGAGCTCAGCAAAGAGCTAACAGCTCCTCTGCTACCACCCACAGCTCCAGAAGCTGCATTCCACCGCACAGGTCCTCAGCTCAGTGCAGGACCTTGCTCTGGGAACTGCTCTCCCACTCAGGGGCTGCTCATCCTCTCTGCAGCACCAAGCTGATGGTGTCAGACGGGGCTGGGGGACAAAGCCAGTGTCCATCTTCCCCCACGCCACTGACCTTCGCAGCCTCCACCATCTTGGCAGTGGCATCAGCCAGGATCTTAGCCGCACTCAGTAGCTTGCGCGAGTTCTCCAGGTCTGTCTCTCCCTCTGCATCGGCTTTGATGGCATTGACGAGGTCGGAGGTGGCCTGGGCCAGAATACGAGCCTGACGCACCATTTCCCCTGGGACAGAAAGGAAGGGTGGCCTGTCAGCAAGTCCCACAGGCTCAATACCTCCCCATCCACCGCGCGCTACATCAGGTGCCATCAGCCACTCTCACCAGCATCGCCCATAGAGCTGAATATGTTCTCAGTGACGTTGAGGATGGTGTCGGTGGCCTGGTCATAACGCCCGATGGGCTGCCCGCCCAAGGCATGCTGCTTGATGTGCTGCAGCAGGTCGTTCAGGGCCTGGGTGACGGCCGTGGCTGCCACCCCAACCTGCTTCAGGAGCTGGTCATCACTGGTGGCCGCCTTGGAGGCCTCCACGCAACCCTCTGCTGACTTGGCCACCAACTTGCCAGCCTCGATCAGCTGCTCCTGGCAGACCGGGGAGCTGATTGTGGGAGCCACTACCTGGAGGGGAGGAGAAACATTGGGCAGCGAGCGTGGTGGGCTCCTTGCAGGACCTGTGCAGGTACAGCTGTCCCCAACTTCCATTCCTCCAAAGGAGATATTCAGGTCCTGCTACACCCACAGACCCACTGTGGAGCTGCCACCGGCCAGGCGACGCTTGCAGCCCCGCCGAGGCGAGGGTTAACCTTGCTGCTTACCTTGGTGCAGGCCACCAGCTGGGAGGTGGAGAGGGCGCACTGGGTGGCAGCGGCGATCACCTGCGTCTGCAGCGCCGCGTCCTCCGTCTTCTGAGCCACATTCTTGGCTTTGAGCACCAGTGCCGCAGCAGCGCTGGCCACTGCCTTCGCCAGATGCATGAGCATGTCCTGGGGGGACAGGGAGCGTTGGCATGGGAGCCGCCACGGAGCACCAGCAGCCACCCGAGCACCGGCAGCCACCCGCCGGGCTCTCGTGAAATATTCAGCGGGGAAACGTGAGCTCTCGGGGCCCCTTCGTCCACCCTGTCCCAGCACCAGCAGCAATGATCACCTGGAGTGGCTGGCAACACCTTGACCCCATCTCTACTGTGCGCAACAGCCGGCGGTGAGGCTGTAACCTGGCCTTGAGCCACAGCCTGCACCACACCACCACCACGGACACTGCCCGGAGCAGCTCCGGCAACGCTCCCCATCGCCCCGAACACTCACGCCCTGCGAGAAGCTGGCCGCGGCACAGCCACACCGGGGGCAGCTGCCTGCCCACGGGCTCACCCCACCTGCAAGAGGCGAGCGGGAGATGCTGCCCACAGCACTGCCGGCACGCCAGCTATTTTCTAGGTTGTTAGCGAAGGGCTAGATCTCTGCTGGCCCTCCCAGGGCTGAAGGAGAGGTACGACAAAGCAACCAGGCTCCTCTGCCCCGGGAGCAGCTGGAAGGCACGCGGCCGCCCTGCCAGCAAGCAACAGGCAGCGGCCAGCACACGGCAAACCGCTTTCCTGCAGGGCATCGGGTGTGACAGCACGCCGCAGACATCACCCTGGCACGCTGACGGCGCACCCCGTGACAGCTAAGCCTCCGGCCACCAAGTCAGGAGCATCACAGCCTCCCCTCGCCTCCTGCAAGCCAAGACTGCTCCCGTCGCAATCCACCACCTTTCCAGAGAGGAGGAGAGACCGGAGAGCGCATGCACCCAGCTCCAGAGTCCCCAGACTGCTGCACCGGAGCCCAAGGAGGGAAGCAGATACACTCGGGTCTGGCAGCTGCAGGGCAGAGCATCCAGCTGCCTATGTGCAAATTGTCTTCCAGGTCCTAAATCCACCCCTTGGGGCTTCCCTGTCCCGGCACTGCCGCCTGCCTGAGCACGGCTTCCTGCGCTGGTGCTAGCTCTCCTGGCTCCTCTTGGCTATCTGTCCAGGCTCTTCTGCTCATGTTGAAGCTGTGTGGCTGCCATGAACAGAAACCCCTTCTTCCTGCAGCCTGTTTCAGCCTATGCTATGGCTGGATCCTCCTCCCCAGCACGGTGTGCTACCTTCCTTGTACTAGAAGGAGCAGTCATGGGAAAGTAAGTCGGCTGGAAGTCAGCTCGGCCAAAATCAGCCACCCCACGAGACTCCAGCCACCCTGGGTCTCTGATGGAGGCAGGCAGGCAGCTCCCACAGGCAGGGAGCGGCAGGCAGGAGGTGAGAAGGCTGCAAGGGAGGACTCCCAGGGCAGCGCCCACGTAGGCAGTGACCCGAGTGCATGGACTTCTGAGAGCCAACCACCAGGAAAGCAGACTTTTGACAAGAGCCCTTCTCCAAAGAGTTCAGCTGATAGTCCCCAGAGGAGCACCCCTCACATCAGAGAGGGTAAGGACCACCAAGCCATGCCTACAGCTCCCTTTTACCGTCTTTGGGTCAGAGGCAGGCAGGATCCAAGCACGTCGGCTTTCTGAGATCTACATGGGAATCCACAAGATAAGATGCGTTATACCACAGTGGCTCTACGGACAGAGATGGGCAACGGCCTGTCCCCTCCCTCAGCAGTGTCACCACCAGGCACCGGCCAAGCTTCTGCCCAGAGCCCGCCTGCCAGGTACCGCGTGAAGGCCGATGGCTGTGGGGAGCGGGCGTCCCTGGGTGCTGCTGGGCACACTCACCTGGAACCGAGGGTCGGTGTCGCTCTCCCCGATCTGCTGCAGCAGCTCCCCGCTGGTCTGGCCAACGAGGCCAGCAGCCTGCAAGAGATTCTGGCGAGGCTGCAAGGAACGAGGTAAAATCAACATCAGGCTCATAAGCAAGCCCTGAAACCTCACCCGATGGCTCCCCTTTGTTTCCACCCTCCTCTCAGCTCCACAGCCCCTACTGTCTCCCACCTCAGCGCTGGCAGGCTGTGCTGTTTTCAGTAAGTCCGAGACGGCGCTTGCCAGGTTCTTGGCTGCCTGCAGAAGCTGCCGCCCATTGCCTCCCTCGTCCTCCATCAACGCGGCCAGCAGCTTCACGCCCTTGGACATCTCCGTCAGGTTGGAAGAGATGGTGGTGACGGCGCAGCCCACGGCAGTGTAGTCCGTGTCTGCTGGATCCCCTGCACAGGGAGGAGACGAGTCAGGATGGGACGCGCTTGAGGTGATGCTCCAAGGGCATCTTCCACACCTGTCACCAGTGTGGTTCTTCCTGAGAGTGGAGGGAGACCCCCAACTCCTAAGCCTGAAAGCTGGCCGCATCACCCAAGTTTGGGCAGGAGAGCCTGGGGAAGGAGAGCTGCACTGTGCCATGGCTGTGCGTGGAGCTATGGCAACGACCAGACAACACGTTCCTGGTCCAGAGGATGGCAGGTCAGCCCAGGCCCAGGAGAAAGGACTGGGCTGGGCACAGGCAGGGATGCTGGGGCATCTAAAGGCGGGGCAAGCTGCCAGGGCACAGCTGGCTCTACAGGCACATTAGCAGCAGTCAGGGCTGATTTAGCTCCAGCTGGGGCCGGCTGGTTCCTCCTGACAGAGGGCAGGAGATACAACCTTCCACCAGACAACAGAGACCAAGCCTTCTCCAGAGATGGGGCATCTCTCTTCTCCAGCCCTCCAGGTACCTGCAGTGAGGTTGACCACAGAAGCTGTGCCGGCAGTGATAGCATCCACTTGGGAGTGGATCTCATGCTTCGACTCATCCATCTTGTTTTTGCGCCAAGCTTTGGATGCCTGAAATGTGGAGAAGAGGGTCAGGAGAAGGTGGTGGACGTGGTGGGTGGCTGCACCCATGCTCACACAGACAGATACAGGAAAGAGGAGACAAGGAAGAAGGAAGCAAGAGCTGTGACTACCCAAAACTCCCCAGCCCGTCCTGACCAAGCAGCATGACCCAGTGCCCCCTCCACTCCTGCCACCAGAGTGGGATACCACCCCGGCTCTTTGCAGGCAGCAGATCTTCCCAGGTGCTGCGTGTCCCATCTCTCCTGGGAATGCAGCCAGCCTCACCCAGCCCAGCCAACACCCTCCAGAGAGGTCCCCTGTCAGCACCCCCTCTTCACCCAGCACTCACAGCATCTTGCCCAAGGGGCGGCAAGGTCTCGAAGTCATCCAGCGTGGCCTGGGCTGCATGCACAGCCTGCATGCTGGAGTTGATGGTGCCGGTCAGGGCTTGCTGGGCTGAAGTCTGCAACACAGGGACAGACTGAGGTACGCCGGGGCCTGGAAATCTAAGCTTACATATTCAGCTCACATTCCCCCCCCTGCAATGTGGTGTAATATGCTGATGATGACAGCGCTCTAGGAAGGCACCTCCAAATGTGGGGTGCGCATAGCAAAAAGGGGCTCTCCCCTCTGCACCTCCAACTGGGAGATGCCTCGTCCCACCATGGGTACAAGCAAGTCTCAGAGTTAACCAGCTCTCGGGGAGGAGATGCGGTGGGACTCCACAAGGCTTTTACAGCAAGCCCCACTGTAGGCTGAGTGGGGCCAAAGAAAACAGCCTCTTCATGGCCTTTTCCAAGTGCTTCTCCAGCTGCAAAGGACATGGCAGGGCACCAAAGCCAGGGACAGGGCTCTGCTGCAAACCACAGCACTGGTGGGGCTGGCCAGGCACCGCAGCTCAGGGCAGCTCAACCTGAAGGAGACGATGCAGCCACCAGGCAGGGGAAAACGCCAGCTCAGCCGGGCCAGCGCGCACGCAACGCCAGCGGCACAGAGCCCCAGCTCTTTTCAGCAAGCCAACGCCTCACCACAGACCCAAACAGATGGGTCTACACGAGCCCCGTGGGCACCTTTCAGGGTTTGTGCCTTAGGGTGGGCATGGGGAGAGCTTACCAGCGGAGGCATGTGCCCTCGGTGCATCTGGCCACTGGTGATTTGCAGCTGAGGCTGTGGCATCGTGCCCACCTGGAAGTTTTCTGGCCCTCCAGCCCCTGTCCGCATGATGGCTGGCAGGGCCACAGAGCCCAGCTCTGCCTTGCCTACGCGGTTAAACTGCTGCTGCAAGACAGTCGACCTGAAATGGGGAGAAATACCAGGTCATTGGATGACCACAGCCCTGGCACCAGCCACCGAAGGACTGGCAGCTCTTCCTCCAGACAAGCTGTGCTGCAATGCTGCAAGCTTGGCCGGAGCCTGCTCTCCATTCAACTTCTGCTTGGCAGCTGACTTTCTCCTGGAGGACTCACTTCTTCGGTGACACGGAGTCCTCCAGCATGGTGGACTCCTCATCCCCCTCCAGGCCAAAGTGGTCTTTGCTCTTCTTCTGCAGAGGGAAAGAGAAAACGTGTCAGCCAGCACACACCTCCCAGCCCTCCCCTCCTCCTGCAGCCCAGGCACCATATGGGGGCCACAAGGTCCCCTTGCCCCATCTCCAGCAGCACCATGTGCCTCTCATCCAGAGAGGAGCCGGTTATCGGTGCCCTTCTCAGCACAGCCTCACCTTTTTGAGGATGATGTCGATGTAGCCAGCAATCAGCTGGGCAATCTGCTCCCCCTCTGTCGTCTGCACCGAGTAGTAACCATCCTGGTAATCTCCAAAATCCTGCAACGGCAGGGCACAGGGTAGCACCGGAGCAGGGCACTGGCGGCCATCCTGAGCCCCTCTGGTATGCGCTAAGCGCCCAAGCGCCAGCCTCCAAAACAGCAGCCAGGAGAGGCACCAGAGGAGGGCAAGGCTGTCCCACCACACAGCAATACCCAAGAGTGGGCTGGTGTGAGAGCAGCCCTCCACAGGGGCACCACCAGGGAAGTGGTGTGGAGGACCAGGGCCGGTTCCTACCAAAGTGAAGCTCTTGGGAGAGGCTGCCCAGCGCTTGATGTTGGTCAGGCTCCACTCCTGAATCACTTCCTTGGTTTTCTCGTCCACGCGCATCACGCACTCCTTGGTGATCCCCAGCAGACGCGGCACCAGCTTGTTCTTCCCCTTCATCTTCTCCTGCGGGTCACAAAAGAAGGGTTGTGGGCTGCCCTTGGGACAGATCCATCCAGGCAGAGACCTTTACAGGCTCCCTTGGCTACCAAGGACACCCAAGGCCATGCTTTCAGGTGGTGACAATCACAACACAGGGCTTGAAAACAGCAGAAGAAAAGCAAGGAGTGGTAAGGCAACACACGTGGAAAGCCGAGAAAAAGGAGAGTGGGGATGCAGGGAAAATTGGAGCAATGTGGGCTGAGGGGTAGCAGCTGGATGGAGACACAACAGATGGAGAGATGCTGAAGAGGAGTTTCGGCCATGGGAGCTGCTGCTTTACCTTGACCAGGAAGAAGGAGACCCCGTAGGTCTTGAGGGAACGGGCAAGCTTCACGTAGCGAACTTTGGCCTCGATCTCGCTCATGTTCCCGCAGTTCTTGTGGGCCTGTGACAGCAAAGACAGAACATCACGCTAGCTCCATGGTCCCCTGGCTGTGTCACCACTGCCCTGCCACAGCCTTGCCAGGCTCTCCTCACCCCGCTGGCATCCCCTGCCCCTGCTACAGCATCCCTGTGACATCCAGGACCTCAGGAGCCGCCTCGTCTGCCCACCTACAGCTCGCTGCTCCTGTTTCTCACCCGCCAAGCTGCTATGCGTTGCTTCCAGAGACAAGAGCAGCCTCAACTTTTGGCGTGGAGGAACAAGTCCAGGTCTCAACTCCCACCCTTGCACTTACCATGAAGATCTTGCGCTCCCCTTTCTGCTTGATGTACTCCTTGGGCAGGAAATCCTTGAGTCTGCCAACAGACAGCGAACCCAGCTGTTAGCAGCAGAGCCCGAAGCCAGTGTTTGTCTTCAACTACAAAGAGCCCCAACCCAGAGCCTCGAACAAAACGCCTGCCAGGGCACGGGCTGGGAGTTTTTGGGAGCAGGAAGGATGTGGGAGAGGTTGCTGCAGTAATGAAAGCTGCCCTGCTGAAAGTGGGGTGGAGGTCCTGAGGATGCAGCCCCTCGCACGGCACCAGGGGAGGCCGTATGGTGGGCAGGGGTCCCCCCCATCAGAGCTGGCTGCGGGGTGCCAGATGAAGCAGGATGGGGGTCTGGCACCCCTTGCAGCTGGTGTGGGCCTCCACACTTGGGCACTGAGGTGCAGGGAGGAGAGGGGTTGCGCCAGAGGCAGCAGCACCCTCGGAGTGTGCCGGTGCGGTGCTGGGGGCTGTCAAGCTGCTCGAGCCACCTGGGGCTCCTCAGGACACTCACTCCAGAAAGCCTGGCTTGTGCTTCTGTTCGTTGTGTGGCCCGAACTGGATCTGGCACTGGTAGCCAGCAAACTCGCAGGCTTTGTCGAAGGAGACAGGGTGGGAACCATTGAGAATGTCGTCGCGAGCCTGCATGGAAAGAGAAGTCACCGCCGTGGGCTGGGCAGCCATGCAGCCCTGCCACTGCTCCCCTCCGCACCGGGTAGGACCTGTATTCCAGACAGAAAAGAAGTGGCCATGAAAAAGAGGAGCATCTAGGGACAGGCTGTCCCCGACAGGGACCATTGCCGTGCCTGGGAGAGGAACAGCAGCAGGACTTCAGGATGGTTCCTACCAGCTAAAAGAGACAGGGGATCCCCCAAGGAGCTCTGGAGTTTGCAGAGGGCAGGAATGGATTTCCAGCATTGGCTCTCACCCAGGGGGTAACCAGGCATCCTGACGTGCCCCCCGTGGTGGCTCCTGGCCAAAACCCTCAGCCACCAGCCCTGGCAGGGTGCTGGCACAGGGCAGCGGAGCTAGGTGCTCCAGGGAGCTGTACCTGCACATAGAGCAAGTTGAGCTGCACAGGATCTCGCGAGTCCACGTTCTGGTCGGAGTAGAAGAACTTGCGCCGCAGCAGCAGTGTTTCGTTGTCGTCAATGCCTTGCTCGCGCAGGGTCCGGCCGTGGTCCAGCCAATTCACTGGAGGCAATGACAGGGTGTGAGCAGGGACGGGCACCCAGGCAGGGTCGGTCCCGGCCCCAGGGCTGCTCACGTGGAGCAAGAAACGGATATCTGTCTGGTGGATCCCAGCTCTCACCCCTCGTCCCTGGGCCTCCAGGCAGGAGACACTCCAGGCAGTGTGGGCACATGCTGCCTTGTCACTGTCCTCTCTGCCTCACTGTACTGGCTCTGCTCCTTGCAGGGGTCTCTGCTTCCCTCCCTGCTGCCCTCGGCACGGGCTGACCCCAACCCCAGTACGCGCAGGGACATACACTCGTCATCCGTGTGCAACTTCTGCTTGAGCTTCTCCATCTTCTTCTCATCTCGCAGAAGGGTCTTGTCCTTCTTGAGGGTGCCAGTAACCTCCTCCTTCTTCTCTTCCATAATCTCCCGAACAAGTGAGTACTCATCATAGTTGGTGATGCCTGCAGGAGAGCAGAAGACCAAGCTCAGCGCGACACTGCTGCCAAACACAGAGTTTGGAGCAATGAAGGGGTGCACAGCAGCATCCCCTCCCTGGCGTCACGCACCCCTTGGACATCCCCACTGTCAGGCCATCCACTGCAGAGCTGCTGCCACTCCCCCAGCACCCTCCATCAGACGCTGCCATCTCACCCCACCTCCCTTCCTCCCCACTGTTGCCACCCCCTCCTCTCACCGATCCGGGCACAGATTGTCATGAGCATGTCCGTGACAGTTTTGGAGTCATCCACCATCACTGTTTTCACTGTCCCATCCAGCATGCGGATCTTTAGGGGCCGCTGCTTCTTCTTGTACTCCATGGTGTCCTGTGGGCACAGCAGAGCACAGCTCGCAGCAGCGGCACCGGCCCGTGTCCCACAACCACACCAACAGCTCCCGTCTCCTCAGGTATGCCCAGGCGCGACGCACGGCAGCAGGGCAGGCACCTGCAGCACCTCTCCAGCATGGGCACACGCGAGGTACGTGGCAAGGCAGGTACTAGCTGGAAAAATGTGGGATGGATGCTTACCCCATTGCGAAGCATGTAGTAGTCCAGAGCCTTCCCAGCCTCCAGCCAGATCCCTTTCTTCGGGTCTTCATCCGAGAGGAACAGCCCAAAATCATTGGCTGAAAAACAGGTAAAGTCTCTCTGCCAGGGTAATCTTGAGTAGAATAAGGTCACAGGGACGCCAGCCTGCACCCAGAGATGTGCATCGGCACAGCTCAATGCGTGAAGCACAGCAGCACCATAAATGCTGGAGCCTAAACCGAATGAGTGGTCAAAGACCTGGCAAGCAAGCTTGAGGGTGCATGTTTTACCACAGTTATCTGCGGAAAAAATCATCTGAAGCACGCCTACGCATTGCTGAACTTGGAACTGACAGTCACAACAGAAGGAAAAGCTTGGAGCCGTGGTTGACAGCTCTCTGAAATCTTCGGTGCAACATGCAGCAGCAGCCAAAGCAAGGTAGTAAAATGCTGGGCATCACCAGGAAGGGTGGTGGGAACTGGTCTATAAAACCTAGGCACATCCACACTTCGAGTACTCTGTGGTGGTACGGTCTGCACCTCCCCAGAAGTATGTGGCGGAGTTTGAAAACATACAGAGACAGCCAACTTAAATGATGGGGCCTTGGTATGAGGGACTAAAGGAGCTGGGACTCCTTCGTTTGGGGAGGAGAAGGCTGAAGAAGGATGGGATCAGGCTTATTAGGTGTCAGAGGTGGTGAATTAGTTCTGTTGCCCAAATCACGTTCCCTCAGGGCTGGGGTACCTGGTGAAAGTGCTGCTGCTGGAGCCAGGGCAGTGGCATCCCAGCTCAGACCCACACGGATAGCCCCATTCTCCCGCTGCAAGAGGCCAGGACCACACCTGGCTTTGCCCTGGGAAAGGTCTTTCTCCGCCTTTCCAGCAACCCCATGCCGCAGGCTGTCTTGGCTTGCTATGTTTATAATGCGTCATCTCGTTGGCAGCTCTCTGCGGGGAGGGACAAATTCCTGAGCCGCCCCACTCCTGCTTGGCTAACAATGCCGTTAGGATCCTACTAAATAGGGAGCAGAAAAGTCACAGAGGCTTGACATTTTGTTCTTAAATTAAAAAAGTCCAACCTATTTTCAAAGCAAATTTCAAGAGGATAACTCTAAAGCACTGAAAACTGAGCAGTTTGCCCCAGATCCATAACGTGGGCAGCGAGGGGCGCTTCCTGAGAGAGAGTAAGAGCAGAGCTGGAAACCTACGCTGAAGCTCCCCCAGCCCAAAGGCGACAAAAAACACAGGGCAGCTCAAAAAGACACCCCGAACTGCCACTGGGTGAGAAGAGTAAAAAGAAACAAAAGCTGCAAGGAACTGATAGGAAAATAAAAACTGTGAGCAACTGAAAAGGAACTCAGGAATAAGCAGTTCCCTTTAAGGCTTTCCCCTTGCTTTTTTTTTTTTTTTTTTTTTAA
>Ga0065711_1032478_pt1 | contig 27261 bp, 14 predicted proteins | sample Hoacrofraction12_FD_59098 | JGI IMG/M metagenome (GOLD analysis project Ga0065711, IMG submission 59098) | Hoatzin crop microbial communities from Cojedes, Venezuela - Epithelial fraction 12 v2 (version 2) | ecosystem: Host-associated > Birds > Digestive system > Esophagus > Crop | place...
GGGGGGGGGGGAATCTATTTGTAAGTTAACACTGTTTTCTTATTTTTCTGGAGAGTTTTCCCTAACAGATGAGAGAAAAAAGATTTTTGCTTCACCTATAAAGGAAAAAAAACTGATGATTAGTGTACTCCTTGCTGCACTGGATTTGCTTGGTAGTTCTTAAAAGAAAAGCAAATCAGGAAGTATTCCTGCTGATCACACTAATGGAAAGTGCCCATGCATAGTACAAATAATAGGAAATAATCTGTACATGTTTGTGTATTCTAATGGTTAATAATGACTTTTTCCTAGTCAAAGTATAGGAGTATTAACCGTACGTGACTGAGAAAACCCATCCAGTGCAACAAATTTGTAATACAGATGCTGAAATACCTTTAGTCAACATAAACTGAATTAAATAATCATGAAAACCCAGTATGTATCAGCAGTGCTCAGTACCCCACACATTTTGACTAGCTGAGATAATTGTGTTGAAGTAGAACACTGTATTTTTGTGAGTGAATTTACACATCTGTCTTTAATAATGAGTTGGCTGTTCTATCCATCAGCTCATTTTGCGAAGTTAAATCTGCTCAGACTGTCTTTGAGTAATTCAGGTGTTGTTATTGCCAAGTCTTTAAACACGTGATATACTTAAGAAGTTTTTGGGTCTGCTTCTCATTTCTTTCTCTGTTTACAGTAGGAATCATTCCTAAGAATTATATTCTCATGTCAACCCATGTTCATAATTCCCATTTAAGTGAATGGCAGGTTTCTCAACAAATAACAGATTTACATAACCTATGAAGTTGTGAATAATCCCCTTGTTGTGAAAAGCAGACAAACCAGAAAGTCAGTAACAATTATGAATAAGTCACTGACACTTAGCTTTCAGCTAAACTTGTATAAGTAATCCTTTTTTCTTTCCCACCTGCTGCTGAAAAGAGGTTCCAGGTAATGCTTTTATTTTGCTATCTAGTCCATATTTTACTGTCATGTCCCATTTTCCTTAAAAAGCCATCTGTCATGTTGGGTGCTATACCATGCACCTATTTTGGAATATTGCTCTACTACAAATTTTAAATTTGTAGGTAGTCATTGTAGTTCTGTTCCATACAATAAGCTAGATATTTATTTACTTACCAATTTAAAATTAACCACATGAATTTGCCTGTGTTTACAAATAGTATTTTTCAATAATATTTATTAAAATAGAGATGAGCACGCTCTCCAGTCCCTAGTGGACAGCTGTCCACACCTCAGAAGTAGATTGTTTTCCATTTGATGGGACAGTGTCACCTGATGTGTCAAGGTGTATATATTGCTAAATTATTTAAGTTATTAGATTACCTATATCTACATTAGTGCATACAAAGTGGCACGTACTACTTACAGGATGCATGAAAATAATTATGACTAATCGTTGTCAAGAAGCAGTATTCAAAAACTACCAGGATTCATTTTCTTGTAATGGAAATCAGACCTCCAATGTTTTGCAGGTGACTTTGAAAATCTTACCAAGAGTAAATGGAAGGAACTCCTCTTTACTGTTAAAATGAATTTTCTACTTCGTGCTTGCGAACACCTTTTGGGCAGGGCAGTGAAAGTCACTTCATGCTGAAGGCTGGTGCAAAATCAATTGTTAAGTTCTCTGCAAGTCTCCCAGAGTACAAGGTGAAGCTTTAGTGACCCTTACAGAAAAGGACTCTTTCTTTTGTACCAACAGCTATAATTTGCTCTATGAATTCATGCCCAAAATAACACTTGGATTTTTAAAACAGAAATAAATATTCTAATTGACATTGTCATAAGTCACCATGGAACTCAAAGAATTGATGGCAGTTTATATTAACCACAGAGGACCATCCTTTCTTCTCTTAATAACTTTAGAAACTCAGGATCATTGATGACACTAGGGAGTGATATACAACATCAACATACAAGACAACATGGGTAGCAGTATCAGCAATATTGAAACTATGTCTAAAACCGTGAAAAAGGGATTTCTTTGCTGCCCAAACTACATCAAAATGCTTGTATTTGTTTTTTATGGTCTCGCAACAAGAAATATTAAAATGTATGTACCCATTTCTATTTTTATGTTGAAAATAAAGTACCAATATTAAGGTATTTATTTCCTCTGTGATAGGTGGCTGGGACTCTCCTTCCCCACATTCAAATGACCCCATCCATTTCTGCATTCACTTCCAAATGTTATTCACACTTTCCTTCCCATCTTTTGCACACAGTTTTTGAGCATACAGCCAGTTACACGTGCAGGTGTATGACCACTGTGTGTTGTATATGCCATTAGTCACTTTCCTGCACATCAAATAGCAAATGAAAAATATCTTCAGCTTTCACACCTTTAAAAAAAAAAAGCACTTGGAAAATGTGTGCTGGCATCCTTCAAAAATGCAGCAGTTCTCATCTTGAAATTTAATTGGGAAAAAATATACATACATGCTTGTAATTTGCATTCCAGTTCCACTGCTCTGAATCAATACGGAGTTAGTCTTTCCTAGATGGGTACTTGTATAAATTGTTTAGGTGACCTGTGAGATAATATAGCTATTGTAAAGTCAAATTTTATTGACCAATGTACATTCACTTTATTCTGTCGTATGGTGGACTACAGATGTAAATGTACTCTAGTGATTGGCTAAGGATGAATATCAACCCATATTTGTATCTGTTTAGCTGTACAGCCTGTAAGTATATATGGTCTTTTCAAGCAGTTGTATAATATTAGTGAGATAGTTTTACCTCTTCTCCCATTCTATCACAAGGGATTAGCAGACAGGAAATGTTAGAAAAATTCCATTTGCTAGCTAGATCCAGCCAGCAGAGAAATCTTCACTTCCAGTCAGTTCAGTTCCAATAACGTAAGCCTGTGCCAGGACAATGTCCTTTCATTTTTCACTGCTTTCGTGAAACTTCAGATTATCTATCCTGCTCTGTTTAGGTTTTCTGCATTTTTTTTCTCTAACTCACTTTTTCGTCTGTCTTTCAGGGACATAAATAAGGGGGGGAGGGGAAGGAAGGAATGAAAGGATGCTTCAGTGCTCTGTGTCAAATATGAGAGTGACAAGTGGAAGAAGGGCTCTTTATGCTGTGTTTTCTCAATTTCTAGAGCAGTAGTAAGAAGACTGTTGCTGAATTGTCCATGAGAAATCAGCAAAATATTTGGAATCATTCTGGAGGGAGCGGGAGGTAGACTGGACTGGTCAGTTTTGTTCAGTCTTCCCCTACCCCCACCTGTAAAGCAGGACTGACCTCCAGTGATGGAGCCTAGAGTCCTCGCATGCTGCCTGCCCGCTCAGCACCAGCACTGACCCACGCTTCTGCTCCAGAGCTGTCTGGATGACCTATGGTAGTCAAGTTTCCTACGGCTATATTAAGCTTGGATTTGGTGGTTTGTTTTTCTTTGCTTGTTTCTTTGGGTTTTTTTCCCAGGGAAAAACTTGCTGAACCTACTTTTCATTTTCTTTACCTCACATATGTAATTACACAGATCTCTTCTGCTGTCTTAGATGTATGCTTTTAATTTCCTTGAATCTCCCCTGACCTATGCAGTCCTCCCTCTGTCTCTGATTTTTGTGTATCTGGGCAACAGTAGTCGAACAGCGCTAGCCTCTGACAACTTAGAAATATACGAAGTTCCTCCTAAAAAATAGCATTTCTGGGAGTGCCTTTTTTCTTCTTAGAACCTCTAAATCGAGATGGACATAAAAATATTTTTATGGATAGATTCTTAGGAATTGTCCTAAGAGAACTAGACTTGGATCCCTACAGTTTGGACTTCTTACTTTAGATCAGGTGGGGTTTTTTGATGGTAATGCATAGCGGTCTCCTGTCTTTAATCTGAAATCTTCATTTGCTCTTGTGCTACTTTTCACAGGTTGTTTGTTTTTGTTTTTTTTTAAGAATGGTGTTAGTTACTGATATGCTTCTTAGTTTGCACTTCGAAGTAATAGAGAAATTTATGCAAGGTTACTAGATCTATGTTCTGATATTCTTGTTCCATGTGCTGGCTGCAATCTGATGTAAAGGAAGCTACATTTAAGGATTTCCTTGCTGTCTGAAAAGCATCAGAAATTATATTTCTCTCTCAGCTAGAAAGGCACTCTGGAACTGTAAGAGGAGTGTGTGTTTTTCTACTTTCTTCAAGAAGGTTTGGATTTTTGTCTGCTGGTGTATGTGTAGGCTGGCAGTCATACCTTGGGTGTTCATGCTTCACAGCTGAGTAAGGTGGCATTGTGATTTTATTTTTAGTCCTTAATGTGTCATTGACAGCTGGATTTCTTTTTCTCCAGAAGCCTTCTTGAGGTCTACAACATGCCAGTAGAAGCAGCAGGCACAACAAACAGCATGCCAGTCACACAGTTCTGCAGTGCTCCCTGCTGTGCTTGCTGTTTGATTTTATAGCTGCTGCATGGGATGAGAGAAGAGGTAACATGACAGTAGAAAACTAGTGAATATTGATACCAGTTATTATAGGTTCCTCCTTTTTCCCCCCTCTCTGATTCTGGGGAACACTAATGATTAGGACCAACAGAACCATTGGTATACAGTCTTCCAGTTTTCAGCGTTCCAGCGTTGTTCCTGATTTCCATCTTCAAAAAGAGAAAGGTACATATTGTGTTTGCTTAATTTAAAAAAGGACTTAAAGTCAACAGTATGTAAGTGGTTTTTAAGGAACCACTAAGTGGTTTTTAAGCAACTTCCTGCGTTTGTAAGTGTGCTGCTAGTTACCTAATAAATGAGCAGCAATTATGGAGGTATCAAATGAATTAAGGAAATTTAATTATAATTCAAAGTTATAAACTATAGGTAGGAAAAAATGGTTAGCAGCTCTTAATATCATTAACCTGCTACACAAATTAGGTATTAGATATATTTCAATAACTGTGATTCTTGGCCATAAAATAACAGGATATGTATAATCATGCAACTCATTTAACTTGTTAACCTTGCTCATTGTTCAAATATTTTTGACTGCAAAGACAGAGAGCTGGTTATTATTTTGCCATTTAACTTCAGAGATTGCGAACACTAGAATATGTTCAGTTTTAAGCAGTACTTAAAATTGTTTTTTTATGAGAGAAGAGGGAATCTTAACCTAAATTTCCCTCGGATGATGAAGCTGTCCGATTCCCCACCCCATCCCATGCAAATTTTAATTGGACCTGGGCTGTACTAGTTTCTCTCATTCTCTGTCTCTTCATTTACTTGAATGAATAACGGCAGGGTTTTATTCTCTGTATCACTGAAGTGATGTCAGAAAGCCCATTCCTCATACAGAATCTGTGCCTCTCAATTTTTGTTCATGCATTTCAATATTTTTACTTGATTGGATTTGATTTTTTTTGAGTAACACGCAGTGATAAGAAGACTTCTATGGTACTGGGAGATACCTGTTACCTCTTGATCTGTGTATTTGTAACTGAAATTGCTAGTCTACTGTGAAGGTGGGGAACAAATATGGTCAAAGATTTTTTCCTCTGCGAAACTTTAGATGAACTCTATCCATATATATTTAGTATGATTAATTTTGTGACCTGTTGGGAGTGTTTTCTGTTCATAATTTAGAAACTTCTAAATAGAAGTGTAGTTTCTTTATTTTCTAAAATTAAAAAGTGAGGGTATTAATCATACTTAGCAGTACTATTGTTGTAATATGACGGGCTAGATGAGGTGATAGGACAGAAGAGAAGAAAGGACCTAGAAGATAGCTGGGTAGCCTAGGAATTCCATGTCAATTGTAAGACCTGCCAAGAGCTGGTTGAGAGATGGGAGTGATTCAAGAGTGGTCATGAAATTGGCTGTTGGGATTGCTGACAGAAATCAGATTTATTCCTTGCTTCCGCTGCTGGCCAGCATGCTTGTATAGATGACAAGGACAGCCCAGATCTTTTCTAAAAGTCAGGAGAGTACTTTTTCATCTTCACAGACTAAGGGACAGGATGCTGTGGCTGTGAGCTAGGTCCAGGCTGGAAGTGAAAATGAAATTCAAATGCCTGGCTTTTCTGTCTTGAGGACCTTTGAGAATGAAGTCGAGGGGGGGTACATTCCCACCAGACTTATTTCAAGCAGGACTGAAATAATGTATTTAAATGCTGCCATCTTCTAATCTTTTTCTCTGAGCAAGGAGACCTTTAGTGCCTGTCCACACTGGACTTCTTTTCTGACCTGCACTGCTATACACAGTAGATGTCCCCAGATTTTGCCTTTGCTGCCAGTTTCTTAGAAGTCTGTTTTCCAAGAGTAAGAATTTTGGAGTAGCAAAAAACAAGTGTTAGAGTACCATTCTTTATGAAGTTGTGAAAGTCTTTCCCCATACTTCAATTAGTGTTCTCTATTTTAATTTGCACTTATTTATGAATGAATATGAAACATGAGCCTTAGTTGTTTTCCATCATGCCTTGAATTTCCTTTTTAACTTTAAATTATTATTTCATACTTTACTCTGATAAGAATTTGTTTAATACAGCCCATATTCCCTCCCTGCGAAAAGACTCATTGTGTTAACTATTCACTGTAAAGTAGCAATGTTTCTTTTTAGATCCGGATTTGGATCTTCTATTGTAAAGATTTTTACATTTAATAAAATTTAGATTCATGATGCTGAAATAAATATTTCAAGTATGTCTCTCTGGCCCTATCTAACACAACAGAGAGTTTTAATAAACTTGGTCATGTTTGGGTGATCCAGGCACCTGACAGACTTCTTTACTGGACATAAATTTTTCATCATTTCTTTTTGTTCTGTAAATTTTTTTTCCCCGCCGATATTTTTATAAGCTTCTGAGTGTAGAGGGAGTAACTGAAGTATCTCAGAACACAGTTTACAGTTGCAGTATAATTTGCATTATAATACATTCAAATCTTTTGATTGGTGATATGACATCAATCTATAAATTGTACTAAAATTAGTCAGGGAAAATGGAGGACTAAAGCTCAGAAAATGATACTTTATTTGAATAACTGGAAAAATACTTTTTGAGTGTAGTTCAAGGTATGCAATGTGCAAACAAATCATAGTCTATTGTTCTTAGAAAAGACGTGGTGATTATTTTGCATCCAAGTCATCATTTGAGAGCAGAAATGGAATTAAAAGTACTTCATATGAAAAAGAGAATATGAAAGAGAGCTGACCTGTTGCTTTGTGTGTAATATTAGTTTGTCACACTGCCTGCTGGATTAAATAGTCTGGATTTCATTGAATCTATAGACAGATTATAGATATATATCTGTATCTATATAGATATATATAGAATTTGAAGAATTTATTTTTAAGGGAATTGTTCCTGTTAAGGGGCAAACTTACAGGTTTCTTTTCATGGCCACGTATGCTGTATATATAGAATCAATAACCAATGCTCCTCCAAATTACTAGAAATAATTGCATAGTTTTGATTAATAAAACGTATTTGTATGTTTCTTTGTATATGGATAGTTGGACATAATCTGAAAGATATGTTACAGATATTTATCAGACATCTAGTTAAGTTTTCTAAATTAAATCTGGGCTATTCAGAACAGTGGAACATAAGTTATGGCTGACATTCATGCATTTGCATGGTGATGGTTTACTTCTAAGTAAGTGTTGACCTACAACTTGTTTCTCTTGATGTAAGAGTGAATGGGCAAGTGTACCTGGGGTTCCTCACAAACTATTACAAAAATAGGAAGAGTTAGGCCCTGCTGAAGGCTTGTGGCAATAGGATTGATTATCTCAAGTATTTAGATTACTCAAGTAAGCCTTTAATATTTATCCAATTAAAATTGCTACAGAAGGTGGAAGTAACTTAAGAATATAGCGTGAAAAAGCTAAGAATATTGCATCAGTAGTCATTAATTGTAAAACAAGCTTTTGCGTTAACCTCATGGATTGTTGAAGAATTGTCGGAAAACCTAGCATGTTAAAAAAGGTGGGTGTTTTTTTCCTTTGACAGAGCTATTTCTTTTAAAGATGAATACAAATATCAGTTAAGCAGGATAGGGCTATGAGTTTTCCATATGCAGTAGCACGTTGGAAGGTACTGTGTTAGTATGGAATGGGTGACGGACAGCCTTCTCTTATTCACAGTTCTTTATTTCAGACCACCAGTTAGTAGGGCATTGCCACAGCCGGAGAAACTTCAAACAAATAATGTTGGGAAAAAAAAGAGACCTATAGAGGTAAGGAACACATTGATCTCTTCTTAGTTTTCCTTTCCTCTGGACACACTAAATTATTGTTTCATTTTAAATATATCGAAGATGGAGATACTGAATAGTGAGTAAATAGCAAAAGAAGCAGGAGAGTATTTTTTTTAAATCCCAAAAAAGCCTGATATTACTTTTTCTTGCAAACAAAATGGAGCACAACTTTATTTTTTGTAACAATAAAACTTTTAAATTGAGTGTCTAGAAAGCAATATGTCATGTTTAGATAACAGGATTGTTAATGGGTGCATTATCACTAATAAAACTAAGTGTCTTTTACTGCAAAAATTTTTAAAATTTATTTTTAAACTTTATTTGAATTTCATCATTGTTAACTGTTTTAAAAATAAAATAATTTTTTAAAATCTATTAATGATACTTTTAGCTCAGGCACCGGTTGTTTTTTTTTCATTACGTGGCCGATGCAAATAGATATACTCACTTTTGATTAAGTGGAAGTGGAAATTTCATGTAACCTTGAAAAATACAGTTCTTCATATCCACTGAAATATTTTCTGTGATATGAAACAAAATGTTTGATGAAGTTAATAAACGGCCTTTTGCCATCAGCTTTCTAGAAGTTTTAGGCTGTAGTTCCGCTTTCTTAATTGCCAGCTGGAATTAAATGGTGGACCAATATTTGTCATTCTTTGTTTTGTAGTATCTTCTGCATCAAAAGAGCTGTGTTCTTCTTGTCTCCCTGTAATTTATTTATTTATTTAAATGCACGTGTATGAGTATTTCTTTCTGTGTATATATACGTGTGTAGAACATAAATACCCTCCAGCATCCACCAAACAGATGAGAGGATGACATGACTGTGTACAGCAAGAATGAGCAGCAATGTAAGCTGACAGGGAAGGCAGGGTCTTGGTTTCTGTTGGTTTGAGAATCATTAAACTCCTTCTCCTTTACTGCATAAGGACATGTTTGAAAAATAAAATCCTGGAAAAGATTGTAAAGTTCATAATTGCTTTAACTTTTTGAGTATCTAATAGATGTAAACATCTTTTTTAGGACCTAATTTTGGAGCTAGTATTTGGGTACCGAGGCAAGGACTGCAGAAACAATGTGCACTATTTGAATGATGGTGCTGATGTAATATATCATACTGCATCTATTGGGATCTTGTATAATGTGGCAACAGGTAGGAGAAAACCCACTTGCGGAAAAATGTTTCTTTACACACAGGGAGTTACAGTTTATGAAGTAATTGGTATGCTTTAAGTCTTATAAAAGTATGTGGGAAAATTATTATTATTTGTTGCTGAAAATTCAGTCTGTAGAGATGATTCATAATAGCTGCATAAGCAAACTAAATATAATGTTTCTGCTGACTGAATTTTGAAGGAGGTAAAGATTTGATTATTTTGGTATTAGCTTTCTGAAATTTGCTGGTTAAAATGTTCACAGAAACTAAACCAGCTGAACAATGGGGTGATTATAGTTGTTTAATGTTTTTTCGAAGACTAAGCTAGTTAATTTTTATTTGGTTTACTTTTCAGTCCTCCGTATCACATACATTCATTCCCAATAACCAGTTTAGTTTAGATAACTTGGAGCTTTTAAGAAGTAACACAATGCCATTTTTTTCTGTGATACTTAAGCAACTTGTAGTAGAAAACTTGAGGGTATGTTTTGGAGTTATTGGGTGCTATGTGTTAAAATTGAGATAAAAGATTAGGAGGAGTTCCTGTTTCCTGATTTTAAGCTTCAAACTGCAACATCACCATAATGCTGTTTTCTAACAAATACTATATAATTTTCAAACATTAACCGTGCCTATGTGTGTATGATTTTATAATTCAAGTTGGACTTTTTTCTTTTTTTTTTTGTTTTAGGTTCTCAGTCTTTTTATCAGGAACACAATGATGATATTTTGTGCCTCACTGTAAATCAGCACCCCAAGTTTACCAACATAGTGGCAACTGGCCAAGTAGGTATGTTTGTATTTTTGTAAAAAGAAATTAATGTAAGAGCATGCAATTAGGGCCTTGTGAGTTCGTGATAAATCACAAAAATATTTGATTATGCTATCTCCGTTTGTATGAGTGTTACTCAGTTACCTGTCCTCTTTATATGTTTCTTTGAGTGTAATTTAATAAAGTTGAACAAAAAACATTGAGGCATGAGAGAAGATTAAGCTTATCTTTTGTTTGGAGTGTTATCAAAAACATTTTTTTAGAAATCTTAAGCCCCATGAAATTAGTCTGGTTTTATTTAACAATCAGCTTGTGCTAGGCCTTCAAAGAGTCATACCCCTTTCAAAGAAGCATAATTGAGCTATCCTTCATTTCTGTATGGACTAAACCCAGAATTCTTAAAATAGATGTCACTTTATGTAGGCTTTAGCTCATCAGGCAGATTTATAATACCTACCTGATGTTTTGACAATATGTAGTTGTAATATTCTAGGCAGAACCAAAACCCTGATGGTGTTTCCCTACAGATAAATTTAGATTTAGGGGGGAAATATATATGTTCCATAGTAACATCAAAATTGGTCTATGAACAAACCAGTTTAAAAAATAAAAAGAGAAAAGAAAAAGGAATAAAAAATCACTGTGCATCTGCATAGCTGAACTAATACTGCTGTTTCTAAATTTTGCAGAATAGTGTCATTTTTGTAGTCCAGTTGCAATCTCTGTACCTTCAATTGTTCCTCAACAGATTCAAACCCACATTGTTTTTGTTAGTGCATAGAACAGAAAAAAACCCCGTAGTTTATTTTAGCCAGAATGGCTTTTTTTTTTCTGTAGGTTTGTTTTAGGTGTTTCCTCTAAATAAGGTTAGTGTGTCAGAGTTTATTACCTGCTTCCCTCTATCTGCTGGATTTTTAGGTGCATGTCTCATGAAAATTGACTCATTGATAGTAGTAACTGCTTAGCTAAAATAGCTTCATTTCTTGGTGAGCTTCTTGCCTCGCATCAATTGGAAGTTATTTAAATTGAAAAAAATATCAGCAGATTTTTGCCTATGGTTTGATTGCAAAGAACATTTGCAGAAATTACAGAACTTTTATTGTCTTTAGGAATCTGCTTTTTCCACATATTTCTTAATCTGGCCCTGTTTGCCTTTCCATATGATAGAATATACGGGAAGAATGTAGGCATAATGTGAAAATTTGTTCTTTGCCTGGATTGTCTTCAGTGTTTGTCGTAGCCAAGAAGAAACACAGGACCCTTAATGCCTTTTTAGTTCAGAATCATTTCCACATCATCTAGCAGTAGAACAATTGTAACTGTTTCGTAATGTGGATTAAGGCATACAAATCAAGAGGAGATGACACTTAAAAATTAAACTACAAAGCATATTTTTAAGCAAATAATTAAATCTGAAAAATGAGCTAGAAGCAAAATATCTTCAAACAACATTTATTTTTAGGTTCTGAACAGATGTTATGGCATACATACTCCATAAAGAACATACTTAACTGCTGCTAGGTTTCCTACTGATATGGCTGGCACAAACATAGCTTTACCATCATCATTTAAATCTTCAGAAGATTTACAGAAACATTATTTCAAGTATTTTTAAACTGTAATGCTGTTATGCAGGGTCTCGTAATACTTCCCAGTACCTGAACCTTTATAATCCTGATTTCTTACTGATCCTGTAGAAGAACATTGGGTGTATTTGCCACTTGTCAAGATCAGACTCAAATATTACTTAGCAGAATAGCAATCAGCTGCTTTTTTTTTTATTTAATTTATTAAAATACCAGTAACATGTAAGATGTGTTTTTTATTTAATTTGGCACAGAGAGACCTAACATGCACCAAAACTAGATTTTTGTGTTGTGACTCAAAATGGAAATCAAAATATAGTAATTCTACCAATTTTTATTTCTGGTGTGACTGACTTTTATGAGTAATTGTTCATCTTTAACACTAAAAGCAGTATTGGTGCTGCTGCAATGCAAAGAGATGACATCAAGGTGTGTGTTAAGAAATTACACTAAATGTGGCATATATTTTCTTTAGCACTTAATCTTACTTCTGGTCTAATCATTTTTCTGCTGCTTTTCCATTACAGGAGACTCAGCAGATATGTCAGGTAAGGGATATAAAATTTTAACATCTTCAGGTATAGTTAGCCTATGTAGTAGCCATCTACAACTTTATAGAGTAATAAGTGACGTGAATTAATTTTTAGTTTATTAAAACCCTATATCAGTCATATTACTGTCAGCACTGAATATAAACCGCACCAGCTAGCAAATTGTAAATACAGAAACAGTTAAAATGTTAGAACACGCTTAAAAACTACTTTGGTTGTAAGATATTCCCTTCCTTCTGCCCAGTGATTAGTGAGTTCTGATACATACTGCTACTATAGCATTCCTCTGTACGCTTGCAGGTTTTATAGACATGTTGGGGCTGACAATTAACATTTGTTTTAGGCAATCAATTGAGTATAATTTTAAATATGCATTTCTAAAGTCAATTCCATTGAGGAGGCCTAGGTGACTGAGTGAAAAAAACAATCACCTTTCACATTTATGTATGATTGTCATGCAGTTATTACCACTGATCCAAAATGCTTGTTATGATGTCAGTTTAATTTTTTCTGTATCATTTTGGGTCTTTGACAGTTCGACAGTCTTGACTGAGCTGTTTTTTATTAATGTTTGCTTTTTAACAATAATCTTAAAAATTCATCACCATCATGAGTGAATGTGTTCCTTGTTGAACAGCCATAATTGTCTTGTGACACATCTTCAGAGATGCATAAATGTGTGCTCATGTGTACCTAGAAAATATAATAATCTTCATGTGGATCTAAAGCTTGTTCTGTGAAGAACAAATGTACAATGGCATTTTTAATGTGTGTTGACTTTTTTTAAATATGCCAAATTGTGCTTGCTCTAAGGATGGGAGGAAGAATATAGGTACTTTTTCCCACACTTTTAAACTGTATAAAAGAAGCAATGATGATATGGTTGTTTATATGAAAGAACATCTCTAGTCCTGCATATAATGCCTGGAGACTTTCCCTCTCTCACTTGCCTTCTTCCTACTGCAACTTTAGTTTGAGCTTGTGTATATTACAAAATTCTGTTGTCACTGCCTGAAACCAGCACTCTTACTTTTTTCTTCTTTGTGGAACCATTGGTCTGGAATCCAAGCTGCTGCCTGCCTTCATTAGAAAGTTACATAGTTTCACTTAAAATTTATCAATGGCTATTTGGCACCTTTCTTACCAACTTTTGCTTTTCTATAGTTCCAGTTTTCTGTTGTCTAAGTGATGCAGAGGTCCTTGAAGCAGTAATGTTTGCAGTAGGCTGGGATGGCAAATTAGGTTTCATAATGACTTGGTATAGATTTGCTTCATTGTACTGAAGATATCTTTTGTCCTGCTAGCCCATGGTAGCTTTAACTTCTCCCAGCAGGAGGTGACAGCTTAGAAGAATCTCTGTTGTGAGAGCAGATGTTGAGCAACTGGAGTGCTCCACAAACACGATGCAGTGTCAGGACATAGACTTTCCAAAGAACACCGCCCAGTAGGACAACTCCAGAGTCCATGTTCTCTGTCCTGCCAATCTTGTTCTGAAAGATTTTGTCAGTTCTTATTCGTGAAATCTAGGTGAAATTTTTTGTTTGCCACCCAGACAAAAAATTTTGGCCAAGGCTGTAGGGGAGGTGCAGAGGTGAAGGGCAGAGTTTTACAAAGGGGAGTGCTGAAGAGGAAAAAAGAGTTTAGAGCCGTAATAAAGCTTTCCCTTGCCTCAACTTTGCATGAGGACAGTAAGGAATTTGCTGAATATTTTGAGACATGCCAGTTATTGCCAACCCCTGCCCTTTGTGTTTTAATGGCATGTCTATACTGTGCTGTAGTACCTCTCAGAAGGTGATGATAACAGCATGTTGGTGCCATGAGAGGACATTCCAATGAGAAACAGAAGAAACTGGGAAGATTGTTCTAAAGACTGTCTTGGAACAGCTGTGGAATTGTGCTCAAAAACTTTGTTTCATGTACCTAGAATTTGGCCGAGGTCCCTGTGCCTACTGTTTCTCGTCATATGTGTGCCTCTGAGGGACTAGATTTAGCTGATTAGAAACACAAAGCATAGAGCTGAAATAAAGTTTAGTTTATGTGAATCTGGGTCTACAACAATAACCAGTAACCTCCAGACTCTTCAGTCAGATTTACTAGAGATCAGAAGTAAAGAAGTTTGAGAGAAAATCTTGCTGTCCTGGAAATGTCATAGATGTTATTCAGAGATTGCAAACTGTACATGGATTGCAAGATCTTTGGAGAAGGCATTGCACTTGGAAAAAAAAAAGTAGCTGTCATCGTAATAAAAACAATCGCAAATATTAGTAGCGTGAAAAGATGGTTCTTGCTGGAGCTTGCAGTCTAAACAATGCAAACTGAATTAAATACCATAGTTCTTCTACATCAGTAAGCAAGCTGCTTTCTCAGCTGACGTTCTCATCCAAGAGCATGCATTTCAGACAGATGGCCATTTCGTAGGAAAGGAGATTTTGGCCTTGCACTGTAAACTGATTTCTCCGTAGCTTTCAGTTGTCCAAAAGCCCCATGTAGAAATTACATTCTTGACGATCTGCTCAGTATTTATGAAGGTTTTTGAGTTAGCATGCTAAGCTAAGTTTTACTATGAGAAAAGTGGAACACAGCTTGCTTTCAGAGCTTCTGCTGTGCTTCAGAAGTCAAGTAACAGGTTAAAGAAAGTTTTTGTCTCTAGTAGTGTAAGGAGGCCAACTTCTTAGTCCTACTTAGTGATCCTGTTTGCCACAAATTGGTTTCCAAAGGGAGGCCAAAATCTCCTTTCTTTTCTTTCCTTTTTTTTTCCATCTGACCAGAACAATTTTATTTGTCTTATCAAAAGATATTAACTTCTTCAATAAGCAAATCATTAGACATTTTCAAAACGTATACTAATTACTTGTTTTTATATTTGTGTAGCTACAGCTCCTTCTATTCATGTGTGGGATGCAATGAACAAACAGACGCTGTCGGTACTGCGGTGCTACCATTCCAAGGGCGTTTGCTCAGTCAGTTTCAGTGCCACTGGCAAACTTCTGCTCTCCGTAGGGCTGGATCCTGAACACACCATTACCATTTGGAAGTGGCAGGAAGGTAGGAAAGTGGTTGTTTTTGTAGAATGTGTTTATATTGTTAGAGGTATGTTGGCTTGAGTGAAGACCAATTGTAACATAAAAATATCAGCAGATCAAAAATTATTACCATAAATGCTGTGCACTACGCACTGTACAAGAAGAGGTAAAATAAATGTGCTTACCCATTCTAGTAGCTGCTAGATAATATCTCCTTTGGAACTGTTGTGTAAACATCAAGATCACTGATTTCTAGTTAAAATAATTAAAGAAAATTGTAGTCTTTGTATTTTCCTTAATTATTTCAGTCATTTCTTTGCTGCTTGTAAAGAACTCTTTACAACTCTTTTTTGCTCACAGAAGAAAGTTTCTATTTTTCTCTGTTCATATTCTTCTCTAAAGTCTGATTACTGACTAGGTGGTTGTGCTCCTAAAATTTTCCCCCCAAAATTGCAAACTGCAGAAATGTGATGCCAGTACAGCTCCTCTGTGCAGCTATGTAGTTGATGTCTTAAACTGTACTACGTGTTTTCAGATTGGCTTTGATCGGAGTTCAGGATTTAGGCTAAAGCGATTTGGTCAGCTCCTTTCTGTCTGGCAAAGCCATGTCCAGATTATGAAACTGATTCTCTAGTCCTGGGGGTTTATTTCCTCTCTCTTTGGAGATTTCTGTTGATCAGCTAGTATCTCTCAGAAGTTTAAAGATCACCTATCAGGTTAATAAAAAGTGATCCTTCACAGCTTGTCTGTTAGATCCTGTGGAGCTGGACACAAGGTCAAACATGTATTCATACAATCTTAGGCTGTGTGAAAGATGTGTGGTAAAAGCCCAGGCAGCAGTTCACTGCCATTTCAATCAGAATGTGCATGTGCTTATTCTTAAGAGTTGATACAGATTCAGCATGGCAGCTGAGGATCCAGATAGAGGAATCTTCATACAGGACAAAATGTCTGATTTTAACACCTCTGAAGAGACTGGAAAAGTCTCTTCAGAAAATTCATTACCTTTGAATCTAAGACTGTATGTACCAAAGTGAGTTTCTGTACAGAAATAAGAAAGCTTTCTAACTTTAGACAAAATTTTCAGAGAAGTAATTTATTAGTCTCTTATAATTTGTCCAGAGTTTGGGATTTTCAGAGGATTCATAGGAATTTGAGAAGAGATGGAAACTTACTTGGATCTGAGCTACTAACTCTTTTATACTCCTGAGAAAATTGAAAATTGTAAATAGGTGGCACCTTTATTAGGTGTTACACTTTGCTACTGAGTCTTAGGAAATGACTTTTTTTTTCTGCATCTTAATTTAGTTTTCATCTAGGAACAGTTTGTGATTTTCTTCCCAACCTGTGTGGTGTTCGATGACTCATCATCTCCATATTTTTTGTATTTTTTTAACCATAAATATATATTTTTTTCTCAGTGAATTCAAAATGCCCATTTTCTTTCTGCCAGGTGCCAAAATTGCCAGCCGAGCTGGTCATAACCAGCGTATATTTGTAGCAGAATTCAGACCAGATTCAGATACCCAGTTTGTTTCTGTGGGAGTAAAACACGTGAGGTTCTGGACACTGGCTGGAAGAGCTCTTCTCAGTAAAAAAGGGCTGCTGAGCTCCATAGAAGAAGCCCGAATGCAAACCATGCTATCTGTAGCTTTTGGAGCGGTATGTACCTTAACACAAATTATTTTAAAATGTGTACAAACAATAATTTTTTACTCTTCTGCATTTATTCAGTTCAATGAGACTTTTCTAACCTGCTAATGAGTATGTCAGTTGTTTTATTAAACTCAGTGTAGCGTTTCTAATACCTGCCTGCTAGTTAGATCTAATACCAGCTTTCTTTAGAACAGGAAAGAAAAAAGATTACGGATTTGTATGTTTTCAAACAAACAAACATAGGTGCTTTGAACTGATAATACACTGCTTGGTATTTAATCCAGGTGAAATAAAGCTGACTCTAGACTGCAGGAACCAAACAGTAGAACTGAGGCTACTTTTATGTCCATGTGGGGATGATTGTTTTATAATCTGTATGCGTTACGAGTAATGGGTGATCTGAGAGCAGCATTGTCCTGGGGCATGCATTAACATCTATGGCTGTTACACAACCACAGTAGGGTTTTGTTTTGCTTTGGGGTTTTTGTGACAGATGCGGGCTTTGTAGCTAAGTTTCATGGCTTTGCTGTTTCAGGAGTTGCTCTGTATGACCAGCACTCTTCTCTTCAGCTGGGCAGATAGCCACAGATTTCTTCTCTGAAGTGGTGGATCTCTTGTTGCATGCGTTACTGTCCTGCTTGCTGATCTGCCTGTTGGGTCCAGACAGAACTTCTACTATTGATTTTGATTTTTGAAACTGTGACTGGCCTGTGGTTTCCATTTTTCATCTCTTGTCCAGAGTGACATGTCTCTCTCAGGTACCTCTGATTTAAGAGAGAGCCCTACAAAGCAACAAGATTATCTTCCAAATGATAACTCTTAGAGATGCACAGCCCAGGCATTAGTCTGGGGTTTGGGAAGCCTCTGTGAACTTTCTTATGGAGGGACAGATTCTTAGCATGAAAACCAGGCTGTATGCTGAATGTCCTGGAGTGTGGTATGAGGTGATTTGAGGATGCAAAGCTTGTTGCGGTTTTGTAAAAAGCCGTGAAAACTGAATAAAGCCAAGCCTGGTGTGTTCTCTGTACTTCCTATAGGGAGCGGTTCTGGGAGTGCTTTTCTTCCTTGATTTTTTCTCAGAAGCAGATAGTCCAGTGGGAGTTGAAAACAGCCCCACAGTTACGCTGTGAGCATGATCAGAGGCTCTGCTCCCAAGTTCATTTCCAGTCCTGTTTAATTTACTAGAGCACATCGTCCACACTCCCCACCCCCTTAAAAAAAGGATGTAAGAATATCGACCCACCTTAGTAAAGGAAAGTGTTCTTGCCATATCTATACATGCATACTGGTATTCTGAAATACTACACATGATACTGAATTTGAGGATTGTTCACATAAGTTACTAAAACAGTTTTACTCAATAACCAGTTCCTATTGGTTTTAAGTGTACCCTAAGAAATTGTCCTTAAATTTCAGAGATAAGTAAATTTATTTTAATTACCTTTCAAAAACAGGAAGCAGAAGTAAAGAAGAACAGGCAGCTTTTAGTTCTGAGTTAAATCCAACTGTTTTCTTCATAAAATAGTGGTTACTGTAATCCAGTGAATACCTTCACCTAACAACAAAAATGACTGCAAGCATAGTGTGCATAGCAGGGGGTGCAAATTGCCTCTGTGTGAAACTGTTCTTGGTTTTCTACTTTTTTGCCACAGTTTGCACACCTGATTGGTAGGCTTAAAACATAGATAGTCCTGTGACCAACCCTGATCTCCCTATGGCAACCTAGTTTCAATAGATCAGGAAAAGGCAGAGGTACTCAACAACCTTTTTGCCTCAGTCTCCACTGGCAACCTCTCTCCTCACCCCTCTGGAGTCAATGGACCACAAGATGGGGATCAAGGAGGTAAATCCCCTCCCACTGTAAGGGAAGATCAGGTTTGTGACCACCTGGGGAACCTGAACATACATAAATCTATGAGACCTGATGAGATGCATCCCAGAGTCCCGAGGAAGTTGGCCGATGTAGTTGCCAAACCACTCTCCATGGCATTTGAAAAGTCATGGCAGTCATATGAAGACCCTGGTGACTGGAAGAAGGGAAACATTGCACCCATTTTTACAAAGGGTAGAAAGGAGGACACTGGGAACTACCGACCTGTCAGCCTCACCTCTGTGCCTGGGAGGGTCGTGGAACAGATCCTCCTAGAAGCTATGCTAAGGCACATGGAGGCCAGGGAGGTGATTTGAGACAGCCAGCATGGCTTCACCAAGGGCAAGTGCTGCCTGACCAACCTAGTGGCCCTCTATGATGAAGTGACTGCATCAGTGGACAAGGCAAAATCTACAGATGTCATCTATCTGGACTTCTGTAAAGCCTTTGACATGGTACCCTACAACATCCTTCTCTCTAAATTGGGGAGATATGGATTTGATGGGTGGACTGTTCAGTGGGTAAGGAATTGGTTGGATGGTTGCATCCAGAGGGTGGTGGTCAATGGCACAAGGCTCGATGTCCCCAGCTGGAGTCCTGCATCAAGCTCTGGAGCCCTCTGTACAAGAAAGACATGGAACTGTTGGAGTGGGTGCAGAGGAGGCCACAAAAATGATCTGGGGGCTGGAACACCTCTCCTGTGAGGAAAGGCTGAAAGAGTTGGAGCTGTTCAGCCTGTAGAAGAGAGGGTTCCAGGGAGACCTTATTGCAGCCTTCCAGTACTTAAAGGGGACCGATAGGAAAGATGGGGAAAATGTTTTTTCCAGGGCCTGTTGTGACAGGACAAGGGGTAATGACATTAAACTAAGGGAGGGTAGGTTTAGACTGGATACAAGGAAGAAATTTTTTTACAATGAGGGTGGTGAAACACTGGGATGAGATGCCCAGTGAAGTTCTGGATGCGTTCAAGTGGAAGTGTTCAAGGCCAAGTTAGATGGAGCTCTGAGCCACCTGGTCTAGTGGAAGATGTTCCTGCTTACTGCAGGGGGTTGGGCTAGATGACCTTCAAAGGTCCCTTCCAACCCAAAGCATTCTATGATTCTGTGAAGCTTCAGTCATTGCATTTCTTCTTGGAGTGCAGAGCCTATTAGCTACAAGAAAGCATGTTTCAGACTTCAAGAAAGAACATAGTAGCTCATTGTTTTGTCCCTGTTAATACCTCTTCCACAACTCACTCTTCGACAGCAGCAAATAAAAGCAATCTGCCTAAATGCAAATAGTGATGATCTTTATTTCTGAATCTTTTTCTTTCTGCCTTACCCAGAATTAAATGATCAGTATGTTTTTCTTCTTTTCAGAATAACTTGACATTTACAGGTACTATCAGTGGAGATGTTTGTGTTTGGAAAGATCATGTGCTGATACGAATTGTGGCCAAAGCTCACAATGGACCTGTTTTCACAATGTATACCACATTAAGAGATGGTTTGATCGTTACAGGAGGCAAAGAAAGGCCGTGAGTCATCTTTTTTCTTTTTTCTGCATGCACATGTAGGCTTTAAAAATGGTTTGGATTCATCCCATCTAACACTAGGCAGTGGAGGCGTCAAGGCTAGAAGAGTAGTCACTTTCAGATCTCTGGATAGGTGGTAGAAAAAAAAGTAGCCACCACCTCCAAAGTGCAGGTAAGCCCACATGAGTTGCAAGTACCTATTTTTTTCCATTGATTATAAGAGCAAGCCAAGAGTGGCTAGGATCCTGACGTGAGTGCCTTGCTGAAGTGCCTGAACTCAAGGGGGGTGGATCAGAATCTAAATGCTGTGGAAGTAGTGCTTCATAATTTTAACTTGTAGATAACGGTCATCTTTGTAAAGCACATGTGCAAGCTTCTTCAGGCGTTTTATGATTATTTCACATCATTTTTGGTTAACAACAATAGGCAAGTGTAAAATAAATTATGTGAATGGCTTATTGTATTGCATTATGAATTGTACTGAATTACATTAGTCCAATAATGTTTCTCCAAGTACAAATACACAGTTATCAAACAGATGGTACAGTTGTCCCTCCTTAAGCTGGAAAGGAATGAGCTATTATAATCAAAGGTAGCCTTGAAATCACCTTATCGTGTTACTAAATGGTTCAGTGGTGTTTATTACAACAGGTACCTAGTCCTTGGTGAGTTATTTCTTTTTCTGAAGTTAAACTGAGGTGGTTAATCCAAGTAATTTGCACAATTGTGATCAAATAAATGAGTGATAAATACTAGAACAGCATAATGCACAGCTTCCTTTAAAGGAAGGATTTGTTTAGTTATGATAGCAAACTGTCTTCTCTCGAATCTAGAGGTACAGCAACATCTTTTGTTTATGGGGTTGTAAGCAAAGTATCTCTTCAAGTTTTTTCCTTAGCACCTTGCTAATGGTAAAAGAAAAAAAAGCTTCAGCTGTAATACAGTCCATCTGATGGCATGATAGTGCCCCATTTTGCAGGACAGAAGCCACTTACTACATTTTCCTTAAATAGTCCTTAAAGATCCTGGTCGATACTCAGAAAACTGAAAACTTATTTATTCCTGTGCTTGAAATAGTATTTATAAAACATCATTGCAATTTTATTTAGAGAGTATTCTCTCTACCACTTAGCTTCAGAGCCTGTTAATCATTAGTGTTTGACCTGAAAGAAATAGTAATGAATAACCGTAAGAAACAATAACTCATCTCCTGTGGGAAAACAGAGTATTGAAAGCATACAAACCAAATTCTGTATTTAGGAAAATTGCATGTTTGCTTCTGCCTTGGCATTCTTAATTGCAGTTCACCAGCCTCTTTTGATAAAATCTTTTTGACAAGTATGATGACCAATCATATGTCAAAACAGTGCTGTTGGGAAGCAAAGAATATTGCATTGCAAAGGCTAGAAATTTATAATTCATTACATACAGTTGTTTTAGTAATAATAGTACAAAAGCAGTAATTGTGCTTAAACTTTCTGGAGTTCTTTGTCAGGGTTCATTCAGTAATCAAAGTTGTAACACTGGCAGCTCAATATTGTGGAACATTATATTTTCTGTTGAGGGAGATTTCTCTTTGACAACAGTTAAATATGTCACAGCTCAGCTGGAAATGTCAGATTTAAAACTGTTTCATTAAACATTATCTCATTTTTAGATACTTTTTTATTGTAATGTGTCTGTTACTGAAATACCAGTTCTCTTGAAAGTGGGTGGGAAATACATAGTGCTTTCATGATTAATACTTATTAGTTGGGTATCCTGTGCAATTACCATTGTGTGGTTTTTCTCCTGTGTCTTTGTCATTGATTTCACAGCAGTGAAATCAGTGAGATTTTCACAGAAGTTAAAATCTTCTGTCATTTATTTCACAGTAGTAAAATACATATCTTTACTGTTTCCTATAACTATATTTTCATAATCTCTGCCTGTCTTAAGAATAAGATGGCAGTTTGTTCGCACACTTGACTGTTCCTTTGACTAGATAAATTCCCTAAGAGCTACTAATTCGGAATAAGCTTAGCAGTGACCATCTTTCAACTTGTTCTGTAAAGCAGTACAGCAAGGACTTTGAATCAGTGTTTCTTGCTTATCTAGGAGGCTCGGCATATTGACATCGCCTGTTCAGTAAAAACAAATGGAATCTTTACTAATTTAAAACATACTAAAATGCCTCATTTACAAAACATTACATTAAATAATATAGATCTTTTACACATTCATTGTCTTTTTGTGCCAGCCATTATACTCATGGCTGTTCTTGATTTCTTCACAGTTCAAAGGAAGGAGGAGCAGTTAAGCTATGGGATCAAGAGCTGAAACGATGTCGTGCCTTTAGACTAGAGACAGGACAAATGACGGACTGTGTTCGCTCTGTTTGTAGAGGCAAGGTAAAGAAAGCATCATGTCTTCAAAATAAAGCTTATAATTTGTGGATTGATCTATAGCATTAAATATACGCTAAATTGCTTCCTAGTATTTGAAATTAAAGGTTGAGCTAGAAGGGGCTACAATTGATTTTACAGCAGAAAAAAAAAATCTACTGCCAGAGATCTTAGTTTTACTTAGGATAATGTTCTGTATATGTTTTTGTTAAAGACTAACTAAGGATTTCTTTTCTATTTTCTTTTCACACTTCAAATATCTGGCTTAGAAGCAATAACTCAACTAGCATTGTGATTTATGTGCAGCTTTGTACTTTAATAAATCATAGAAGAGTTCAAAAGATAAATCATCTTTGATTATTTGATTACCTGATTTCAGCAAACCTTGACAGAGCTATAGCTTTGGATTATGTCTTTATTACTGTTCATCACGAGTAGTTAATGTGTTATATCAGAGATAATTCTTTTACTGTTCTTCAAGGGGAAAATTCTTGTTGGGACAAGAAATGCTGAAATTATAGAAGTTGGAGAGAAAAATGCTGCATGTAACATTCTAATTAATGGTCATATGGATGGGCCAATCTGGGGCCTAGCAACGCATCCTTCCAGAGATTTTTTCCTTTCTGCTGCAGAAGATGGCACAGTAAGACTCTGGGATATTGCTGAAAAGGTAGGTGTTAGAGAATAGGTGTTGTTTAGGAAAAAAAATGATTAAAAAATCCTAGATTTGTTGTGGTGGTGAGGACTTGAAACTTGTTTTTTGATGTATTCAGAGAATAATCCATCTGATGGTGGCAAACTGTTAGTGTAAGGTACTTTTGAAATATGAAACAAATAGAAACATTTACTCTTCTGGTTTTTTATTTCTTCACAGAAGATGCTAAACAAAGTCAGCTTAGGACATGCAGCTCGCACTGTTTGTTACAGCCCAGAAGGCGATATGGTAGCTATTGGCATGAAAAATGGAGAATTTATTATCTTACTTGTGACCTCTCTAAAAATTTGGGGGAAAAAAAGGGACAGAAGATCAGCAATTCAGGATATCAGGTCAGAAAATATAATGCCTTTGTCTATTGTAGTATTCTAGAAATCTGTGTTATTTTGATTTTTCAAAGTACAATTTTATGTTCTGAGAAGCATTGCAGTGATATTTCAGAGAGCTGGAATCAATGTGCGAACTGTGAAGTTTGCGTGATTACCCTGATACCACCAATAAAAAGAAAAGAGGAGGTAGATGAAGATCAGAGATGGCAATCAGTCAAAAACCAGGCAGTACCATAGGGGGGGTGTCAGGTGATATTGCCAAGGATTAGTTAAAATGAAGGGTGAGTGGGGAAGTAAATGAACAATAGGAAGAGACCATCCTAATCGGGGGGCAGATGAGAAGAAGGGAAAAGGAGCAGGGTGAGATGATGTGTGGGAGGTAAAGTAAGACCACAGATTTACAGATGAAGACTGTATTGTGAGAGACAATGGAAATACCTGTCTGTCGGTTTGCTCTTGGTTGTGTTTTGTTAGCAAGGAGTTAGCAGAAGTGAAATTTTGCATCTGTTTCCTGAGTGGGGGACGTGACTGTTCCTTCTGTGAGATAAATTGGTCATGATCAGCTAAGTATAGCATTAGAGAGTCAAAGTCATCTGGGGCGTGTCACAGAGTTGTTAGACTGTTGAGATGTTAATGAGATCAGGTAATGAGCAGCGTTATTCCAGAGATGTTCTCAGTTCACTTATATGTAACAGCTGTACCGAAAGTATTGTCACCTTCTACTGCCTGTACGTTCCCTGAAAATTTTGTTTCAAAAGTTATTTTGCTTAGCAGACGCAATACTCTGCCTCCCTCTTTAGTTCTGGATAGCAGATACTTGAAATGCAAATTTAACCATGCTTCTTAAATATTAGAATCTGTTGCGAGTGCCAGCCTGTGTTCATAAAACCCTTTTATCTCTTCAGGTTTAGCCCAGATTCTCGTTACTTAGCAGTCGGTTCCAGTGAGAATGCAGTGGATTTTTATGATCTGACTTTGGGTCCCACACTGAATCGAGTCAGCTATTGCAAAGATATCCCAAGTTTTGTGATCCAGATGGACTTCTCTGCAGATAGCTCGTATCTCCAGGTATCAGTTATAAGATACCGAATGGAAAACGTACTCATGACAGATACCTGCAAGTAGTTCCTTTCACAACTGCTAAATTTTGTAATGAAATGTTGGAGTAGTAGTGTTACTTTGTTGTAGGAATTAATGGGTGATGAAAATAGTTACCCTGGATAATAAATACAAGAAATAAGCATAGAAAGGAGAAACAGATTTCAAAATGCCTGTAATGTGTCTCCCTGGCTTTTTACCTCTGTGGTGCTGATGGGCTGTCTGCAAAGAGGAAGGGGTACAGTCTGTCATGCTGTAAGCCCCAGAGACCTGCGAGTTCTTCATATCCGTGACCAGAATGGTAGCATTATACATCGTCTCAGCGGTAGCCTTCGTGGAGCAGCACCAAAAGCATGGTGTCACAACTCCCAGCCACAGGGCTCAAGACATTTCTTAAAATCGAAATAAAGTAGGCATGCTTTGCTTTCTGTATTTTGTTCACATCTGAGAGGAGGAGTAAGCTTCTCTCACTATCAAATCGACATCTACAGGCTGAGAGGAATACCTTTGTGTCAGTTTTAAAGATATGAGTTTATTTTGCCTTATTTGTGTATAACACACATACATACTAACACAAACGATACATAGAGGGAATTAATATGTGCAGAATGTGAGATGTTTCAGTTACTTTTTAAATTAATTATACATTTTAAAATTTAAGATTTCTTAACTTTCTCACTGTCGCTTTATGCTTGCATAGGTTTTTGAGAGTTTTCAACTCATTAAGCAAGTTTTATTAATAGCTAAGTAAGTTACAGAGTAAAAGATAACTATCAAGAAAATGCTTCTCAAAGCCCTCTAGAATTACATTTTCATCTTTTCAAACAAGTTCATGTATTCTAAATTCTCTGTGGTCATCTCAAAGGTCTCTACTGGGTCTTACAAAAGGCAAGTCTATGAAGTGCCTTCAGGAAAACAGCTTGTGGACCAGGCTGTGATCGACAGAATTACTTGGGCTACTTGGACAAGGTAAATGATTCACACATTTGCACCTAGTAAAACACTTGTAACTTCGAGAAGAAGCACCTGCTGTTCAGAAGCATGTTTCATCCCTTCATTCAGTCAGGTGTTTTCTTTTAACGCACCCATCTTCTCTGGCAACGGATCAGGTCAGTACAGTACAGTGAAAGGCAGTGCAGAGCAGATTCCCACAGTAGAACATGAGCGGTTTGACCGGTGAGGACTTCCTTTGCTATATCTCTAGCAGCCTCAGCAGTTTTTCATTGCTCTGTGCATATTACTTATTAATGTGCAGAGAAATAATTACCTATCAAGGGGGGTGAAACACTGGCACAGGTTGCCCAGAGAAGCTGTGGATGCCCCTCCCTGAAAGTGTTCAGGGCCAGGTTGGATGGAGCTCTGAGCAACCTAGTGACATCTTCCCAGGGACATCAACCCAGGGACATCTTCCTCATGGCAGGGGGATTGGAACTAGATGATCTTCAAGGTCCCTTCCAACCCTTACCATTCTATGATTCTATTACACTATTTGCTTCAAAATATGGCCCCCACAGCCATTTGGGGACAACAGTGCAGGGAAAATGAAAACGTACCAAAACATGAAAAGACAATACAAGACACAGATAATTCAAGTTTTATTTACAGTATTACACTAATGGTATCTGTATATTAAAGTGGCTATTAATATTTGCATATTACAAGGTATACAGAAGTACTTTTAAATGCCTTAAAGTTGTGTTTCATTCAGGGAAGACAGAAATTACATGAAGGATGATACCATATTTTTTTTATTTCACATTTAAATGCTTTCTATTTCACATTTAATTTATTTTACATTCTGTACAAATCTGAATTCCTGTGCCTTATTTCAGGCTCCTTTGTCTGCCTTCAGGTATTGTCCTCTGATTAGCACCCTCAGATGGAAATTGAGAATAAATACATGAAAATTTTCCACATATGAACCAATTTTAACAACAATAACCCCGACTATTTGCTGCAAGACATGACTAAAACTAGTCAGGCAGAGGGCTCTGGAAAACTCATTTTGCTAGCTTTCTGTGTTCTGTTTGGGTAACTCATTTTTGTTACTTCTGTGATACGGAAACAAGTAACCTGAGTTTTCTGACCCAATTCAATGTGTCTGAAGTAAATCATTCCTTTTTGAATGTAGTGTACTGCGCTCTGATTTGGGAGGAAAGAATCACAGAAAAATTCCCAAATCATTCTCCTGTTAACGAATGATAGAATCATAGGATCATAGAAAGTTTTGGGTCGGAAGGGACCCCTAGAGGTCATCTAGTCCAACCCCCCTGCAGCGAGCAGGGACACCACTGACTAGATGAGGTTGCTCAGAGCCCTGTCCAACCTGGTCTTGAATGTTTCCAGGGATGGGGCCTCCACTACCTCTCTGGGCAACCCGTTCCAGTGTTTCACCACCCTCATTGTAAAGAATTTCTTCCTTAT
>Ga0065711_1032479_pt1 | contig 27261 bp, 16 predicted proteins | sample Hoacrofraction12_FD_59098 | JGI IMG/M metagenome (GOLD analysis project Ga0065711, IMG submission 59098) | Hoatzin crop microbial communities from Cojedes, Venezuela - Epithelial fraction 12 v2 (version 2) | ecosystem: Host-associated > Birds > Digestive system > Esophagus > Crop | place...
CAAAACCACAGAGGGTATTAGCTCAGCTGAGAGCAGGTAATGTTGCAGAGGGAACTGTTTTCATTGTCATTTTCATCCTCACTGTTCTTTCAAGCTTTTGTGCTGCAACTAGCTCAAATAAGCACTCCACTCTAGAATTTGTGCCAGATAACAGGTTTTCCCAAACTTAGTGCTCTCATTACGAGAGCTGTACACTATCTATATCGAACGTTTTCCTGCAGATTTTGATCATGAGTTCTTATACTCTTCATCTAAAATAGTTTGTGGGGAACAATTGAGATGGGGGGCCTACCTAAGGAGATGCTGCATGTACTCAGATTTTGGTGCTTACAGGTCTGCTGTGGCTCCTTCCACTGTAACATTAGCGATACAAATGAAATAAGCCTCAAAGCTGCAGAAAGCAGCTTCTAAGCTGCACCTGTGCACAGCTGAGTTCAGGACAGCAGTGGAAACAAACCAAGCACTCAGACTTGCCTTTTTTCCCAACTTTCCTTCTGTTTCTTTTTACCTGGCTCTTCTAGAAGCCAAAATCATGTTACGTGATACTGGGAATCTGCTGAAAGCCTGGCAAAGAAATTCTGGATTACAGGTGGGCAAATAGCTGAGTGTGGCCAGAAGAACAAATCCCTGGACTTGGAGAGAGGGAAAAGCTTTAAGGGGGAGCAGCTGCTTACTGTGTCTGCTCCGGGGGGCCACACTTCACAAGGAAGTTCAAAAGGTTAGAGTGCAGGGAAGAGCAACAGAAGGAATCACCTGAATGGAAACCTAGTTTGGAATGAAGGAGTCAAGGATCTTAATACATTTTGTTCATCAAAGAGAAGATTAAACAGTGATAATATCTACTGGGGAAATAAATAGAAGCAGTGACGTGAGCAAAAAGTTACAGAGTCCAGGGCTGGAAGGCAAGGTTTGACTAATTCAGACTAGATATAAGGCAAGTTTTTATCAGGGATGATAATTAACTCTTGGAACAATTTAAGGGCTGAACTGGTTTCTCTGCCACTAGAAAATATTGCAAGTTGTGCTGTAAGATGTGCTCCAGTCTAATCATGGTTTTTGGATTCAAAACAGGAGATAACAGGGATTCAGACACGATGGAAGAGATGAAAATAAGTGATAACCCTGTCTACTATTAAAAATCTATGAAATTCATCAAGTCTGATTTGCACAATAAATATGTTTTCTTTTAGAATTATTGTGAGAAGCAAAAACTTCAGGTTTTGTTACATTTTTACATTTTTTATTTCGTTATTGACATACGCAGAGTTTCTACTAATCTAAAATAACATAACTTTTTTTAAAAGAAACATGAAAGAGCTGTCCTGTTTTAGTGCTAAAGAGTTTTAAAACCCCAAACTGGAGAGAAGAAGATTCTGTTCTGGCAGGTTTAAATAGCAACTGTCTGAATCTTTTTAGAGTGAAGTACAAAACCCACCAAGATAGAATTCTATGTTTGTATGTGTAATGCACTATGAATATTAACATGTTAAAGAAAATACCAATAGATTAAGGTAACATCAAAAGAACTCAAAATACAGTTCTGAAATTAAGCAGTTCCTGACCAACCTAGTGGCTTTCTACGATGGAGTGACTGCATCAGTGGACAGGGGAAAAGCAATGGATGTCATCTATCTGGACTTCTGTAAGGCCTTTGACAGGGTTCCCCACAACATCCCTCTCTCTAAATTGGGGAGATATGGATTTGATGGGTGGACTGTTCAATGGATGAGGAATTGGTTGGATGGTCACATCCAGAGGGTAGTAGTCAACAGGTCAGTGTCCAGATGGAGATCAGTGACAAGTGGTGTCCCTCAGGGGTCTGTACTGGGACTAGTACTGTTTACTATTTTCATCAGTGACAGACAGTGGGATCGAGTGCACTCTCAGCAAGTTTGCAGATGACACCAAGCTGAGTGGTGCAGTTGACATGCCAGAATGATGCAATGCCATCCAGAGGGACCTGGACAAGCTGGAGAGGTTGGCCTGTGTGAACATCATGAAGCTCAACAAGGCCAAGTGCAAGGTCCTGCATCTGGGTTGGGGCAACCCCCAATATCAATACAGGCTGGGGAAAGAAGGGTTTGAGAGTAGCCCTGAGGAGAAGGACTTGGGGGTACTGGTGGGTGAAAAGCTGGACATGAGCTGACAGTGTTCATTCATGGCCCAGAAGGCCAACCGTATCCTGGACTGCAACAAAAGCAGCATGGCCAGCTGGTCGAGGGAGGTGATTCTGCCCTTCTGCTCTGCTCTGGTGAGACCCCACTTGGAGTCCTGTGTCCAGCTCTGGAGCCCTCAGCACAGGAAAGACATGGACCTGTTGGAGGGGGTCCAGAGGAGTGCCACAAAAATGATCGGAGGGATGGAACACCTCTCCTATGAGGAAAGGCTGAGAGAATTGAGGCTGTTCAGCCTGGAGAAGAGAAGGCTCCAGGGAGATTTTATTGCAGCCTTTCAGTACATAAAGGGGGCCTAGAGGAAAGATGAGGACAATCTTTTTAGTAAGGCCTGTTGTGACAGCGAAAGAAGTAATGGTTTTAAACTAAGGGAGGGTAGATTTAGACTGAGTATAGGGAAGAAATGTTTTACAGTGGGGGTGGTGAAACACTGGAATGAGTTGCCCAGAGAGGTGATGGGGGCTCCATGTCTAGAAGCATTCAAGGCCAGGTTGGGATAGGGGTTTGAGCAACCTGATCTAGTGAAAGATGTCCCTGCTCACTGCAGGGGAGTTGGCCTAGATGACCTCTAAAGGTCCCTTCCAACCCAAAGCATTCTATGATTCTGTGATTCTATGAATTCCTAAATGTATTCAAAATTAAATTTTTATTGTTCTTTTTTTATGATGAAATTTTCACCAAAATCCATATATTTTTTCTATTTGCATCAATATGGCTATGTTTGTAGGAGTAACTATGTAACATTACAATTTCAAACAGCTGTTAGTGTGACTTTTTTTGCACTTGGAAGGGTGAGATATGCATTCCAAGGATTCAAACTTCGTTGTTTCCCGCTTGAAATCACTTCTACTGTAGATAAAATCCCACTTGGATGTCTTACATTCTTGTTCAGGTTTGTCAATTGTTGAATTTAATGAGCAGCAGTTTTGAAAAAGAGGAAAAAAGAAGTGAAAAGATGAAATTCTAGATGAAATCAGACAAAGGCTGGAAACTGATTGCAAGGCTATAACCAGGTAAATTTAAATAAAGATCAATTAGGCAGCCCTAGGGGAGGGATTTAAGGGAATTGTTATCATCCTGCTTGGTCAGAAGACAAGCAATAGACCAAGTGCTCCAGGCTCTGATCTATTAAATGAATGCCCCTGTAGTGGCATAACTGCCAAGACACATCCTCAAAGTCGCCTTTCCTCTGAGCTTCATGTTTTAGGTATTTATGTAACTTACAGGGTGTTTCATATGTTTTGTATGTAAAGTCTCTCTCTGTTCTTCCCTTTGGGCTCAGATGTACGATCAATTTACCATGTCTTAGATGGGCTGTGGTCATCACCTTCACTTTGGTTTCAGTTGATGTGTTTTTACCTTATTCACCATAGCAGAGGTACTATCTGCTCAGGTACCATGGAGTAGCAACACTAAGGCTCACTTCTTCCTGTTCTAAGTTAAGCGGTGGAATGGTGCATTGGAAAACTTCCATAATCTGTGCTTCAGTCAGAAGCATGCGAAGATGTTGTCTAGAAGGTCAGTGAATGTTATTTAAAAGTAGGTGTGACTGCCAGTTACTTGAACTGTGAAACAGTGCGAGTACATCTTTGCATTAGCTCTGATAAGACAAATAATTCAGGCTTAAAAAAAAAAAGAAAGCAAAGGTTTTACTGGTGATCAGTAAGCATTTTAGTAAAATTAAATTTCTATTGATTTAAACAGAAAGGAGATAGGAGTGATATGAATTACATAAAGAAGTATAATAGGAATTACACAGCTGCATTAATTTTATGTACTGCTAAATGTACGAAATATAATTTTATTATACAGTGCTGCTGGGTATAGCACCATGAATAAACTCTCTTCTGCTGCAATGCCTACAAGACTATGCCAGTTGATACATATTTCAGGTTTATTTTGTTTGTTTGCCTTTTATTGTCACCTCATTCTCTTGTCTTGCCCCTCGCCTCATGTTTGCTTTGCCCCTGTTGCATCTGGTTATAACCTGGATTGTAAATTTTCTGAGGTAAGAGGCCATCCATTTAGTAAGTGTGTGTGTAGTGGCTGATACAGTGGAGTACCACAATAATTATGTCTGTCGTGTTGGAGTGTGAGGGACTGCTAATGGAGCTCTGCTCAGGGAAGAAGGTTGGTTAATATCCAGCAGAATCCATAGCAGTTGGGAAGGAGCAGCAGATACGTGGTAAATATTGCCCTGAGCATACAGCTTTGGCTGGAAGGGTCAAGGTGGGGAAAGGTAACCAAGCAGGTCTTCGCATAAAGGTCTTGACTTTTGCAATCCCGTTTGGGGAAGGACATGGCTTTGCTTGAAGTGGAGGATGGATTTAGAAACAGACATATCTGAGAGTAAGATGAGCTGGTCTTCTAACCCTATACCAATGAAGTCAGTGGAACGTTTACCTCTAATGTCCATGGGTGACCTTCTGGATCAGGTCCCATGGGAGGAGTGCCACCTCCCTGCTTCCCACTGTATGACTCCTGACAGATGGTCTGATCTTCTGCACATCTAGATCACATGGGGCCATTCCTTTAGACAGTAAAAGTGTCAGAGAGGTAGCCTTGAATGGTGACACACAACTGAACTGCTGCAAAACTGTGAATTAAGTTGGGAACTTGGAACTTTTCCTCATTTAAGGAACTGTAAGAAAGAACAGGGCAGGGACGGAGCAAAGTCACTGGCCGAAGTGTTGAGAGCGATAATTTCTGAGGCATGGGAAAATCACAAAATAAAAATATCCTTGGGAAGCAGCATCTACAGCACTGGGTGGTGTGACAAAATAAAGGTGGAGGAAGTTTCTAGAGAAAGCATCCTTTAAAAGTACTACAGTTTTTGACGTGATAAACATCATTCAAAGCAAACAGAACAGCTGCAAAATATGATAAAAATCACTTGAAAGTTCATTGATTTTGCAGTAAAACTGTAAGTACTTCACTTTATAATAATTGTTCCTCTCATGCTCTCAAATCTTGTACTTGAGCTACAAGAGTATTCAGGTCAGGGTTGCATTCAGAAAATAGGCACAAAAAGACAATGAAGCTCAACTAGAGAGATACTTTAATCATGAGCTAATTTACAAACCAAAGCAAAACAAAATCATTTTTGTCTAAGATTATTAGAAGATGCTAATTCTCTGCCTAAAATTATCTTTTTCCGTAACCTAAAAAAAATAAAACCCCAACGCTTATCTTCCTAATTAAATTTTGTGACTTGGCTTACATGGTTGGTTGGATCTTTTTTTTCCTTGTCTGAGGACAATGTGCATGTGTTATTCAAATATGAGCTCCTCTGTAGTATAAACTCATATAAACATTGTCTTGATGGTACTAAACTAATGATAGTTCTCTTTGTAATCATTTTCTCTTGGCTTGTAGCTATATTTAAAATAAGTGAGCAGCTTTTATGAAAGAGAGACATGTGTGAAAATGGAGCCCTGCTAAGTGTATACAGCCATGTAGAATTTGTACGAGACTTAAAAAAAGCAAAACAAAACCAACAAAAAACCCTCCAAACCTAGTAATTTAAAGCAATGTTTGGTAGCAAGAACTTTTCTATGATCATATGATAAGGACACTCAGTATCAGATGTAGGCAAGGGAAGAACAGAGAGTATTCATGTGAATTAAAAATATGAATTTATCCTTTGTTATCTGTAATGATTTTTATTTTCTGGAAACACTCACCAGAGCATTTTTTTCCTTTTTCTTCTTCTTCTTCTTTTTTTTTTTTTTTTAAAATCACAATGGTGACTTTGTGTATGTGTGCACACAAATACTCACACAGTCACTTGGAAACATTTTATATGAATAAAATGAAGTATTTTGATGTACATTTGTAATTTTGCATTGACATTTTATTCAGATATTATTGCCTATTATTGCAAAGCTATCTTAAAGGCTCTAGAGAGCCTTTACACAGATCTTGTAGCCTATGAGTAATTTGTCTAATAAATGAGTCTGGCTCAAGCGACTATTTATGTACTTAGTTTAGACACGGGCTTAAGAACCTGACTGAATTTGGTTTTGTGGTGTTAGACATCATCCAGTCTGGGACAGTAATGATATCATCTACTTTAGGAGACCCTTATGCGCCCTGAGCAATAGGGTATGGAAGTTAGTAGGCTAGCTGAATGCACTGTGTATGGGAAGAAATATTTTGCACGAACTATTTGCCAAATCTGCAACACTTCACCCCTCCCAATTCATGAACACCTTAGTGTGCTGACGAGTAGAGGAAAATACGGGTGAAATGACTGCCAGAAGTGGTTTAGCTTCTGAGCGCTTTCAAGTTTTTTAAATCATACAGCCCAACAGCCACTTTTTATGATGGTGTTCAGTTCTGTCCTAAGTATGTAGCTACACTAAATGATAATATACATTTCGGGTCTTTCATACTAGTAAAGTTCAAACATGAATAATATAGTCCTTTATTTCAAAAGATTATGCTTGCACCAAGGCATATGCTAGCAAAGGTACAAGCCCATTATTTTTATTTTTTGGATACCTCGTGGCATCTTTGTGAGCCAGATCATCTTGTTTTGCTCTCCTCTTTGTTTACAGACTAAGCAGTCAGTGACTGCTGCAGCACTGGTGCTCTTGGTGCGATATCTCCTTCTTTCCATCACCTAGGGCAAAGATAGACCTAGACCTTGTACCAGCTGCCTGAGCTGTGGCTGCTGGGGAGTCCTCCAGCTTTGTCTTCTCAGATTCGTTCTGACTGCTGTGCTGCCGGCCAGGCCTGCTGGTGCATGGAACTAGCGCCCCACCTTTAAGACTCTCTCTTGCCCGCTCCCCTTTATTCTGCTCATTGATTAGTGCTCTCTGGATGTTCCTGTTTAAGTAAGCACTCCCTAAGTTGCTGATTGTGTCCTCTTCCCATATTTCTGGTCAGCTCTTCTAACTTAAGAGGCTCATCACCCTGGTGTGCTCAGTAAAATACATCTCTCATTGCTGCTGTCAGCAGTCTGCAATCCTATCATTGTCGATTTGTCAGGCTTCCCAGGAGTCAGGGCAGTCATGAACTTCCAGTACTTTTCTAATACTCCTGTGTGAACATCAGACAAAGCAACAGTGCAAGTGAGAGTACCAGGTGGTGGAGTGGTATTATTGACTGTTGGGAAACTCAAACCCTCTGCTCTTGCCATTTTGACCTCACGGTGATGCGTTGCGCACCAACTTTCAGAAGTGAAAGGTTTTGATAGACTGAAAAGAACCTTTGCAGAAATGTGTTCAATATAATACTGTTAAATCTGTGTGAGTCTGTTTTTATGCAGAGAAGCCAGGGGAATGGGATTATTACACAAGGTCATGTGTTTATATGTCCTTTCTTTCAAGGTCTATCTGCAAACATTTCAGGGCAAGTTTAAATGCTGCTGCTGAGCCAATCTTCCTTTCTCTTTTATGAAGCAAGGGGTTTGACTGCTCTCAACTAGCATAAAACCACTCTGTATTGGGAACAGCCAAATACCGCCTGGTCTGCAATGAAATCAGAGCAGCAGATTTTTGAGTAAATGTGCTGTCACTTTTGACTCTGGAAGCTCTCTAATTTTTCCTCCCTCTTATCCATGCTTGAGCTCCTGTCAGCACAAACATTTATACCTTAAGCGGTTTTTTTTGCCTTTTAATTTGGTCTTAGAATGTGTAATACTGAGTTATGCCAGTGGAAGAGCATCTCTCAATGCACTCTTGCTTCTGCTGACAGCCAGTGCATCATACAGATGGCACAGCTAACTGTACCACATTGAAGTTCTTCCACTAGACATACGGCCTATATCTACTTTGTTCCTGAGCTTTCTCTTGGCACTGAAGAAAATAGTTGTACCAAACCCTGGTATTGGGCTCTCATTGCCCTTGTAGACTTCCTGCTGCAAGAGGAAGATGGGGTTTGTAGGCAATGCCAAGGCCTGGGCTGATTTTGTAATTATGTCCTTCAAAGGGCAGATGAAACAGAGGACTTCCTGGAGCCTTTTCCCCTCAGGGATGGAGTTCTTCGGTGCCTCTAAAATACCAGGACCATCCTAGAACTTTCTCCAGCAGTTCCAGTGCAGCTGTGAAAGAACCAGCTCCAGATTTTCACCCTGGGCAGTGAGTAAATCTGGCCTCAAAGCCATTGATAAAACCCAAGTGGCCACGAAGTTCTCACATTAAAATGGCATAGCAGGACACCAAGCTGATTGATGAAGAGACTAAAACATCTACAGCATGTGTCATATCCATGTTAATGTCACACTGTTCTTCCAACAGGTCTTCAGCTATTGTTTCTTTAAGTGTATGTACTAGTCACTGTAGATCTGTCTGTCTAGAATTTGTATTGGTTACCTTTTCACTTCAGGGCTGAGAAGCTGGTTACAGTCGGCTCAGTATTCATGTTGTAAGCTATTTCATGAGACTGTCAGCAGAATTACACCTCTCCAATTCAAGCAAATGTTGGCTCTCCTTTTTCTTAATTTAAAGTGATAATGCAGCTGCTTATTCTGTCTTCTGGAACATAACTAGTCTTCCAAGGTTTGAGAGAATGTGATGAAGCCAACACATGAAATCAATGGCTTTGTATTGTACTATCTCTGATGAGCAGTTATTAAGATTCAGTGATTAATCATTTTGTAACTTTTTGACTTAACCGTCACCGGACTGTTTTCTGCTGGATTTATTTTTGGATTGCTTGTAATTCACGACTCGGTAGGGTTTGGTTCATTAAAATGCAAAAGTTTTCAAGCCAGTGCTTACATTGTCCATCAATATCTTGGCAGAATTATCCATGATTCTCCTTAATTGAGGGAAGCGGTGAGAATGGGCATCCAATTAGGGCATTCATTGTCTCAAACATCCATTCCTGTTTACGCTTCTTGGAAGCTTTCTAAATGTGCTGTGTTGTACTGGCCTGAGAATCACACTGGTTCTGACCTACTTGGCCTGTTAATCTTGCTCATCCTCTGCTGTCCCTTTGTCAGACTTTTGTGGTCTGGGATTCTGGGACAAAATATGAAGACGTCTTTGTACTTTGCATATTCCTTGAAATGCCAAGTTTCTGGGCACTCTAAAACCAGTGAACTTAATAGATGGGTGAAAACCCAAATCTCTTACAGTTATTTCTCTTGAGAGAAAGTTCTGCTTCATGAGTTATTTCTGGAGCACCCTGACGGCAGGCCTGAAAGCACAATGCAGTGCACTGCAGAGATTACCTTATTGCTTGTGGTGCAGGGGCCACTTTGCCTTTTTTTCCCCTAAATGTTGAATCACATCTCTGGTAGGATGGCTTTGCACTGATCTGCACAAAGCAGTGCTGCTGTGCACTGCAGGGATCCCTGAGGACCCTTAAGAACAGTCAACTGTTGATCACTCACAGCAGCCAAACAGTCTGGTGGCCAGAACAGCATCTCTGCCTCAGAACAAGTTCACCAGCACACAGGAATGGATGTAAACCTGCCCTCCGCGTAGCTGCCCATCCCAAGGAGAGAGTGTGGTTGGCTGGGCCTGTCCCCTCCCAGGAGTGACCTCTTCTATACTAGCATTAATGTAATGGCACCAGTATGCTTGTTTTAAACAATTACATTTCTGTCATGGCATCCTGGCTCCTGTGAGGACAGGGCTGGGCAGCACCTTCTTCCTCGGCAATGTTTGCCATTGCTAAAATCAGCATTATATCTTTTACCACCTGTGTCTAGTCTGATTATTTATCAAGATTCATAGGCTAGCAAGATTCAAGACTATTTATTCCTTTAATAATAATGACCCCCCCCTGTGCTAATTTTTGGGCACCTAATAAAATCACAGCAGCCTGGCATTGCAGGGGTGAGGAGTGCTGTTAAACTGCACAGGCTCGCAGCCCCTCACTGGAGGCAGCCTGAATGGCAGTGGCAGATCGCTGCCTGGGCAGAGCCCTATGGCAGATCACCACCTTCAAAAAGCAAGTTTGATACCACCTTTGCCTTGCGTCCCGTGACTGGGGGTATTTTGCTAGTGTAAAATGGCCAACACAGACTCAAACCAGATCCTAGACCTGTACAAGTGAAGCCAGATTTGGCCGAATGATGATAGCCTTCTGTTTGAAAACGTGATAGCAGCATTCCTGTGTGTAGCTATGTAAGTATATTTTAAAAGTACATCTTTTTGAAATGTCCTTCTGAAGTATAGTGAGAGCCTTATAGTTAAGGGATCTTGGTTTAGGGGAGGAGGGTTGATTAGAAATAATAATAAATTCTGTAGAATATGTGGCCATGCCATATTCAATCTGGTAAACCTCTTATGTCTCACAACCTGATCATGAATTTTCTGTGTCAGTGGGTGTGTAATCACTCTTAATACAATGATTTACAGTTTGTGTGCAGACAACAGATAGATACAGTCAAATTAGGAAGGGCTATCCAGAAAATGTTATATTTATAATTAAATAACCTTTCAACATTGTACATGCAGTGAGACTAAAATCTGTTATAAGTCAGGAATATTTAGCAGTAATTTTCATCTGAAAATCTATCATTAAGGAATTGTCCAAGATTAGACCCCTACAAGCATTAGATTGTGGACAAAAAAAAAGAGCAACAGCTTTAAGCATTAGTGTGGTTAATCCCACAGCGTAGCACTTGGTTAGAGTCAGGATTTGGAATTACAGCTCAAATGGTGATATTTCAAGGGGAAGGTCAGTTTGAATCAGTGATAATTCTTCGCGTTTTTACAGTGCCTCCCAAATAAGAACCTCAGAGGGGTTTATAGGCATTAGTGAATTAAGGTTCTCAGACCTCTGCCAAGACTGCAGTTTTATCCCTGTTTCATAGAGTGGAAAAACCGAGTCACGATGAATTTAAGTGGCCCTGCTGTAAGAGCAAAGCGTGGTGTTGTACGGGGTGCTCCCAGATCAGTACAGCTCTTTAGGGCAGCACAGGCGTGACTGTGGGGAGTGGGACGGGCCGCTGGGAGCTGTAGGGATACAGTCAAGGGGAACCTCAGGAGGAGGAGTTTGGCGCTGGCGTTTCATGGCTAAGAGTTTGCAGTTTCTTTCATCTTGTTACCTTGTGATGTGTTTTACTGCAGCTCCTCAATGTGGGCTTCTCACAGCGGTTTCCATCCAGGGTGGCCGAGCTGTCCTACTCTGGTCTCTGTCCTGGGACAGCCCACTTCTACTCGGCAATACTTTCTAAAAGAGATTTTGAACTGTTGGAATTCAGTAGGAGCCAGGTTTTCCCATCTGTATTGCGGGGGAAAAAATGGAATTCTGTGCTGGACAGGAGTGCTGTTCTTATGCAGCAAGAGGCAGGGATAGGAATCAAGGATACCGACAAGCATCCTGCCTTGGAATTCCCTATTTCATTTTGGGTATTGCTTCCAGTACGTGGCTTACAACACAACTTATTGTTCAGAGTGAGACTCAACTGAAATCAATTGCTAATTAAATTTATGTCTAAATTAATAAATCACAACTATTCAGATCATGTTCATATGAATAATTTCTATTATGGTGAACATAATTATTAGATTCAGCATTTAATGAACCATATTGTTCGATGAAATTCTTGTGACAATTGGGACTAATAGAATATGTTAACCTTTATTCGCCTCAGCTTGACACCACATTAGACCATGAATTAATATATAAGTGCCTAGAAGAGTTTCATAATTAAGTAGCCATTGTGACTCCTTTGGCCTGTCGGATGAGTTACTTATGCTGTGTCCTTTCTTTAGAAAGCAGCTTTCTAAGCAAACCAATAAAGGTCTGTGAAATGCGAACAGGGTGTTCTGTTCTTTGTTGTCGCTCTGCCTGTGCAAGTAGCGTCCTGGACAGTGTGTGTGCATGCTAGTGAGATTCAATTACCTGCGTTGCCTCCCATAAACACTTCAGCTCAGCCTCCTTCCTCCCCTCCCCCAGCCACAACCTTGAAAGAAAGAAGAGCTGGCAGCTTCCAGTCTCTGTGGTTCTTAAATACATGCAAGTCCTAAAAATTACTGTGTGCTAAAAAGATAGTGTCCAGAAATCTGTGTATGTAGATGTGCTATCACAAGTAAATTCCTATGTTAACTACCTTTGCCTGTTTTGCCACTTATATTGCAGACGCAAAAGTCTGGTAACAGTTTCTCTTTGGCAGGCTAGAAGGCAAAAAAAAAAAAGGAACAGATAAGAGGGGACCCAGGGGATTCAAGACCTCTAAATGCTTTGCAAATAGGTTTACAGGGAACGGAAAGGCTGGTACGCTCGAAGTCCCTGTGACGCACAGCTCTATGGTATCTCATGGGCCTAATGGCTAGAGTTTAAGCCCATGCAGCCCGATGGAAAGATTTTAAACCCCACGTGCCATGTACTAAAGGAATTTGATTAAGGGCTTTAATATGTCTTGTTTTACTCTGAGGAATGTAATCCCTAGCACCAAACAACTACAAGACATATGGTAACTACAAAGATATTTCCAAGTGAAAATCTTTGTTTTGGAAAAAAACAAAGTGGCAACAACAAAAAACTACTGAAGAAAATGAAGCAAAAGGAAAAAATGAGTCCACTTCACTTGATCAACTTAAATTATGCCTCTGTAGTAGTCCCTAGTTTCAATCTTGCATGTTGGCCTCCCATGTATGAGTTTATCTGCTGGGACCTGCCTTTCTCAAAATTTAAAGAGATTTCCACAAGACTTGCTAATAAATGCTATTGCGCCTCTTATTTTAACTAAAAACAAGGTGGGACAGGATTATCATCACAGGGCATTTTTATAGCTGGAGATTCAAAGTGTTAAGGGATTGCTCAAGTGCAATAGAAGTTTGAGGTGGAAAAAACACAGGATCCAGGGAAATGATCTCTGTCTGTTTCCTTTGCAGAGTGTCCATAAATTAGAGAGAAAACAAAACATGTCTAGATTCTTTTTGCTAGCCCAGACGTACATGAGTAGCAATACTTCGTGGCAGTTGCTTGTGTTCTATAACAACAAGTAATAAGGCCCCAAGAAAATAATTTGCTAAGTAGAAGGAAGAAAGGCCAAACTTGTTAAGGAAATAATGTTACTTTCAAGGTTCTCAGGGGATATTAGAAACAATGGAAAGTAAAACAAATATTAGAATTGCATATAAAAGGTACTTGACATTTTCTATCTCTAACAGACCACACAGCATTACTGCAAAATGCTGTGATGTTACTCTATTGGCAAAAATACAAAAGGGAGCAGGCCTAGGAGATGCCAGCTATTCATTTAATTAAGAACTCCAAGAACAGAAAATTAATAGGTAAATTGTAATAAGAGCTGAAGAAACAGCAATGCATTTAGTTATTAAAGCCCATTTAATAGAAGAACTTTCATAATTAAAGTGACTTACCCTGCAGCGCCACTGCATGTAGTTTGTGTAAAAGTCTTTGTGGACATGCCATACTCTTGACTTAGACTTGTCCACGTGGAAGACGGAAGCTTCCTACTTGTATCTATTAACTTAGTTTCTTCTTTTCCTCTGTTTCTGCAGGTTCTCTGCTTTTGTGCCACAGCTTCTGATTCTGATCAGTAAGGCTTCATTCACGAGCTTCTACAAGGTCAGCAGCAGGTGAGTGAACACCATTTAAAACATGTTCTGCTAATGGTGGGAGCAGAGAGCAAAATGGTGGTGTCCTTTCTTAGATGAGCTTAAACAAAGATTGTGATAGTAAGGGCTCAGAAACATATACTAATGCAAACAGCTGTGCTTCTTTAAGGAATATTGTCCCACCCCCTGGCGAAACAGAGGATTTCACTCCATCCTGCTCTGTTCACAAACTAACACTGGTGTCTTAATAACTGGTCAGTCTTTACATGTAATTACAGGCCTTGGAGCAAGGTTTGCAGGCAGTGGTCGTGAGACTACAGGGTTGGTTTTCTGTTGGGTTTGGGGCGGGGGGGGAGGTGTGGGGTTTTGTTGTTGTTGTTTGGTGGGTTTTTTGTTTTTTGGTTTTTTTTGTGGTTTTTTTTTGTTTGTTTGCTTGTTTTTTAATTTTTTTTTAAGCTTTAGTTATTACTACCTTCCTTTGGAGTCCAGGGCTGGTAAGTGAAGTAAGAGAGTCTGTTAAGTTTGATGCAGATGCCATGTTTTTGGTGCACAGAGCAAGGGTTTACGCCACAGTAGTCATGGTAGGAGGGAGGCAGAATTTGGGTAGGACATAGAAAGCAAGCTGCCCTCATACCCATACACCTTCCATTGGCTAGAGGTGTCAGGCTAGGCATGTGGCAGGGTGACTGCACGCTGTGAGAAGAGGTGAAATAACTTCCCAAAGTCAGGGAGAGCAGGGTAGAAAACTGACTTGCTGAGTTGCAATCTGCTTTTGGCAGAAAAGAGATACACAGCACCCCTTGCTCAGAGCAGATTGTACAGTTACCTTTTAGCCCCTTGCTAGTTGTTGACAGTTTGTTGTGTTCACACTGCAATACAGGGACATTAGCACACAACTTCCTTTAAAGTTAAATCTAGAAGTTTAAAAATACAAGGCAGATGCAAGGATTCCATAAATATGTAATTATTATTAATTATATCAAATATATCTATTATATAATACAATATGAAAGGATTTTATAATACAGATGTCTGTCTGCACAGTCCTGGAGACTTGCATTTCCATCTTTTCCACAGGAGGTGGCCTGACTTTCAGGACAAATATTAGTCATTAACACTGAGTTTGCACTGTAGTTTTAGCATGGATCTGGTGGAACAGAGGACTAATACATATTTAGACCTGTAGAAAAACAGTTTACTTAACATATATGTTCCCACGGTTTCTTTGAAGTTTGATTCTCTTCCTACTTGAACTGTTTTGTTGTTGCGATAAGTTGTTGGCCTTTATTAGTTAATATATAAGCTTCTCTGTTGATCTACCTGCAAACAGCTTGGTAATTTATGTTGGATGTAGTATTATTTTTGCATTACACTTGGGTCAAATATTGCTTGATGATGAACTGCTTAGGCTGTTGGAATGAAGCTGACTTGCTCAGCTGCAGGGTTGCTTGGCATTATTTCTTTTTTCTGACCAGTGCGCATCAAGAAGTGATGGCAGTGGTGCACTTGACTTTGTCAGCTTCTAGCCGATGGTCCTTTTTAGGCTGTGACAGAGGAACAGTTGCATAGGAAATAACAGTGTAAACTCAGCTCTATTTTCCAACACTGAAAGCTTTTCTTATCTTTCTTGTTCTTTTTTGTATCGACTGAAAGGGGAAATGGGTTGTTATTTTCTGTGCTTTAAATCAACATCTCCCTGCTATTAAACAGCTATAGTGTCACTTCAGAATTGAAGAAAACTGATGCCATTTTTAAATTGAGATCTTCCGTTCTGAGGAAAAAATGGAACTCCATTTTATGAAACTTTTTCTGTTTCTATTCTCTTTCTCCCTGTGCTTCAATGTATGTTCAACATGTATTCATTTACAGCTGTGTGATGGAAGAGGAAAGGATGGCCACAAATGCGTTTGATAGTTGAGACAAGGGGCTGCAGCTGTGGGAGGATGGGAAGACCTGCTTGGAGCAAAGACAACTTATGCATACCTTAGAGCCTGCAGTGTCACCCGTAGTAGATGTGGTTGTTACGGGTCTGATTTTGTTATGGAGGTTGTCTAAACCTTTGGGGTTATCTTCATTTCTCTGTGGAAAAGGAAGGAAAATAGCATGTGTTTGTGACAAGCTAATAGAGCTGACGAGGTTAATTTTTGGGGGGGTTTGTGGCCAGACCTTAGAAAGGCTCATAATTCTTGTTGTGATTTGGTCTTTACGTTATTCTGTGGTCTTGAAGCAGGCCTTATCCACTCCACCTCAATAACCCATCCATAGACCTGATGTTAATCTAATAAATCTGTGAATGTTTTAAAAATGTGTTGAAAAAGTCCAACTCAAGCACTAATACTAATCTCATGCTGACTCCCTCATCCCTTAGTTTGGAAGATGTTAGGAGCTGGGGTAGAATATGAATATTTGTTTCACCTTGAAAGTCCCTGGCATATTTGGAGGGCTGTAGATGTGACAAGCTGGCATCTCTGCTGGGGGAGCTACCTGCTGTACTCTCAGGAAGGAACTGCAAGACAGTCTTATGGGCTACATCGAGGGCTGGGAGTGCGGCTGGTCTCCCATGCGCTGTGGATCTCGAACCTGTGGCTTAGCCAAGGTGCCATCTGGCAGCCAGTTTCCTGCTGCTGTGGGCCAAGGCCGAAACAGGAGAATTCTCTGGCCACTGTGTTGTCAAATGGGTGCTGGTTTGCTGTACCCCAACCCTCAACACCTCCAAAGCTTACTTGTTTATGGAGCTGCCCCTAAGCCTGACCATGAGCTGAACGATACACCCAGCTGCTTCCTCTAGCGTGTGATAATGAATTTTCATCACTGTGGAATATAGGAAGGAATTGCTCTGATTCTAAAGCTCATTGGTTGCTAATAATAATAACAATAAAAAGAGCCATTTCTTAAGGACTAAAAACTAATCAGCGAATGTGTAGTTTCTGTGTCTCCTGCAGGTTCTTGTCTTCTGGGGCTGCCAGACCGCCCGAGTCATGTGACTGGCTGTCTGATTTCCGACTCAAGCTTTTCATTTCCTAAATGATAACGGATAAAAGATAAAATCTGGCACGCACAGGTAATCTTTGCCATCTTAATATTTGTTAAGCTTTTTGATTTACTGAGAAGTTAAAGTCACTGCAGGTCACAAAACCTGCACATTAGATCTGCTTCATAAAACACTGTGAGTGAATGCTTTAGTCACTCATTTCACCATCTTTAAAGCAATGTAGCTGAAGAATTGCACCTCCAATTTATAAATCTTTCAATTTATTTCTGATTCCAGTTTATAGGATGGGACTATATCCAGCTTTTCCCAGCCATTTGTGCATAGCTAGAGAAGAAACCTAACATATTTCTTGCATAATGGAGTCTTGATCCAGCTTACATTTGTTAAATCATCCAAAAGGAAATATTCTCACTAGGAAACTTTTGCACACAGTTAGCGTGTCCAATCTGACCTGTGTTTTAAATTTATGCCTTTCTTCTGCCTATAATCTCGCCTTCTCCCTTCCCACCCCAATATACATACTCACCCCTCCCTTCTGTGAAAGAGAAATACGGTTATCGTAGTCTCTCTGTCCCTCTGTTTTGCACATCTGCTCCCCACCCTTTTTCTGAAGGAGACATATGATCCACAGAGAAATTAGAGATGATCTGAATCATTTTGGATACCTACTGCCATGGGATGTCTGGAGGCCCATGGGTAGCTCAGGTTTCACATCTGCCAGCTTTTCAGAGGATGTGATCAAGGGCAGAAATAAGTGGATGATGATGATGATGATGCCACGGAAACTGGTGTGAAGGAAATGGGATCCCTCCTCCTGGAAACATGTGTGCCCCCTAGCCCAAGTCAAGATCATTTGGACGTAGTAGTAGTAAGGCTAACACAAAGGAAAGAGTATTTTAAATAATGCATTATTAAAAAAAGGCAGCCTAGATCTTTAAACTACAGCATCTGAGTTACAATCTGCTTTAGATTTGGGCACGGTCTTTGACCCTGGAACGCTGACAGAGTGAAAAAGAGTGAAATGGGTCAAAGAGTCTGTCAGACAAGGTGAGAGATACTGAGCTTGCCTCTGATCTCACACCAACATGCAGTGGTGTAACTCCATTGCCCTCTGTAGATTTATGCAAACATATGGAGAGAAAAACCTGCCCCAGACTGATTCAGTACCAAAATAGACCCTTCTTTTCTACGGCAGTGTAAAAAGCCTTACAGGAGGAACGCACAGGGTTCCAAAGGGTAAAATTTTGGCTTGGATTAGTACTGCTTCCAGCCACCCCAATGCAGAAACCTCTCTCCAATTAGCTGACCTTGATGGATAAATTCCTTCTTTTTATCTTCCTCCAACCTTTCCCATATTCCCTCTCTTCTTCTCCTTGATCCTCCTGATAAAGTCAGGCTGTCCTTCCAACTGTGATCAGCAGAGGCTTTAGCCAGTGCATAGCTTACTCTCCAAGGACTCCTGATGCCAGGGGCTCCTTTCATTTTCTCTGCAATACTTTTTAACAAATTCAAAAGGCCTTCTTGTGAAAGGAATGAAATATATTTGTGTGTAGTGATGTATCTGCTAAACGGTGTATGCTTTCCCCCATGCAGTTCTCAAGGGTCTTTTAGGCACGTTCTGTAGGCAGAGCACATGGAATTACTCAGATATATTGTTTGCATAGTGCCATGCTTTTCTGAGTACCAGATCCTAAGAGAGAACTAGGAACAGACACAGTTTTTGTAGACTTACTAGGCTGAATGGGCCAGATTCTGACTGTCCCATCCAGAGCCTGACTTTGCCCTTGCAGTACAAGGCAGGTAAGTGTTTGGCCCTTGCAAAGAGTTTCAGAGCATTTCAGCCAAGTGTCTAGACTCCCTCCATCGTCAGTGCAGCCAGGAGAGAGCAATTTGTCATGTGGCATCAGTCAGACACTTCTGATAGTTGGTTTTAGGATGAGGCATTCAGCCCAAAATTCTTTACGTATCTGACTTGTCCGACCAGCCAGCTTTCTTCGGATGCTGTGCCACCAGCAGCAAGTGCTAGGCTTAGAGTGCAAACTAGCCAAACACTGTATGAGCTGTGACAGTTTCAGCAGCTCACAACTCAGTCTTCCTGTTGTGGGAAGGAGGGTATCAGTGAAAAACAGAGCTAGTTGTAGGGGTACATGTGGGCATCTGAGGGTCTCTGGCTTTCAGACTAAAGCCTGTGTGTCAGCAAAGGAATTTTGTCTCTTTGAATAGGAAAAAGGAGGGAGACTGAGTGACAAAACCTTCAAGAAGTCTCTTGACCGGAATAAAGAAGTATCCGTATGCTTGCTCTAGGACGCATGCAAGACAGCTATTAGACTTGCCAAATACCAGGTGCTTTACCCTGCTGAATTGCCTGCTGTGCCATAAAACCACTTTCTGTTCTCTTTTGTCCCTCCAACATTCAACAAAGAAACATTTTGTTTGAACTTCCCAATTTACCTCGGAGCGATCTAGCTAAGGAAAAAACCCTGAGAGATGTGACTGCACACGCACGCAGGACAAGAAAGCAGGAAATGTTCCAGCTGCTGGGGAAAGAAGAGGAGACTGCTTGCAGTCCAGGAAGGCCTCTCACTGTTTCTTTTCCACGTGTTTATTAGTTCACTGCTCTTTGACATCTTTCCCCCAGCCACTGCTTCCACTACGTTTTCTACCGGTTTAACAGCAATTAATTACCCTTCCCCTTGCTTTGAAGCTATTGTTCCTCATACACTCCTGTCTTTAGGTTCACGAAAACTTTGACTGTATTTTTTTTAGTCTTAGGTCTGAATTTTCCTGTGAGTTTTTATATACTTCACATTTCAGCTAACATAGGCTGAATTTGAATGACCCTGGCCTCAGTTTCTAATAAAATATCTTTTTCCCCAAGTTGCTGGGAACACAGTCATATCTGGGGTGGAATAATGTGAAATGCATTTGTTTTTTGCATGTCCTCCACCTTATAGCAGGCAGTATTGTCTCAGGATGACTTTTGTCCTGTTTCCTTCTGAAGACACAAGTTGCCCTCTACCCTGTCTTGAGAAGGTAAATTCAGCCTTGACATTTGATTACTGAAATTTGGCTCCACTTTAAAGGTTTGTAAACATGACACGACTTTTCATTGTGTAACAAACATCCAACCCAGAACCAGCTGTTTTTTAGATCTTTTGGAAACCCTCCTCATAGGTTTCAGGAGTGCGGGTGTTGTGCTGAGCATGGGGCGGCTGTTCATCCACTTGTTTTGTTCTCTTGGTCTCTCCCTAGACAGTGGGTAGATGGCTCTGCGATGGACCACTGTGCGGTGATTCCCTCTCTGCCCAGGTTTCCTCCCACGGTGGGGACAGGGAGGGCTGGTATGTACCCTGATGGAAAACTGCTCTGTATTCCCAGGCTGGAGAAGGGAATCGTCACTGGTCCCGTCAGGCTGGATCATATCTTGGGGCTGAAGGCTCGGCATGGCGGCTGTCCCTCCTCCTGCCTTGGCCTTGCCAATGACATGGTGGGGGCTGACGTGGGCAGCCAGCATGCTCACATATCCCTCTCATGAAGCATCTGTGTGGCATCGCTGAGGGTCTTGCTGAGTGAGCCAAACAGGTATCACCAAAACACTTGCATCTCAATCTATGTGACTTTTGCTAATATTCCTCTGCATACTGAAAATAATTCTTGGCCTTCATAAACCAAGATTCATACTTTTTTTTTTTCTTCAGATATTTAGTTCTACTATAAAAGAGCACAAACACATGAGCTGAAGGAGAATCAGACAGGTAGAAACAGTGTTACTCTGGCTTTCTTAGAGAATTTAGAACAGGGCACTAGAGGCAGGCAGGAAGGTTTTACTTAGATTTTCTTACCTTAAAGAATAAATCTTCAAGAAGAAAAATATTTTGGAAAGTCCTGTGACTGAGTTTTGGGAAAGTGTAATTGTCCATTCTATTTCACACACCACAACTTTTTATGTTGAACCAGTTTTTCTGAGCTCCTGGTGACTTTCACTGTTAAATGATTTCTGTACGCTACCATCTCAAGGTTTTCTTTCTGCTAAAACATTCTCAGGGACTCCAGTGATCAGTAAAATTGCCCATGTAACTTCGTCACATAAATGAATGCTTCTGCCCTCCCCATGCCCGCCTCCCCCCTCCCAAAAAAGCGCAAAAAGCTGTGTGTTCACTGAAGACCTTTGCAGGTAGCTTTGAAGTCCTTAGTTCTCTGCCTGGTCGTGAGCTGTCAATGTTACTGTTCATTTGCATTTCACATCTCTGAGTAAGACAATATCCTCGGGGTTCTGACTCGTTATTGGATGCCAGAGCTGAAAACTGAGCCGTACCTTCATGTTCTATTGTATTTGATGGGGGATTCTCAGCAATGCTGTGTCTCTTCCTGTTTGGAGGATATCTCCTTTTCTGACAAAGTTTGATACCTGCTGGTGATCAAGGTGTATCACAGAGTTAACCCTGTTCCTGCCAAGCAAAATGCCATTTCCAGTTTGTTTGTATGGGAAGGGCCAAATACAAAGGAAAGTGTGGGGAATGGATGCCTGTCCTGCGGAGAATTGTAGCTGATGGATTATAACAATCTGTTTAGGACTTTCACTGTCAGTATTTACTCAGGAAAGGTTTTATTAGGCACTGATCTATAGCAGCATGGAGGGCAAACTTAGCTATGCTGATGCAAAAACCCTCCCTACAATGGTGCTGGCGCTCAGATTAGCAGTTTTGTTAAAAGGCAGTTCTTGCTGCTTCATACCTGAAGGTGGACAAGGGCTATAGCACTGTGGGATAGAACAACTGAATACATTCTAAAGGTCTGCTGAGGGACTGTTAAAATCAATATAATTTCATTGCAGATTTAAGTGCCTGAAACAACTCTGTTAGAATGCCAGTTTACTGAGACTAAGGAAGCCTGTGAAGAACCAGAGAAATCACTGTTGCAGGAAGGCCATGGAAGATTTTTGCAAACTTTGTTGGCTCTTTCTACATTGAGATGCTATGGTTGGTGGGCTTTCAAATCTCAGGCAATAAAGGGCTCATTTACAGCAAATTCAACTTAGTAATAGTCTTCCTCAAGTTAGTAATAGTCTTCCTCTTCATTTCTCTAATAGACATTTCTTCACTTACGCTGCTGTATATTCCTCAGAATAATTCTTAGCTTTCATAAACCAAGTTTCATAATGAATTGTTTCAGATATTTAGTTCTGCCATGAAAAAGAAGAACATTACCCAGCGGAAAATTAGATAGGCAGAAACAATATTGCTCCATCTTTCTGCCTAATTAAGGTGAATATTTAGTTCCACTCAACTTTTATATGCATGATATCATTTAACTGTTTAGTTACTAGAAGAGCCCAGAGAAGAATGTATCCTGGTTTTCTGCTTACAGAGTCACTGTGATTTCCTTGGTTTGGTTCCTATAATTATTTAATAATAGGTGGTTAATTCTCAGTTCCAATGAGCGGCCAGCTCTCCATATCTCTAGGACAGCTTCCACTGTGAAAAGCAGCTGAAGCAATGACTGATCTTGCTAGCTCCCTCCTGAATATCTTAAGGAATCAAGTCACTGCTCATAGGATAAGCCATTTCTCCTGATACTGTTTTATAATGGGATATATTTACAGAAGAAGCCTTTGGTTTCCAAACACAAAGAAATTATCTGTGGAAGTATAAAATGGAAATCAAATTGCAAGACTAGCATGGACTTTGCCCTGCAGCTGTCCTGGTCTGACATGAAGCTCATCGTTTCTGTCCTCTCTGCAGCAGGCGTGTGTCTCGTTAGAGCAGCAATAGTATTTCATGTGCTGTGGTAAATATGTTATTTAGGAAAAAAAGGGTGAATGAGAGTCGTCTTCAGCTGTCATCAAGATACTTTCAGTGTCCTGTTTGGTGTTTTACCTTGTCTTTCCATAGAGGCAGATATTCTTCAAAACTCTCCTTTTTGGTCTTTCCAGCCCCCAGATTTCCTAACATCCAGATCCTTTGGATCTATATTTTGCTGTTTTATAGATTAGGTACTTTCCTGCATTCTCTCTGGATCCTTACCTTGTATTTTACTTCTCTTTTCAGTTATCACCTTATACTCCCTATTGCCTAAAGCGCCCTTTTGGATTTTACCCAGGTCCTCCCTTATTTTTATTTCTGAAGGACCTCCCAGAAATACAGGCACCAAGCACCCTTGGCTCAGACGTACCAGGAGACTTAGATATTTTTTTCTTAAATCCTGTGATTAAAAAAAAAAAAAGAAATCCAAGAACTTTTAAGTCAAGTTTCATATGATTTAAAAAATCCCTTTTCAAAACTCCCAAACCACCACTCTACTGCATTTCATTTGTTAATTTTCAAAATGGAAGGTACTGTGGCTTTTCTGTGGCTCTCTTACATGCACTAATCATTCCACTGGGGGTGTGGAAAACCTTCCACAATTAAAGTTTTGTTGAAACTGGTACGTTTCTGTAAGTAATGTAATGGTCTAATTTTTCCAACAATAGTAGTTCCTCATTTGATTGGAGGTACCCCAGGGTGAACATTATGGAGAAGCTTGGGATGGCCCTGTACAAGGTTATGCATATGCTGTGCCTCACTACAAATTAATTATGTCAGATGTGTTGCCCTTGAGAAGTGGCTATACATGTAAACAGAGGTAGATTTAAGAACATGCTTCTAGTTGCATTTTCTTCTGTTAATTCATACATTCACACATTCAGTAAGCATTTCTCCCCCCCGTCCCCCCCCGGATTGTCCTCTCTTCACCCAAATTATAATCATGTTGATTTTAGTTTCCTGTAATACAGCTGCAATTCTAACAAGGTTTTGTTGCTGTACAGGTAAGTAAAACCCTGTTTTTCTAGTGTGTTAGAAATAGTCATGTTGCTAACAGTATGGATTGTGTGTGTATTTTCCTGGATAACAAAGTTTTTAAAACTGTACATGGCTTGCAGGTATTTTCCTGATCTTTGAAAGACAATTAAAATTTAAAAAGTACTGTATATGAACTCCACATTAATAATTTTCATTATTGATGTATTGTTTGTAAGAAGTTTAACCCTAATCCAATGTTTATTAGAACTGGACAGGATTTATTAAATTGGTTCAAGATTATCAAATATGTGCAGATCTTTACATATATTACAATAATTCTCTTGCTAAATATTTACAAAATTTATCAAGTCTTTGCAAGACTTCTAATAATGTTACATGACACTCAAATTTGCCATACAGCTAGCACTGACGGGATGCACTGATTATAAGCATGTCTGACAACAGCATCTGAAGAATGGAACAGCACAGTATGGTGATTCCAAAATAATTTTGATATGTTACCTTTAAGAAATGCATTTTTGTAAGGGAAAACTCCTTCAGGCATTTCACTGTATTCTGCAAGAAAGTATGACATCTCCTTCACAGATGGGCTGAAGGTGCGGCTATGTGTGTGTGTACTCCACTTTGTGCCCTCCCTGGTATAAATGGGAACTTTGCTGACACCATGGTGCAATTTAAAGGAGTTTTGAGGCTTCTTTAAATCACCGCAGTCAGTACTGCAGTCCCAGTGAGCCATTCTGGGAAGCATCCATGCCGATGTGTTTAGTGAGGGCACTGGATGCAGATTCAGGAGATCTGGATTCGGACTTCTTATGGAAATTTGGATTAATAATATTTAGGTGTCTTGTGCTAAGCATTCAAACTCCAAGATGGTGCAAATCACAATGAATTTTTAAAAATCTTAACATTGTTCTTCCTGTGTCTCAATTTCTTCTCTGCAAGATAAGAAAAATGTTACAATCCTGCAAGGTGGGACAGGTGGCATGGAGATGAGCTGATCATTGCTTATTATATTTTTGGATAGTGTATTGATCACAACCATAGAAGTACCTCTTAGGTAAAGCAGATTTTTTTTTTTCCCCACTAACAAGACATTTTCAATGTAGGAAATGTTTTACTTCAAAGGAAGTATTCACCTGAAAGTTTCATTTTATGGAAAAGTTCTTAACATTTACCAAAGCATGTGAATGTTCAGTTTAGAGTTTTGTTTTTTCCCTTGTCCATTCTCCACAGTAACATTTACCTTTTTTGCTAACAAGTGCAATGCAATCAGTGATGTCCAAGATGTGTTTTCTCAGAGGATAAAAAAGTGTGTGTACTTTGTAGCAAAAGCAAAAAAAAAAAAGGAGAAATATGGAAACTGCACATGCAGAGTGTCAAAATTTCAAAAGCTGTATGTCCCATTAACAACTTTTAGTGATATAAAAGATATTTACTTTTATTTTACATTAATGTAAAATGAATGTAGACATTTTCATATTACTTTATGGACCTTTGCATTCCATCAGTTCACTCATGTTCTCCGTTTACCTTCACTTCACCCCTGAAATTGATACTCCCTTTGTGCAGCTCGATTAGCAATGTCTATGTGAAGGTACCCAAACATTAACAACGATCACTTGGAAGTCTGCAAATCTGTCAAGTGAACAAGTCCACTCTTCAGCTTATCCAGGTGAAACCTGAGTCTTGGACTTTGATGACACAAAGCCACAGTCTAGTGTTGATGGTGCTTTATGCTGTGACTTGTGCCACGGGCCCAGCCTAGGCAGGTCTTGTGCAAGCTGCAACAGTTTTCAGTTAGTGCTTCACAGCCTTCAGTAGGCACAGCTGCATGTGATGCTTGTGAAAACACCAGAGATGATATTAATTTTCCAGTTGATTTTTGCAACCCAGATTTTCCCTGGTGGTATAAACAAGAGGAAACCACATTAGGAACCCTGAGAACCAGCTCTTGGAAAGTAAGTTCTGGCTCAACAGATAAATGATTGCTGGGAATAGTAACATTCCACTTTTATTTTCTCAACAGATCATCAGAAACATTATCCCAGAGACTGCCAGAATGCAAAGCTAATTTACCTTTTCATAATACTCCTTTCATACATCTCCATTTAAATACACAATGCATTTCTCTAAAGTACACAGGGAAGTATCTTAAGATCATTGCCTGATGCAAACTAGAACAGGACTATGGAATTTCATTGGAGCCACAGCAATTAACACTACTACGGGTCTCAATGTGAATGTTAATCAATCTATTTTAAGTCTGTTTTCTGTTGTATTTAACCTTTGGGTAGGCTCGTTACAGTAGACATTGCATACATCTTTTTCTGAGCTATTCATTTAAACAGCTTTCCACAGACTCTGCGTGCATTTTGCTCCAGGCAAAGAAAACGCACACTTAACATTTCTGTTCTGAACTATATTTTAAATGAACCCTTTTGTAGTTATGAAATGTGTAATTAAGGCTGTAACCCAGCAGAGCACTTAAATGTACGCTTAAGAGTCTGTACAGACTTACAGACTTTCTGGGTATATTTACTAAGAATATATTACTCTTGACCTAGCCTACATTTTGTTTTCAGGCAGCTGGTACCATTGCATGACAGTCCTCTTGCAAGGCCATTTTTTATCCAGCTGTGGGAAAATCTTGTGTTTTTTTTGAGTCTGTGGAGAATTCTTATCTGTAAGAGTTAAACTGATGATGAAGAGGCCAAATCAGGTAACAGGATGTTCCTGAGGTTTTTCGCATTGATCATACAGTCGATTAATTTGGGGTGCATTTCTGCCCATAAAAGCAACTGACTGGAGTCTTCATTGAAGAACTACAGCTCTGATTCACGAAAGGTGTGGAGATCCTCAGACCTCGATGTGCAGGCTCAAAAAGTAAAGTGGTTGGTCCCAGGAGCGGAGTTCAGTACCTATGGTCCAAAAACAGTGTAGGAGGGAGAGTTAGGATTCTAGACAGGGAATCACCTGCAAGTAACTTCTGAGACACCTCTACCAGCTGGTGGGAATTGCAGATGAGATAATTTGTCTGGAAATATGAACTATGGTAACAAATTTAGAACCGCAGGCAGGTACCCCTGGAAATGAGGAATTCAGAATCTTTCTGCAGATAGAGAACACTGTTCTCTTAGAGAGGATGAGAGGAAGTATCACTTTCTCACAAAAATCCTATGACTATAGCACTTGCACATGAAGAGGTGCTCAAGTTAAATTATGCACCTTATTTCTCAGTTGAATTTGCCTAGCTTTCATTTGCAGATGATAGGAGCATGGTCTCACGGAGTACCTGTAGTTGCTTTGTAACAGTTGTATAGCAATAGTTTTTTCAACCCAAGCTTTTCTTAAAAACTGCAAATCTCTTTTCTTTGGCTTCACTGGAGGTCTGTAGCTTTACATGTACAATTTGTTTACTAGAGCATTCGAGCTAAGTATCGTATAAACAGCGTGTGCGAGTTAAACAGCTACAGGTGGAGTGGGAAGTTATTGTTTAATTGTTCTTCTGAATTTGTTAACATTTGTCTTCTGTAACATATGATGAAAATGCATTTTTGGTGGCACAGCTTGCCCCAGTTTAGATAGATCAATCTGGTATATGAAAGGCAGCTTCATTTACTGTCCTTGACATAACTAACCATACATTAATGGGAACACTTCTTCCTAGCTAGACTTACTGTTTGTTCAGAATCTTAATAGATGGGCTTTGTGCTTGTAAATTTGTAATGCTGCTTACCTTGTATTTTAAGTCAAAGTGGATCTTTCTGTTGAGGATTCTCCACCTCCTTTTTTTTTTTTTTTTTTTT
>Ga0065711_1032480_pt1 | contig 27259 bp, 17 predicted proteins | sample Hoacrofraction12_FD_59098 | JGI IMG/M metagenome (GOLD analysis project Ga0065711, IMG submission 59098) | Hoatzin crop microbial communities from Cojedes, Venezuela - Epithelial fraction 12 v2 (version 2) | ecosystem: Host-associated > Birds > Digestive system > Esophagus > Crop | place...
CAGTGCTCGTTCAGACGGAACTTCCTGTGCTTCATTTTGTGCCCATTGCCCCTTGTCCTGTCGCTGGGCACCACTGAAAAGAGTCTGGCCCCATCCTCCTGACACCCACCCTTCAGATATTTGTAAGTATATATTAGGTCTGCTCTCAGCCTTCTCTTCTTCAGGCTGAACAAGCCCAGCTCCCTCAGCCTTTTCTTGCAGGAGAGATGATCCAGTCCCCTCACCATCCTAGTAGCCCTCCGCTGGACTCTCTCGAGTAGCCCCTCAGTGGGACTGAAGCTGAAATGGTTTGTTACAAGGAGCTCAGGCACATCTCTCGCTCACCATTTGCTAGGCCCCAGCCAAAACTCTTTTTCGTTTGGTTAACATTGACTCAGCTCATGCCTGTGCCTGCTCCAACCGTGATTCAGGTGGGAGCCGTGGTTGGAGGTGGTCTGGCCCCATCCTGTGCAGCCCACACTCCCCGGCCCAGCACTGCCTCCTGCCACGCAGCCCTGAGAGGGACTTTGGTGATGAACTGGCTCAGCAAAGCTGCAAATGATCCCACCTGCAGCTCCAAAGCCCTGCAGGAAAGACGTCTGTGCACTTAAAACCACTTTGTCCTCACTCATTGGTGTCCAAATGAAGTGCTGTGCTGAGCCATACAAAAAATTTAACCCTTCAATGAGGGAGGATCAAAGATATGTTGCTTTAACTTGGAAGGGGTTTGGAATTTCCAAATCAAAGTCTTTCCAGAACTTGGTCCCACTTGAAACTGGGCACATTGCGTCGGGGGAGGTTTAGATTGGATATTGGGAAAAAATTCTTTACTGAAACAGTTGTCAGGCATTGGAACAGGCTGCCCAAGGAAGTGGTGGAGTCACCATCCCTGGAGGGGTTCAAAAAATGTGTAAATGTGGCACTTCGGGACATGGTTTAGCAGGCATGGTGGTGTTGGGTTGACAGTTGGACTTGATGATCTGAGAGGTCTTTTCCAACCTTGATGATTCTATGATTCCATGATTAAATTTTCCTAACAACAGGGTGCCCGTGCTGAACCATGGGCATCTCCCACTACTGTGTCTCCCATCGGTGCTCTGTACTGGTAAGGGAGACACGCTGCACAAGGGCAGATGAAGAGCCAGCGTGCGTTTTCTCTTCCAGCTCCCTGTGTGCTGTATCAGCACAAGCCAGCCCATGATTTAGCAGCCGGCCTTGAGGACCAGGCATCCGCAGCTCCTGCCACAGGGTCCGGTTGGGGACTGAACGCCAGCTCTCCCCGGAGCAGGACTGCCCATGTCCAGGCGGTGTGGGAAAGCAGCCAGACCTGCCCCGCCAGCTCCGTGCCCGCTTGACACTAGAGAATAAAGCATTGTCCCTCGCCATCTGCAGCCGGCTCTTATCTCCACTTGTCAGCATCCTGTCCCCTTGCTTGGTCCAAGTCTTTTTAAAATGCCAAAAGGCAAAGCAAGAGGATAAAGGATGGGGGGCTTCCTCCTGGGCATGGCTCAGTGACGCCATGGCTTGAGCACTGGAGTGTGGCTATTTTGGACACAAAGCAGACAGAGCGAACGGTAAAGGGACGGCTTCTTTCGGTGACATGGCCACATATGCCTGGGCCCAGTAAGGGGGACTGGGGATGTCCCCACTGTGACCAGTGGGGTTCATGGGGACGTGCTAGAGCTGGGGCAGACATGGGGGCTGTGCCAGCCCCCCTCGTCACTTTTAGATTGGTGAAATCCAAAAACTTTCTGGACCGTATCCTGGTGGCCAGCTCTGTAGGATGGCAGGACCGAGAAGGTACCGAAGGTGGATCGTAGGCTTCCCACTGAGCCTGACAGCAGCTTCAGGGAGAAGCTGGTGGGTCTCATGAGGCTGCACCCGCCATTGCATTTGGGGGAGAGGGAGGGAAAAAAATCCACCTTTCTGTTTCCAGCCTCTTTGGCTTTCTCATAGAGCTGGAAAACACTGAAAAGAAAGTGTAGGGGAGAGGGAAGGATAATCTTGTAGAAGTGAGACACATGGCGTGGCCTCCAAAGGTGGGAGCTGTTGCCTTGGTCCCATGGGAAGCTGCTGCTGCAGAGGGACCAGGTCTGATGCACACCAGGCAGCTTTGCAAAAGTGTCCTCAGGAGTGTCACAGGACATCTTCATTCTCTCCAGCTCATCTTAAAAGGCGAAGACCTGATGGGAACCTGCCTAGCATGGCTCTTCGCAAGCACCAGGACAGCGTGCCGTGGGCAGCCTGGCACGGCTGCGATTCAGGGCAGGTAACGCACGACATTCAGCCCACACGGGGGCTTGAGGGGAAGATCTGAGCTTCAGATAACCTGCTAAGACTAAAGCAAGATCAGCTGAGAAAACTAGCCTGGCTTTCCACTGCTGCCAGTCCCGGCTAAAGCCGGAGATGGAGTAGTCGGGGCTCAGACAAAACAGCTCGCTGGGCTTTGTTGCCAGCCTTTGTCTGCCTGCGGGCGGTTTTCCGCAAGGCTGGTTCCCCCGCTCCCCGTAAAGCTGTGCAAAACTTGCGTATGGCGGCAAAATGTGAAGGGGTGAGCTAAGAACCAGAGCTCACAGGTCACTGGAATGTAGCTTAAAGCAGAGGTGAGGGTTGTTCCTGTCCCTACACAGGGATTTACCCTCCCAGGGGCTACGTGAATACCCTGAAAGGATGAGAGCAGGGAAAAAATCTTCAAACTGAAGATCTTCTGGAGAAACCCCAGGGGCTTCAGGCTGCTTGCTCAGGACAGAGGAGCAGGAGAGGTCTCAGGGGGGCTTGCACTTAGAAGAGAGGAAAAAAAATGAAACTGTTCACAGTATTTGAAGCTGTTTGTGCCCTGTCTGACTTAGTGCTCTTGTTGGGTGTCTTCCTTATGGCATCTGGTGAAAGAAAGTCTGACGCTTGTTTAGGCTGCCAGTGTATCCCGGCAGCTTATTTTTAGCTGAGATGGCTTGTGATAGCACAGTGGTGTTGCAACACTACAGTTCTTGTTTGTGGTTCCCCTGTACTTTGGTACTGGAGTAAGCGAAGGCTCCTGACGGGGGCTCATTGTGCTAGAAAATGAAGAGATGTTGCAAGAGATGGTTCCCTCCCAAGGAAACCGCGTCCAAGAGAAAAGACCTGCAAAAGCAGCAAGAGGAAAGTGGAGTTGGCCTCGTGCGCAGCCTGCCGCGAAGCGATGCTGCGTGGAGCCAGGTCGCTGTTCCAGCCCCATAGACCCACTGTGACATGAACCATCTACCCCAACCCCACATGCTCCAGTACTGCCGTGTGCTGCTCAGGTGGCCCGTGGACCTTCTCTTTTGAGGGGATGGTGATGAGAGGCTCCTGCCACAGGTTGTCTCCTCCCAGCTCGCCTTCCAGCCTCGCTGTGTCTTACAACCACTAAGAGCTTGCACAACTGCTCAGCTCTCCTGTCCATCCCCGCCATGAGTGGGAACCACAACTCTCAAATAGCTTTTCTAACTCCATCAATGTTGCCGCAACTGTATGAAGTGACAGTGAGGGGAGCCAACACAGGACCAGGGAGGAGGCAAAGATGAGCTCTGAGGGCCAAAAGGAAATCTAAAACTACAACTCATGGCTGTAACTAAACTTGTCTGCGAAAAGCAGACTTCACAGTTCAGCTTCTTACCTGGTGTAAGAGGTGAAACGCCAGAGGAGTAAGGATTTGGCCTCCTTGGTTACTCTCCCTTCACTTGCATGTGCTTTATGCCCGTATAAGTCCATTAACTTCTGCCCAGGGTAATACAGAGAAGAATGAGGTACCTGATCTGCCTCTCTGGGCAACACAACCTGAGATTATAGCTGCGCTAGCTCTGTATGCCACGCTGTAAATCCCTGCGTGTTGGTTCCCTGTCTCCTCCTCAAATTTTACAGGATGCCGACAGCTTTCTGCTTGTTTTATGATTTCATGCTGTTGCTCGACACAGCAGTAGGAGAATTAATTAATCTTGGCTACAGGGTAGGCAGCAGCTTAGGCAGCCCAAGAGCAAGCAAGGTCAGGATTTCAGCAGCAGCCCATTTAGAGAACTTGCTGGGGCTCAAGCCTCGTCTCTCCGATTTTTATTTGGATCACTGCTCTCTCGCCTTGTTTGCAAGTTCTGTCCTGCTGGCGAGGCCGATGTAAAGCCAAACCCAGAAGACTACGGCAGATGGCTCTGCTCCATACAGGGAGCAAGGATCAGGGCAGGAGCAGCTTTTGGCTCACAAACATACAGTCACTACAAAACAATTATTGACTTAAAATTCCTTTGCTGGTGTCCCAACTTTCATTTGATGATGTTAAAAGGTCAGTAGGAAAATTAGAGCTTTTTTGCCCTAATCCCTTTAAGTGCTAAATTCATGGAAAGCAATTGAACCAACAATTTAGATTAAGGCAATAGCTTCAGATGATGGAGAAACTCTGATCCTCAAAGGATGCCTGAATGAAATGCAGCTTTTCAGAATGGGGTCGGAATTGCCTTTGGCCTCCTGTTACAAAGATCCTCCCCGTTGGCTCAGTAAGTGAATAATCCAAGACTACCATGCTTATTGCAGTGCTCAGCTCTGCAACGTGCCCTTAGATCACAGTGAAAGACTCTGAGCAGTGACAATAAATACAGAAGAAAATAAAGATCTATGTCAGACTGGCTCCAAATTAATCTGTTTCCACAACAAATCATTGCTGCTACTAGTGAGTACTGTTTATCAAGTTGATGCTGCTCTTCACAGTCCTTGGTAGGACTGAAATACCCTTTTTTTTTTTTTTCCTTCTTTTTTCTCTCCCTGTCCAGCCTTTTTCTGAACTTTTTCTGGATCTTCAGAGTGCCCTAATGGAAAGGCAGGATGCCCTCCCTCCGTGGAAGGGAGCCCAGCGAGTACAGAGCGCGGCAGGATGGCAGATGCAAAGGCGGACGCGGGAGAGGGCTCGAGGGCGGTGTGGCTCCTTTCTTCCCTTACCCCAGTCCCAGACCCTGCTCCAGCTGAATGCCCTCAGCGCCAGCGGGCAATAGTCCAACAGGCTGAGAGATGGTAGATAGGATCTTGTACAGTTTAGCTGGTTTCCAGCCAGCTCGTTTCCTTGGTGCCTGTTGATAGAAGGGCTTTTACTGTGCACACAAGCCTTAGCAAAGACAAAACTCTTGTCTCGTCTTTTAATAGGAGAATTGACAGATATGGCGCTGTCAGCAAAATATATTTTCCATGTATGGCTCTGTCCCTGCCGCTGTGCTTAGCAAGCAAGGGGAGGTCCTGGGGGCAGGAGCCCAGGCTCCTGCCCACCACAGCGGGGAGCAGCCAGCCTGAATGGAGGCTGGAAGGTGAGGGACATGCCTGGCTGCACCCCTAAAACCAGAGCACCCCAAAGGGCTAAGCTGACGTGTCCCCTTAGCTTTCTAGAGAGGGAATTGCAGAGGACCACCTCGCCCACTTGGCTGGAGCAGGAGGCACTGGGATGGAGAGGTGGCTTCTCCGCCAAAGCCCTGCTCAGGGCTAGAGCGGAAACCGTGCAGAGAAAACCATCCGGGACTTCCACACTGAGCCCGAGGGGAGATGGATAGGGGTGTGTGGATTTCTGTGGCACGTCTACTATAAAATGAGTTTTATTGTTGTTCTTCCCACGTGAGATGGCCCTTTGTAATCTAAAGCCCAACAGCTAGCTGTCCTGGTGAAGGAGAAAAACCCTCTTATTAGCAGCAGCAAGAGGCTGAATTCCCATGTACCACCCTTGCACAGCAGTTCCAGCTGGCCCCCTATCCTGACCCCTCGGTTTCAGTTTTCCTTTTTTTTTTTTTTTTTGAGTTTTAGATTTTCCTAGGATATTTGTTGTCCTGAGAACAGTTCTGAGAAACATGTTTTCCATGACTGGTTCCTTCAGAAATGTTATTACTGGCCTGGGATAATTCTTATACAATAAGATTAAGTTTCTCTTGCTGGAAAATTCAGACACTACAAATTTTTAATATCAAAACCTAAAGAAGTAATAACAAGTAATTTCCTAAGAACTTACACAATCTGGCATTGGTAATCTTTCATGGGAAAATGCTTCGTTCCAGAGTGTGTGTATCTATTTTTAAGGAAACTAATGGCAAATGGGGTGAAAGGAAAAACACACAGGATAATTACAAACCCCCACTTATCAGCCTGCTTCTAATCGTTCTTTGGAGTGGTAGGTAAACATGCAAAACACTGAACCAGTCTGTATTTTTATGCTGCTTTGAAGTGTGAGTTCCAAAGAAATTTGAACTCGCATCACTTCTGCATTTCCACAACTGAGTAGTGCTGGTGCCGTTGGGCGGCAGCCACCATTTGGCTTTCCAGAAAGAAGTCCAAAACAGCTGACCTGGTTGGAGATACCATGTCCCTAACCAAGAGAAGAGGTGGGCAAAGGAGGGATCTGTCAGAGGTTTGCTGAGCAAGTCCCACCTTGGTCCTTCTCATGAACTATGGGATGTTCCCACCATGCAGCCTCCGGTGAGCCCGGATGGCATCTTCGGAGCACAGACATAGTCCTTGTTTGCAGAAGGGGAACCGAGGTCTTTGACGTTTTCCAGAGGTGATTTTTCAGGGATGCTTTAGTTGGGGTACGCTCCCTGCTTCAGCCATGCACGTGTGTTTCACGCTCCCCCTTTTCTTCTGGCTGTAGCAGATAGATAATCTTCTATAAACCTCCAGCAGTGTGGCAATGAGAGGTGCCGGGTGTCGACACTTGGGAGCCTCTGCCATCAGCAGATGCAGGTGTTGGCAAGTGCAGGCGGGCTTCTAAAAATATCCCGCGTGCTTTATTCTTGTTTCAAAGGCCATTAAGTATTTCTATGAGAGTCTTTTTCATCTTCAGCATGGAGGACTGCCTAATACTCCCACGCATCCTTTATAATCCCCTGAATCTCGGGTTCTTCCAAACGGGAATATCTGGGCTGCAGATCTGTGCAACAAAACCTTTAGTGCTGTGCAGCAGCGCCAAGTACTGTGGGTAATGAACCTGAATTTCTTCTCATTTCAGCTGTCCTTACAACGCCGTAACTCTACCAAGTGCAGGCTGTGGGTTTACTTCCCATATCTGTAAAGAGCACGGTCAAATGCAATTACTCTTCTCGTGAGCATAATCCAAGCATGCGACTTTTTAATGCAGAATATTGAGGTCTGCTTCATAAATAGCACTGAAGTGGCACGAGGAAGGATCGCCTCACCCGTGGGCACCTTACCAAACCCAACTTACAGCCACACAAAGGCAGGAGAGACCAAGGGCCGGCCTTTAAGACAAAGGCACATTGCTTTTCTCTTGCTCTGGGTCTGCTGCTGCATTTCCAGTGTGTGTGCTCTGCAATTCCTAACAGCCCACGTGTTTTAGTCATCCTGGTGTGTTTGCTTAGGCACCAACATTAGTGTCAAAAGCACTTAATGCAAAGGAAACTTCCCAGGAGTGCACCAGTCGCTGCCAGAGCAATCAGTCTTGTGTTGGGCGCGTATACGCTGCGCGGCATTTACTACTGCGGGCTGGATAATGAATTGCCTACAAATGCGGAGTGTAGCTCAGAGGTCCACTGGCTGCCAGGCCATCTGCAAAAAGCTGCTGTGCCCCATATGAGATGCCCGTGGGTCCTCCCGCGCTCGCTCTGATGATGACAAACCTGCGCCGAGGATGGAAATATTTATTCTTGGCCAATGCTGTTATCTCGTTTTGAGCTGATGATTCAAACCGGTATCACTGAAGCTGTGATATGGTGACATTCCTCCACCCCAGCCTCTGTTCATGAAAAGTCATGTTTCCCATCAGGCTAATTAGGGCTGGGTAATCGCGGTGAGCTTTGGCCTCTGGGAGCCCCTGGTGAGGTCTCTGACCCCTTTCCAGCCCCTGGCAAATGCTCTGCCCCGCTGCCCCCGGGGCTGGCCAGCATCTCTCCCATGCCCCAGCTCTTTTCCAGTGCAAGTAGCTCGGTTTGGACGCAAGGCTTTGAAACTCCCTCGCCTGAGCACAGCTGCGGCTTTTGGGGTGGAGGATTTAGCCAAGAGCCTTCCCGTGTGACCCCATCTTTTAGTAAGCAACTGCAAGGCTCTGTCTTTGGGCTCTCCTTAGGCAAATGAAGAGACACCTGGCTCGCTCGCTGCTTTAAGAAGCCCTTTTTCCTTCATGATTTGTTTGCTGCTTTGATTATTATTTTTATTTCAAGTTTCTGTGTCTTTGATGTGAAGGAAACAGTTATGAGGAATTCGAGCTGAGCTGTGGAGGTGAAGAAGTAATTGAAGATTACATTTAAATCTGCTGCTGAAGTTTTGAAGGCAACTCTTCAGAGTAATTTTTGTTTTCTAATCTCTTCTTTCCCCTTTGTAGCAAAAAAAATGAGCTTTCTGGGGGTTCCTGGCCATCGCATCTTGCTGGAGATGGGTGAACCCTCTCCATGTCCTGTCGGGAGGCGATGCTTTGCTGTCTTTCACTGTTTGCAGATCGGCCCTGCCTCCGGCGCCCGCAGCCTTCCTACCACATGTGCTCCCTTCCCTGGGGGAAAATACTCATTAGCTGTAAAAAGGAAAACACAACAATAATAATAATATTTTAAAAAAACCCATTGCTGTAGCTCAAGTGTTTTTTTCCTGCAGATTCTTGTGCCAAACCCTTAAGCCTGGGAATAGCCAGAGCTAATTCATCTCTGTGGATGCCAGAGTCACCTTAATAGCAGCTGAATCAAAAATATGCTTCCCTGCCCCTGCGTTGCACCTATAGTGGTGCTTACAAGCACTTCAGAGCCTGGCGATGACTGGCTCCGACTTGCAGGGCACAGTCCCAGTTTCCTTGAAGACGGAGGGCAGAGGATCCCACGCCTGCGTGGGAGCTTTCCGGGAGCTTTCTGGAGGGAGTGGGGAAGCCGCGAGGCTGGTTTGCTCTTCCCACATGCCAATTTACTGCAACGCAAGGCAAGTCACCTCATACGCTACCATCAAAGTGGTGGTGGTTATTCGAGGGGATTTTTGGGGTGGATTTGCCTAAGGCTGGTGCCTGAGCTGGAGAAGCCACTAATTACAGCAAACAATATTGACTTTCAGCCTCTTTTAAGAAACTGAGGATCATTTTAAAAAGACAGATCCTTTAAAGGGCTTTGTGCCGATCTCCTTGCCATGCCAGGAGGGTCCGAGCCAGCCTGGGTCATCCTATTCCGGGCTGCACCTCCTGCTGTAACGAGGATTTAACATCCCTGCTACAAATCCATAGTTTCAGGCCTGGGGGAACTATCATTCCACATGTGTATCTGAGAAAGAAGGATATCATCACAAACAAGTATTTGTGATGTGAAAATTGCAAATACTCTTTAAATCCCAAATCATAGAATTCTTCCTCCCACGGAGGAGGGATGCGAGCTCTCACTCCCCCGGCCGGCTGCCTGCATTGAAGCCAGCAGTTCTGCGCTGCCGGGAGCAGAATTGGGAGTATTTGGGTGCAGAGGGGATTTCTGCAGCGGCTGCGTCTCTGTCACCCTGTGCTTCGGCAGCTGAAATGCAGAGCTCCTCACAGGGCATGCCATCATCTTTCCTGGCACGATGCAATTCCCCGGACCCTTGGCATTGTGCAGCCCTTAGAAAAGGTTTCTTGCTTGGGGCTTTGTTAGTGTTTGATGTTCTAAAAACACTAAGCAGACACTACTCTCCTAATCCTGCCAGACTTGCAATGAAGCAGACATGTAATCCTTCACAGGTATTAAATTTAATAGCAATAACTTGTATTTAAGAATTATACTGTCAAATGCCTGCCTAAGCAGAGGAAAATATTCTTAATTAAAACTTCTTCAGAAATCTATTTCCAGTTGTTATTGCCTGTGAAAGCCTCTGCTGCATGTATGGGAGTAAAGATGAGAAAAATCAGCAACAGGCAGTCCCCGATCAGTCTTTTCTGGACACTTGTGGGAGAAACATTTCCCTGTAATATACGACTATATTCACATGTGTGCACATACTTCTATACCACTGCTTTTTTATGCGCAACAGCAGACGCAGATGTATATTCAGGGGCACCCCTGTGCATAAGGAAAAGCCCCAAGCTGCGTGATACATATTGATGGCGGCGGGAGGATTGCGGGGGGCGGAGGGCGGTGTGCTGGGGGCTGGGAGCGGGAGGAGGTGGGATCCGCCACCTCTGTGAGCCGTCCCTATGAAGGGATGCGCAGCAGGCGGGGGGTGGAACTGAGTAAGGATGGGGGGCACAGCCCTGAGGAGGGGAGCAGCAAGGAGAAGTCCCCAAGCCTCTGATTGTGGATCCCCTTCTAACTGTAGCTTGGCTTTCCTTGGGGTTTGGCCCAAACATGAGGGCATGCAGCTAGGTGTTCAGGCTGAAAAGCAGGTTTCTCAGCTGAGTAAACAGCTGAGTTAACTACCTAATTTAACAATAATTTTAGCAAGTGATTAAAAGCTTTAACTGAGTCTCTGCTATTGGTATGAAGCAGATGAAAAGTCCTATTCCGACCCTCGGTCCCCCAGGGCCGTGGCTGGGAGCGCCGGTGCAGGCAGCAGGGTGAGGTGGAGATGCTGCCGTGGTGGTACCCGAGGCACGGCTCATGGAAGCGGGAGGACGGGGGGATGCTACAAAAAAAGGGTTTTGTGATACTTCAGGCTGAGAAAAAAGAGAAAAACCTCAGCTACACTGGCCAAGAGCTGCATGGCAGAATGTGGTGGGCAAAACCCAGACTGGTCCTTTCAGATGCTGAGAGGCTTTTCTCCGAGAAGCAGTTCCCATCCTCCTGCCACCAGCTGTGGCACGAGGCGCCGGGAGCACAAGGAGTCAGGAGCAGAGAAGCGCTTCAGAGGTGAGACCTGCTGCAACCAGCTGATCTAGAGGTTGTCGCTTCCAGTCAGGACATTGGACAAACGAACCCTGTCTGGCACGCCTGCCCCGTCTCACCTCCCCTCTCCCCCCCAGCCCTCCTGGCAGCCAGGCCAACACACGGTTTAGCTGTGGTTTATATGAAAACTTTTTCCGCTTGACAAAATGAGCCCTGTGGTATCGCCCAGACCCATCTAGCAGTCAGCGCAGGAACTGCCTGAGACCACAGGCGAATTAAGGAACCTTTGACTAGTTCCTGCCAGCAATATGATAAAATTCGGACTCTTGAGATGAAGAAAGCTGTAGAAAGGTGACAGGGTTTTCCACACGGAACCACCCTCCCATTTCCTCTCCTACGACCAGCTATCGGCGGCTGCCTTCCCGGGAAAGCCACTGAATGTTGAGTCAGTGTCAGAAGATGCTCCTTCCCTACCAAGTGCACTCCATGGGCTCTGGATGCTGCAGAGGGGACCGCTGGCAGCACATGGCTGACCCGTTTGGGGTCAGCTGGTTTTGCGCAGTGCTGCAGACTGGGCCCTGCATCTCAACAGGGTTTATTTGCATCCGACCTGTGCCCGGCCGGCATGGGCATCTCCGGGCTGCTCCCTCCCTCCTGGCTCCAGCCTGATGGGTTGCAGCCAGCTGAGCCGGCTCGAAGACAGCCAGGGCGAGAGCTGGAGTTTGCAGATGTCTCCCCTTAAAAACGCGGCAAAGCGGGTGGGAAATTCTCCCAGGGCTTAAGTAGGGGGGGGCAGGCCAGAGCTGCAATGAGTTTTGGTTTGATGCTGATTAGAAGCAGGCAGAAGGAGCTAACGTGCCCCCCCCCGTTGCTCTTCACCTCAGATGACCCCATGTAAAAGACCGAGCACTAAAGCCTTGCTGGCCGCAGGGCTCAGTGGCTGCTGGCAGCGTTCCTCCGTACTGATGGGCATGAAGCTCCCCCAGAAGGAGCCTGAGGTTCCCGTGAGGAGTTTTCGCTCCCGAGGATAGGGCACTTGGTGTATAAGTCGTCTTTTGCTGTAAAGTGAGACTTTATGGGGACAAATCTTTGAGGGATTTTCAGGTCCCTCATCGTCATTCAGGCATGTGCTGGAAAACCATCACCTGGACAACGATGCTGGGTCCTTTCAAAGCAACACAGTTATTTTATTTCCTACACAAAGCACATACCCCTCAGAAAGCATTTAATCTGTACAGTTTGACGTCAGCTATAACCTGTAAGGTAAACGTCTATTAGATGGAGAATTTGAGCTGAATTCCACCATGGAATAAGCAGACTGAAGTCCCCTGAACTTGTTTTTTACAGAGTTTGAAATGTGTGATAGAAGATACATATTTCAGGGGCTGAGTCACCCCTTCAAACAGCGTGTCACTTGAACGCTTGCGTAGAAACACCTTCCCTCGGAGCAGCCAGCCTTGACCCTTTCAGACAGTATGACAAAAAAAAAAAATTCAGTAGTTTTTCTTACTGTCTGACCAGCTGCCAGAAGCTGTTAGGAGCCTTCCTCTTGATGCAAGGGCATGAACAAGAATTTGAATTATGTCCTTGAGTTCCTCTTAAAAGGTAAAATTGACTTCTTAACAAGTTCGTGGAGACTGTTCTGTGGTGGATGCTGCGTACCTGTCAACTGATGAAGGCTGTAAATCCGCAGTTCACCCGGTGGAGTGACGTTGATTTGCACAGGCTGAGGATTGGGACTGTCGGATTTGTGTCAGACAGTGTGACTTCTGACTCCCGATCATGTCCTAGGGAGTGAGGGAAAGGAAAAACTCAGCTGAGCAAAGGTGGCTGCTCGCCTCCATGTCTGTGGCGGCACAACAGTGGCCTCTTAATTTCCTACTGATTAAACTGTAGGAAAACAAAATCTGCTTTGCCTGGAGCGATTTGGCTTCTGCTCAAAAGCTCTCTCATCAAAATGAAATATCATTTGCTGTGAAACCGTTAGCAGGAGGATAAATATAGTTATAAGGGCAGCTATTTGTAAAACCCAAGTGGGGACAAGCAAAACGCTGTTATTTAGGGGGAAATCTCTGCAAGAGCTCTGGAGGGCAAAACTTCTCATAAAACCCATGTCTCATCAGGATTGTCCAGTCAGGGGATTAGTTCAGCTGCCCATCCTGCAGATACAGAAGCATTTTCTTCGCTAACATCTCTCTTGGCTTGTCTAACAGATGAGCTGGTTGGCGTGGGGCTGGCGGGACCCTCCGGTTTGCTGTCGGTGTCCCTGAGCCCAGAGGTGCAGTTGGTGACACCTTGTTGGGAAGCAGAAGGCAAGGAATGGTGGTGTAGCCTCTCGAACACCCACGTACTGTCACCAGCAGGGCTTCGGGCTGGGAAACGAAGGGCTAGCGAAAGAGGCAACCTATATAATCCCATATAATGCCGAGTAAATAGCAGGTTGGTTTAGTCCTGGGAAGTAACCACAAGAGGGAGATGTGATTGGATGTACCAAATCTATATCTTTAATAGGCAGAAATATGGAGGAATTTAATATTAATTTAGAGAGCACTAGAGGCCCAGGAAGAAATTTCACCGTAGGAGCCTGCTGTTTTGGAGTGACCAAGTATCTGAGCTGAATTTAGGAAGTAAATACAATGGCAAAAATATTCATGGTGATTCTTTTCCCCTAGTATCTCCTTAGTCCTAACGAAAAATTGTGTTTTCTTGAATATTGCCTGAATTGCGTTAATAAATTTGAGTGAAGAAAGGGAAAATGTTGACTTCCCCAAAACCCCAACAAAATGAGGAGTGAAATTTTCATTTCAAGTTGAATTAACATAAATTTTTGATCAGTGAACCAAAAAATCCCTCATCCAGACAGCACAGCCATAATTACCTCACCCTTAAGGGCAGACTGACCGAGTGATGTTGAAGCATTTTGGAGTGCATTACGGAGATGGTTTGAATCCGCTTCCTGCAGTCTGTGCTTTAGGTTTAAACAAAATGTTTCCCAAAAGCTATCAGTCTATCATCTTTCCGCTGCCTGAGAGTAATTTCTACTAAAAATAAACCTCCTTATTTCTCCTATCCCTCTTTTTTCCCCCTGTCCCCAAAAACCCAGACTCCAATATCGAGAGCTCTGTAGGGGCTGAAGCATAGCCAGTGCTGCGGATGCTGCCTTTAACATCACCTCTATACCCTATAGATCATCTGACTCTGGACTGCCTTTGTAACAATGCAGAAAACCCAGCATTTTTTTCTCCTCTTGGTGCTGTTTCTGTTATGTAACTGCTAATACAGTGTCCGGCTCACCCAGCCTGTCGGTCCTTCGGGCTTTTAGACCTATTTACACACAAACAGACTAACATCCATCTGAAAGTCCTCTTGGGCACAGAGAAGTGATCCTTTTGCCTCCCTAAAATAACAATCCTTTTTTGCAGGGCACTGAATAACTGTTTGGCAGAGCGAGTGCCAGGTTGGTGCTTAGATTAATCTGCTTAGATCGACTAACACAGTTGTGCAAGAGTAGAAAATACCCAGTCAAGTAAATTACATCATCCAGGGAAAAGCTATTCTAAAGAAAGCACGCTTTATAAGCCTGAGCAAAATCCTGCTCCGTTAAGCATTTACATATATTTACAAGCAGGAGCAGAAGCTCATTTCCTTCCTTGTGAAAGAAAAAATGGGATCTTTGAAGTGTTGGCCAGTAGAAAAGCATCTGACTAAATTAATAGCTGGCCAAGATCCAGAAAGAATTAAAAGCCCCTGATAATTCTTCTCATGTTAGTAGTACCAAGCAGGTAAAGCTCCCTATCCAGAAGAAAGGAGGTCAAGGTGTTGCATAGCATTGCATGTAAGAAATGGCAAGTCCCTGGCTAAAATTCGGGCTGTCTTTGAAAGACTGCATTACTTCTACTGCGAGACCATCTTTGTTACAACTTCCATCACTTGATGCTTCATTAAAATCTCTTGTTCTCTCTGTAGTCTTAAATATGAGAGGAAAAAAATTGAACTTTGAGGGGATGAGGGGGTGAGGGAGTTTAGAGGTCATAACTACATCTGGATTCAAATACTTAACTCCCGCTGACTTGGTTTTTATTGTCCTGTCTAGAAATATTCTTAGTGGAAGATCTGATGTCGGTGGTGAGACCTGACAAGCACTGATGGTGCAGCACTTGGCTGTGAGCAGCTCTCTGGTTCAGTTTTCTAGGTTGGTCCCCTGAAAGCATTTGCCAGAGGAACTGTTCAGGTTCTAGCAAAATGAAAGATGGGACTAAGACGTAAGGTTTTGTCTCGCGACGGAGCCTGGGCTGTTGCTGTCATCCCTGGTCGTGGCACAGAGGTGAGCTCTCACTGAGAGCATCCCACTCGGGCATGCCCTCAGGAATCACAACCCAGCAGGCAAGCACCACAACGGCCCCAAAAAAGAGAAGAAACTGCCACCATGAATGTGTGGAAGGGTAGCAGAGGCGCTGGAGACAGAGCAGATCTTGAGGTCTCCATTACGTTCCCTGGACCAGAGCCTGATCCAGCCACCCTACACCCCTTGAGGGAAAACCCCAGTGTAATAGGGCAGCGTGCTGGAATGAAGTGGTGGTTGTGCAGTAACAGCTAAACACAACACACTGCCACGTCCATGGGGGTCAAGCTCCGTGCACAGACCCCTGAACCCAGCCTTGGCAGCCACATCGTGCATCTGGTTTGGTTTTGCTTTTGCAGAAAGTATGGCATCATACCAGGAGCTCTGCCTTGGCTTTCTGAGGTTTTCTTGAAAGTTCTCCTCTAGCAAAGCTCCTTGCTGTGGTTTGAGCCTTAGATTACACTTTGGGTCCAAATATGCAAGCGTGTCACATGGGGAATTCCCACAGAATGGAATAAAAGTATATAAAGTTGTTGGACTAATACCATATTTAAACTTGGTGGCTTTTTTTTAGCCCTGGTTGAACTTCAGCTACATAGAAAATTAGATTTGGGTTCAGATGATTCTTTGTTTCTCTTCTTTGTCCCAAATTCATCTGATCAAGCCCCCTCCAGTTTTAAGAGCACCTAGATACTCCATTTATATTAATTTTATGTTGGAATAACCTTTGCTTGCTACCTTTCCCTCCCATCCTTTTTCATCCTCTTTTTCCAGCTTTTTCCTGTGGTTCTGATACACCTTAGCTTAAACTTGTATGAAAGAAGAACTGCCACATTAGTAACAAAAAAGGATAAAACCTCTGCAAGTGTAATTGAGTCTTTTAGGATTTTATCTGCCTGATTGTGTTAGCAGACGGACTATTAAGCTAATGTGAATTTTAAAACTAGGTATTGTATATTACACATTAGCTTCTACAATGTGTGCACGTGATCATCTGGGAGCTGGATGGATGATTCATCACTACAAGACTTCACATTACTCAAGAGTTGAACTGGGCAGCATTACTCAGGTTCCTCGCACTGATTGCCCTGCCCTGGCCTGCTTCTCTCTAACTCTCCTGTAGCTCCTCCTTCCCACTTATTCACCAGTTTGATCTCCTAGGTACTCTCAGATTTAACTTCATACCAGCGCTGCAGATAACCACATCTATCCAATGTGTAAATACAACCGCATACATGTCTTTGCAGGGTGATGGTCATAATATCATGTACATATTATTATGTGTATCACACAGAGTCCTTCTGCTCATAAGAATGAGGAAAGTCCATAATAAGTGTTATTACTATTATTGGTATTTAGTGACAGTCTTGTCGCTGTCATAAGTGTTCTTATGCAAGTGTATATTAAATGCATATTTAAAATCCTCCGTCTATTGTTTCTATGTTACAAATGAGCTGACAAATGATTGCAGGCTGTTGGGATTATAATATGAATTGACATACAAAAAAAAAGAATTTCCAACTCCATCTGTTTGGGTTACATAACTCATGATCTCAAGCAATCTCAGAGGCAGGATTTTCTGCATAAATAGTACAATTTCCAGTAAGGAGATTAAGGCTTCTTTGCTGGGAAAAGAAGAAATTACCAGAAAAGCTGTCATTTCAATGAACACAAATAAATCATGTTCCAAAACACACAGGAAGACAAATTTATGTCATTGAGTCCCTCTGCCTCAGATGCTCCCTCCCCGCCTGTCACAGAGAGCAGTATTTTGCCCCAAAATACCATTCATCTTTTAAACAGTTATGAAAGGCGGTCAGCTATATTTTCTACATATGTTAACTCTTTAAAAAATCAGTGCTGCTATTAATGTTGTACATTTTCACTGTTTTAATCCCAGTGCTTTTTTTTTAATATCCAGTGGCTTTCCATAAGTGCCAAACTTCAGTAAATCCATGCATTGGGACGCACAAAGTATATTCCACGAGTGTAAGCAGAGGCAGAGCAGCTACTCTATGGCAGCCTGGCAGAAAATCTCCTCCCCAGCGGCTGATGGCACTGTGTCTGCCCTCTGCGAAAGTAAGTGAGTTTTTTAGTTAAAAACACACCATTTCTTTCGTGTGTCAATGAGGAGAAAACTCCACTTTTGGCCCATTTCTGCAGACAGACAGGCAAATGTTTCTGCAGACAGGCTGTTACCACGCGTCACATCCTCCAGAGGCAAAAGATCCCGTTAAGGGGCTGCTTGCCAAAAGCGTTTATTAAAGCAACCCACACCATCAGCTTTCCTGATGGCAGAGACGGCAGCGCTGCTCCAGAACAGCAGCGCGCAGCGAGCAGATCCGGATACCTGCCCTGACACAAATTTTCTTTTCTGGAGAGGCAAACCAAGCAAAGCCCACCTGGGAAAGCCCCATCTTGTGCATCCTGGGGAACTGATCCACCCGTCCTGCACCGACGCCGAGCAGGCAGCTGCGCTTCCCCAGCACTACCCAGCCCTCTTGCCAGGCTGTGGGCTTTTCACTCCAGCACTGCCCCCCGTCTCTGCCCCCGATTTATTTTGTATTGCTCGTTGCAGCTCTCATATGCATCCAGACCCCGCCGGGTTATGAAGGGAGTTTCTCATCTTTCACCTCTAGGTTAGCACTTTGGTACGGACCTTGCCACGGCTCCTCGGCAGATCCCTCCTTCCCCTCCCTGGTCTCTTCTCCTTGGAAAGCCGAGCGAGCCTGGTATGTGGTTAACAGGAAAGGTTGTGCTAGTAGCTCCCATTTTATTGCTTGTGCATTACTAGCCCTCTGCTAAAACCACTTCATCCATGAGTCATGTGTTTACCATCCTTCTGCTCTCTGGCCACCTCCTTCCTTTTACCAGGTCCCTGTGTGGTTTAAGACCTCGGGGACCTCCAAGGACAGCTCAGCAAGATGCCTCAGGAAAGCCTCCCTCTTCCCACGCTCACCTCTTTGTTTTTCCATCAAAATGGTGTGCAAACAAGTGAGGAGGCCCTCACCCTGCTCTCACACAAGTCTCCAGGACTTTAAAATAACTCTTTATCTCCTCATTTCACCACAGGGGAAATGAACTTGGCCACACTGACATGCAGAAGAAACGTAACAGCAAAGGGGCAACGGCTTCCCTGAAAGGTCGTGCACTCAGCGGCGCTGGCAAATGGAGTCAAGCTCAGCGTGCTTTGGAGAAATATCCCATTCCACACCGGGGGAATGGCTGCGTATGACCTGCCACAGCAAAACGTTGCAGAGGTGACTTGGGAGAGCAGAGATTGTGTGTGTACAGGGGGGACTGCAGTCAGTGCTGTCTTGCTGCCCATCCTCCCCTCTTCCACCTGCTTCCCCTCAACTCAGCAGCAAGAGAGTCCCTGCTCCCTGGGGGTTATCACAACTGGTTCCCTCCCCAGGCACTGCAGATGATGGTTCCCCATCAAATCCCCTTTGCCTCAGCTTCACAAAAACCCCCCTCCAAACTGCTTCATACCCAATGAGGTAAATGGAGACGCAGGTTTCCATGGCTGGTCCCTATATTCCTAGAGATAAGTAGCAAGCGCTCACCGGAGAGCTGCGATATGCCATCACACGTGGGAGGGACTAGGAATGCTTCCCGTCATCTGAAAGGAGAAAGGACAACTTCTGGCCCGGTCAAGCAAGACACAAGCAGTTGCTGGGGCAGGAGCTGCCTGGGAGCAGGGAAGAGAGATGGTGACCTGAACCCGTCCCCGTTTAACACCGCACGCCCCGCAGATGCTGCAGTCAAATGTCAAAATCGTGTTATAACGGGATGTGAACTCTGACGTCGTTTCAGAGTAACTGATCGATATTCCTGGCACAGGAAAGCGGCCAGCGATGAGGCAGAGTCCCACCGTCAGGGCCAGGCTTGGCAGCACCATGTGGCTTGCCAGCAAGTTTGTAATACCGAGGTGCTAATGTATCTACGCTTTAATTGCTATTTAGCAAGGAGGAGCTTGGGAGGAGTCACCCAGGCAGGAGAGATTAGAGAGGGCCAACAGAAGAAGAGATACTAATCGATGAGATTGACTTTCTCTGGTCAGATGTGTCAGCTAACTCCAGGAAATTATATTTTCCTCATACCCCTCCTACGAGCCTGCAAGAACTTGGCCTGATTTCACTGACACCGAGCACTTCAAAGCTGGCCACATCCAATCTCAGGAAGCGTGCCCGTGTCTGACACAGGCCGTAACCCTGTGACCAGCAGCTACCTCTGCTTAGCAGCACTTTTTAGGTGAGCATGCGTATGCACCAATTAAGTGCTTGCACTGAGATGTGCAGTTTCATAATTTATTTTGAAAAATGAACTGGTTGTGCTGTCTCAGACATGATAGACAGAACTTTATTACTCTTTCCACAGGGCTGCAGTAGCAATTTCTTTACCATCATATGCAGCAGAGTCTGCAGGATGCTCACACATGCTACAGAAACTCTGAGGTCATGCGGAAACTTTTCAAATTAATGAGGGCTCCTGGACATGAGATAACTATGTTTTGCAAAATAAACTTTGCTGCTGGGTAGTTTTCAGCTCATTTAAGTTGTTTTCAGCCCAATTTTAAAGACAAGTTTGCTTTGCAGGGAAAAATAATAAAAGTTGTATGATGCAAGCTACTTGTCTTTTCTTGATGGGGTGAAAACATGTGAGGGACTTTTTGTCTGTAAAAAATCCCTGCCAGGAAGATTAGTGATTACCGTGCAGATCTGTGAATTTGGAAACTTGGGATGTATCCCTGAGTAGCTGACTGGCTGCCTACGTGATCTTGAAGAAGTCAATCGACTGGCAATGAGCTGACCTGTGGATTGAGCCAAGCCTGCATGTCTGCATTTTGAGGGAGGAAGGGGTGTTCTCTGTTGGGTTTTATTACTGTGGCTACGTTTCTATGTTTCCAGTTTTCCACTGTGAAGGCACACAGCAGGGGCAGCCTGCCTGTCCCTGCCTTTGCCGCAGCCATCCGGCCAGGGTCACCGGCTCCAGGGTCACCTCGCATGGGTTCCCCTCTGCTCCCTCCCCTGCGCGTAGGAAGCGAGAGCACGCCGAGACGCAGCGTAAGAGGCATTGCTCCGTCAGCGAGGCTGGCTGTACAGGAGCCTGTGATGTCACCGAGATGTTTCTTTCCCCCTAACTCTACCACTTGCAGGGCTTTTTTCTGTCTGAGCCTTAGGGATGCTCGGCAGATGGGCGAGGGTGCGGTGCTCTGGACATGTCAGACTGCGCGTTCCTGCCCAATAAACCAGTTGTGGTGATACATACGCCTCTGGCAGCTTCTGAGACTCAACGGCTTGTGAATTCCTTGGCCCAGTCCACCTCGATGATGTCTCCTGTGGATCTTGGTATATAATGAGTTGATTTTTGTTTGTTTGTTTTCAAGCTTACATCACTTTACAACCCTGAAAAAGTGTTCCTGTTACTCCAGAATGGATTCTTCCTTCACCAGAAACCGTGCTCTACTCCATCAATTAGATTTCTTTTGTTGCTGTTTTGGGAGAAGATGGTTTAATGTTCAGCTGCTAGTCCTATCAATAATCCATGAGCTGCTGTACTCAGGCCTACGCTTGTTTTTACCTGGGGAAGATTGTGGGCAGTACTATCTTCTCTCAGTTTTGCGTAACAGTTCTAGTAATATAAATGAGTAGCAGAGATGCTATTGCTATACTCCTGTTGCATTTTTTTTTTTTTAATAAAGGCAGCAGCAATGAAATAGTGATGAATTTTAACTGGTCTATGACCTTGCTGTCCAGTTCTTTGGTGAGATGTTTTGTTCATGATGAACTGAGGGCTTCCCAACTGTCTAAAACTGAAAATTGCATCCATGAACTCACTTCTTTTCTCCTTTCCAAGACAATAGGAAAAAGAAAACTTCATTAGCTTGTGTGTCTCTCTCTCTCTGTTGAGTGCATGAGTACCTATAGGTATGAAAGAGTTGCACTGAGCAAAAGCTGGCAGCATAAACAAATTTTCATTTGATTCTGAAAATGGTGAGGCCTATGGTCATTCTTATCTAGATCCAGATCCCACAAGATCTTTGTTTCCCACGCTCATGAGTTGCCTCTTATTGATAAACAGTTTCATTGCTTAACATGTGATCTTAGATAGCAAAGAGAGGTTTGATGCACCAACTTTGTCATTATGGTTCTGAATTTTGCTTACTCAGTTCCTTGGCAAACTCCTTCCACCCTGTGTTGACATCTTTAGACATACGAAACCTGGGGCTTCCTGGTCTCTGAAATGCTGTGCTTATTAGCTCTTACCATAACCTGCCAGGACTGCAGAATTCTTTATTAATGATATAGGAATGCCCCCAGCCCATTCTATGCTTCAGCTGGTTGTCTTTCCCTAATTTTCCCACCTGCCAAAGTGCCCTGACAGCCCAGCACTGGTGGTCTTTGTTTCACTGCCCCATGCTTCACCATTCCTGTACTCCACAGTGTCTCCAGCTAAAGTGCTCAGGAACAAAGAGTTTGAACCAAGAGACAGCTGGAAAGCGCTCAGAGGGGACATCAGTCTCTGTTACTGCTGACTGAGGCTGGTAGTACTAAGGAGAAGACACTGGGCAGAGTGCTCGGATGCTGCTTTGTGGTCAAACAACCCGGAACTGTTCAGTCACTGCCTTTCCTCAGCTCTTACTTGGCCTTTGTCTTCCGTGACAGGAGTTGTTGCAGTTCTGCTGGAAAGTACCTGTTATTCCATTCGTAAGTGGAGAACTCAGTCTCCCTTTCAAAGGACCAGATCCACAAACTATTTATGTATCTAAGTCCAACTGATTTTTATCTCAGTTGCCTGAATATCTTTGCATATCTGGACCCAAGTCTGTGGTCATGCAGGAAGTCTATAGTAAGCAGAGAAGTGAAAACACAACCCAAGCTAAGGCTGTAACTATTTGTGCCATTCTTCACTTCATTGGGATTTTTTGGGGGCAGGAGAATTTGCTGTGAATAACAGCAGTGTTTTGCTTCTGCATTTTGACGTTTGACTTTAAAATAAAAACCCGTAGCAGTGCTGTAAATTATGCCTATTGATTAGCCTGTCATAAACTGGAGAGCTCATTTCAGCTGGCATTGCCATGGCTGAAAGCCAATACAGCAATTGATCATTTAATTAACTGGAAGAAAATTAAAGGAACTGTAATCTGTGTCTCAGCTCTGTTGTTATCAAGCTGGCAGAGTGCTTGTTTCTGCCTAGAGCAACGATCGGTTCCTTGACCTTGCAGTTTAGAAACACTGGTTTAGGCATCCCCCCTCACCTACCCACCTGGCTTTGTGCAAGGCAGGAAGCAGTGTGACCTGATCCTTCCGTCATCCACTTGTGGATTCCGGACTCTGGGGTACCTGGCACCTCTCACAGCTGGATGGATCAGCTGAAGTCACATCTCCTCCCTGCACCTGTGAAGGCCGTGGTTCTAGACTAATAGGTGGAAAAAATGAGTCTGGAAGAGAAATCGATCCACTATAAAAGTCATTTTTTTAGAGGCTGAAATTAGAACAGGGGACCTTCTGAGCTTACTTGAATACCAACATTTCCTTAAAGTGATTGCGATATTGATTTTCATTTTGCTAGTTCAAATAAGTAAGAGAGAACAGTGTGTTTGAGAGAGAAATTACTGGTCCTGAAAATATGGTGAGCTCTTAAAGCTTTGACTTAAACAAGCAACTTGAGTGGTCTGTGAACACAGAGAGAGAAAAAGAGATACAAGAAGTCATTGTTTTAATGATTGTGTTGCCATATCAAGAGAAGAAAGACAGCTGCTTCCAACTTGTCTTTGCATGCCTAAGTAATATATTAATTACCTCATTCCCCCATAAATGCCTACAGTCCTCCAAAAGGCATGTTAAAACAGACATAGTCATTAAAGCTTGCAGTGCATTTTCTAATGTGTTGCGGGAAAACAAACAAACAAACAAATTAAACCTCAAGCCCTTTGTGTTTTAGCCAGATCCAAGTTGGGGAAATGTCAAGTAGAAACACTTAAGAAACTGTATCATTGGAAAGAAAGGGTGTTTTAAAGTCAAAACAGGAAAAAACCCCAGCATTTGGAACAGTTCTCAGTCTTGGATCAGGTAAAATAGCCTGGTCTCCTTTACATTTTAATTACAAGTGAAGCCCATTTGATTTCATCTTTCTATTTATTTCAGAATCTTTCTTGCTCTGTGTGAGAAACTTGCAGTCCAGGCTGTAAAATAACAAAGGGCTTGGTAGGGGGGGCCAAAAGAAGCAAAAAAAAGGAAAAAGAAACCTCTTTCAGAACGTTTCTGCAGATCATAACTAGCTATAGGAGTCAGAAATCTGCATGAAATTGAAACCACGTCTCCTCCTGAGAAACAGATTTTCCCTCCGCTCTAGGTTATAACTTATGCAAAGGCTGTCGCACAGCTCGCGCCGCATCTGCTGACTGCTCGTCTGGTTTCCCTTACGTGTCCTCAAAGCATTTCACTTGTGTTTATAGTACCTTCAAAAGGGAAGCTGGGCACAGAAGAAAGTAAAACTAGCCTGGTAGGTATGAGGTGTTACAGGCTGATTGGCATATTGGGAGTGTCTTGCTGGCTCCGGAGATGTAGGTTAAGAACACTTTGCTGGTCACAAGCAAAACCTGCCGGTGGCCTGCTTACCAGTGTGACGACAGACCGTGCTGCACTGGTCACCGAGGCCTCACGAGATGTCGTGCTCTGAGTGTGTGAGCAGAGGCAAGGGACAGAAGAGGAAGTGTTTGCGCCTCTGTCTGACATGGTCAGACTGATGGCCATGAAAACAGTGCTAGGTATGCTCAAGTGTACTCGGGACCGAGCTGAGGAGCACCAAACCCGCTGTTTAGGCACGCCTGCACCCTCCAAATGCTGAGTGGAGCAAATTTGTGCCCAAATCTCTCTCTTGCCTGATTTGGAGCAAGGATTTAAACCCAGGGCCCCCATGTCCCCAGCGCCTTTCCGTACACAGCAGTTTCGGGGCTAAAGTGAAACAGGTGCCAGAGAAGAGAAGCGAGGATTCGCCCACATACTTACCAAACCCCAGTCTGAGCTGGACAAGACAGAGGTTGAACAAGCATCTCTGACCTCCAAGAGAGTGCTTTATCCCCCCCAGGCTTCGGCTGCTCTTTCCAAGTCCCATCACTGTGCCTAGCTGCAGGGCAGAGCTACCAGCCAAGGATCATGAGCACGGAGAAATGTCTTGAAGGCCAAAACCTGGGCCTGGCCTCGGCAAGGTCGTGGGTCCAAGCAGCACTCCTTTTTCCACTGTTCCCATTGTTGTTACCTCAGTTGCTCCCTCCTCAGCTGCTTTCTGCGTCTCCTGTGCTGGTCCCAGGTCTCCTGGTGTGCTGCATGGGGAGACCGACTCCACGCCTGGCATGCAGTGAGGTCCCCCACTTGGCACGGAGGCAAAGGATTGCAGCACGGAAATCAGAAATCCTCTAAGTGATTTGTGTGATATCCCACAGGAAGTCTGGAACCGAACCTCAGCTCCCCGAGTCTTCGTTCAGGGCTTTGACCACAAACCCATCTTTTCTGTAAGGACAATTTTAAAATTCCATCCTGCTTTTTGTCCACATCAGGAAAACCACTGCACAATTGGCAATATCTGCTCTGGAATGGCCCGGGGTTGGCAGAGTGCAGCCGACTGGTGAAACTGTACGGCGTAGCCTGCTGAGCGCCTGCTTGCCTTATGCTTTCATCTGGCAAATTCCTTTCGTGGGTAGAAAATCCTTCCCCCAACTCTAATTACACTGAATTGGACATAGTGCTTTTATTATACTGCAGAATATCTTACCCACATTGGTGTACGTCTCTGTGCAGAAATCATAGTCAAGAGAGTATTTCCAAATGCCTGAATGTGCACTGAGTCAAGCAGGCTGTAAGAGGTGGTCAGTTTAAAAAATGTGGATTGTGCAAATGTGACAAGAAAAATAAATAAGATCCTGGCACAAGATGGAGAGGAGAAGCAATAAGGTTAGACAAGACCAGTGGAAATAAGAGTTGCCAAAGAGAGATTGTGTCTCCTGTCACGTACTCTTGTTTCAGACAATACTTCGTATTTGAGAAACAGCAGCATTAGGCTTTCACTACCAATGGTTTGGTTTGAATTTGATTCAAATTTCAATTCACTCTTCCATTGTGAAATGAGTTGACCACCAGAGCTCTCAGGTTCTTGCTCTGTTAAGCACAGTAGGTCGTAGTAACGAGCGTTAGTTCATCGGCAGCCTGTGGAGCAGAGCCACGGGTCTGCACAGCCTCAGAGACCTCGTTGCACTTCTCTTTCCAGTAAATGCTTGCAGAGGGGTGCTGTGGGGAAAGGAGGTTTTCCAGTCCCATATCCATAGACTACCATGTGCCTACTTACTGAATCAATGAATATTAATTCCATAAATGCAAGGGGCTGTACTACGAAGTGAAAGGCCAGGAAAGCCAGTGCAGTGCTGTGGGGCCGGGGGGGGGTGTGTGTTACAGTGACATCCCATGTGATGGGAGCTGCCAGCTCAAGCAAGATAAATGGAGGAAGTCCTTACTTCTCTTCAACACCCCCCACCTGCTAAGTCCATGCTGAGAAATGGTAAATGTTCTTGAGATGGAAGATGTCTGAGAAAATTAAGCCCCTGATCTTCCCACTGAAGTCAGCAGAAGTTCTGTCAATGAATATTGCAAAGGATGCGTTTGGGTCCTGAGAGTTAAGGTGTACAGACCCCACCGCAGTGAGATCTGACCCATCGGCAGACAGATCTGCAGCCACAGACAGGAGCATATCTCCCATCTTCATGTTGATTTGTTCTGCTGCTGAATCCCTGCCACTGTCCTCAGCAGGCTGCTTGCTGACTCATCAGCTTGTGCATTTGCCCTAATTAGTCATATACAAACATTCTTTTATTCAGGAAGTTCTGTTAACGTAAGTTGGAGTATGAACTTAGCACAGCAATAAAGGTCAAGAAAAGTGACTAAGACATTTTATAGTGTAATAAGTTTCTGTTATCAGCCACTGGCAAAGTGAAAATGTATATGCAGAGTTCTGGTGGAGTGACACAGAAGTTTAATAAGGAGGAGAATGTGGGGGGGAAGAGCATTTGCTGAACATCTCTCTAGAGCCGCTGTAGTATGAAATGTTTAACTGCAGAACAAGTTTCCACCAACATCCTCCTGAAACGCAGTTGGTTTTTGATGCAGTATTCTTTATTATGAGCTTAGGGTAAGCATGTTTGGCATGAGAGAAATGCGTCTAGTAAGGAGACCACAACACTTACTCACAGCTCCTCAGTCAGTTCTCGCTGGGAAGTCTGACATCTTTGAACAATTAACGTGAGCAGTGTTAGTAATTCGTATGCTGAGATTTTTCTACAGTGTCTTCTACTGAGGGGTTGCTAACACATCTCGAGCCTTTGTGCCTGAATGGTTTAAAATGATCAGAACCTAGCAAGAGAACTCTCAATGAGGAACTGTTTTGATTTATTGCATGGTATGTGACTTTGGATAATGGTATTAAATGTGCACAAGTAGATCCTAAGATGTCAATGCTTATGAGCACCAAAATTGTCGTTCAAAGGAGTGACAGCTGTAGGATTGAAAATAAGGACCTACTGAGTAGGATAAACCAGGTTCTGTAGCATTCCAGCTAGGCAGTCCCCAATCTGGACCACATCAGTGCTACTTGGTCTTTGAGGGGAGTGTGAGCATCAAGACTGCAGTCCAGGTGCAAAAGAGGCTTTCACTTCTGCATGTGGCCGGCTCACCAGGAACCACTTCATCCTCACTCTCAGATTAGAGGAGCTGCAACGGCGACTCAGAGTTGCACTAGCCTCCTTTGAGACGTGGGAAGTACTTCTGGTAGCACCACTCCACTGCCACAACTCCCCAGATGCGTTCCTCATGGCAGGGTCTCCGATGGGGAAGGTGGCACTGAGCCTGGCATGTCATTTTTGCACCTGTCAGGAGATCCCCCCCATTTCACCAGGGAAATTTCTCAGGGGTGTGGTGGTGACTCTGTGACTGTGTTAAAATAGCGCACGGTTGCCATGCATGAGTGAATTTGTCCCTGTGGTTAAATTTTGAAAGACAAAGTTGGCCCAGGACAGAGGGCCAACCGTGTCCTGGGCTGCATCAAGAGAAGCGTGGCCAGCAGGTCGAGAGAGGTGATTCTGCCCCTCTACTCTGCTCTGGTGAGACCTCACCTGGAGTACTGCGTTCAGCTCTGGAGC
>Ga0065711_1032481_pt1 | contig 27259 bp, 11 predicted proteins | sample Hoacrofraction12_FD_59098 | JGI IMG/M metagenome (GOLD analysis project Ga0065711, IMG submission 59098) | Hoatzin crop microbial communities from Cojedes, Venezuela - Epithelial fraction 12 v2 (version 2) | ecosystem: Host-associated > Birds > Digestive system > Esophagus > Crop | place...
CTTTCTTTTCTGATGCTTCTGAAAGAACTGGAAGAGCTACTTTGTCGAAGTTAATAACAGCAAACAGAATTACCTCTGAATATTGTAGGACTTGCATGGAGAAATAGTTTTCCTCTCTCTGCAGCCCTTCAGATCAGCTTTTGACATCTGCAGATCCAACTGGATGCTTTGAAGTTCCAAAATGAGGCAGATAAGGAGGAAATGTGTGGCAGTTCATAAGTGGCACACTGTGAATGTTACTGTTTTTTGGAGACATCGTTTCAGCAGACTGGATCTTTCTCATCTTCCCATTCTTGTGACGTTGTCTTGTCCCTTGTAATTTATCCCCTCTCTTTAATTATTCACCCTTCATTAATACATATTTCTATGGCCGGTAAGAGAGAGGCAAGAGAATTGATTGGCATGACACCCCTGAGGCATTTAAACCAATCTGTTGCCTGCAGACTGGCAGCCTGTCACAAGCTTAATGTTTCATGCATGGAGAACATAATAGTACCGTAGAAACAACACCAAAGTTCATCTGTTGGCAGAAGCACAGCTTTGCTAAGGCTGCTGTAAAGATCAAGTGGAAAGCTCTTTGGGAAGGTAAAATTGACACGATAATGTTAAATTTAAATTAAATCCATTATTCACCAGGAATAATGAGAAAGGAGAATATAACTTTTCCTTCCTGAGGAAGGAAGACCACACAAAGAGAGTACAGCAAATACAAATATTTCTCCCAACCTTAAATTGGTAGGGAAGGATTATATATAATGAGATCTGAGAAGTATCATTCAGCTATATGGTACTAATAGGTTGTATCTCTAAATACCATAATTTAAGAACGATGTGTACCTTGGCAATGTGATGTTACTGATTGTTAGATGCATATTTAATTGCTGGCAAGAAATGCAGCATGACCTACTAAGATGAGCCTACAGGGGTCCATTACTGTTTCTTAATGTATGATTTCCACAACTCTTTCAGTCAGGGTGAAGTTTAAGTGAGGGTCTGAGCCCAATATACTTGCAAAAGGGCAGTGTGCTGCACAGCATTGAGTTGACCTCTGTGGTGTCATTGTCAGTGGACTGCACATGTTACAGCACAGGGACTGTCACTAACACTTCACGCGTTCAGAGGAGAACCCTCAGAACAGGAAAAGGATGTGTGACTTGTTTGTAAACGTAGTCACTCATGGTGTTTATTAGTGCTGACACAAACTGAAGCCTGTAGGCCTAATCTGCTGTCAGTGGGAAAAACACTGGGACAAGTCATCCAGCCTGTTTTCAACATCTACATTAGAGTGAGGTGAATGTTGCCCCAGAAGTTTCTGTTTCTGTCCCTGTATAAAGGCAGTAGGGATAGCTGGCTTGAATATGGTCAGCTCCATTGCACCCACAGCGGTTTGAGTACAACACATTTCCCCACACCAGAAACTAGAAATTATTCTAGGATCACAGGGTACTACAGAATAAGTTTGGTTAGAGTCTGAGTAACAGCAAATTTCATATGGATTCCTGGACAAATAGAATAGCCCAGTTTGTTTTGTGAGATTTGGAGATGTTATCCACATTTATCGTGATGCCATCCAAACATGCTAAGCCCTTTGCCATCACTGCAGATCATCTAACTCTATCTGAAAGGGGTTTTTTTACCAGTATTTAGACAACTCACAGGTTTCTGCTTCAAACCAAGATGTTTGAATGTAAAGAGTTATCACTGATGTCCACAGAAACCACTACTGAGAGCCAGATAGAATAAGCATATAAAAAAGTACCGTGTTAGGGGTACCTGGTGCCACTCAGTTCTCAAACACATTTTTGCTGGTTTTTTTTTCTTTAGATTAAGAGCAAATCATGCATCCTCAGTAACTATGCCTGTTCTTGTATACATTCTTGATGTAACACTTACTATTTGCATTTTTCCCACCTTTTCTTTAAGCATTTTCTGAGTTTGCAAGACAATAGTTGTGCTCACATAGCTTTGTTGGGGACACATGTACCTAGAGTCATCATAAAACTTGACAGGTTTTTTTCTTCGTCCGTGTAGGTTCCGTTCAGATGTGCTGGTCTCATCATCAGCTCTGTGATACTCTATAGTCACTTCTTTGGTAGTCTCAGGGAAGTAGACACATAACTGAGGACAGGAGTCAGCATCAACACAGCTTATTCATGGCAGTTGAAGTTCAATGTACGGAGGGGTTTTTCACTTTTTGTACATTTAAATAGCCCTGCAATCTTATAAAGGGTATCTTAAAAATTTGAAGACTCTTAGTACCTTAAAGACTTTGATGCATAAGGGTAAAAATACAATAGGTCTTACTACACCTGCACTGTCCAGGTAGACAGAAGACAGTAACTATTGCTGAAAAGTCTGTTTAAATTTGCAAATTCTTTTGTGCTGTGTGCAATAATGGACATTAAGTGCTCTTTGGAGCAAGCAACCCATGATTTTTCTCTTGACATTAAAAACGGAAATCATTATTATTAGAGATGATATTAAATGAGCAGATTTATACTACACTAATGCAAGACAGTTTGGTGCATGGAAAAAAAATATCCATCTAAGAGGACTGTTTCATTAAGTGAACTGAGAAGTGGGCTTGACCATATATTTGAAGTACTGACTAATTATTTTTTTCTTAATTACACAGTGAACAATGCTATCAGTGCAATACATTAAAATCTTGCCAATTCTCAGAGCCCAGCTGGAGACTTACAGAGGTTTACTGAATTTTTTGAATTAACAATTAAATGAACAGGCATAATGAAAAGTAAAAGTTACTGCACCACAGTGTTTCTTTACTATGAAAGTTATAATTTTAATACACCTGATTTTTTATACATATAATATATAGCATAATAATATTTCATTCTGTTGCTAATAAGTGTTGGTAATCTATTGTCAACATTATGAAGTCTTACTAGTGAGACTTCATTCTAGCATCTGCTGTGTCATCTATGAGGATGGAAGAGACTGGTCTATAGACAGATAGATACTTGTGATGATAGTTTCATATTGTCAAGATGTGAATTAAGGGATTTGCTGCGTACTAATTCAGATTTAGTCCTTCGTTACTTTCATGCTTTCCTGTTAACAGAATGACACAGATAAATCAGGAATGGAATTTTCTTTTTAAGGAAGTGAGTCTTTTTCATTTTAAGGAAGAGAGTATAAAGGAAAAAATTACTAGGAAGGAGAACAAACGTAACTTGGAGATGCAGTGTGATCAGGTAGAAAAGTCAGGAAGCTTTTATTTAAAAATTGAAAGTGATAGTTTTCCACTAACCCAAAACCATGGCATAAAGAGATGTTCAGAGATCCAGCATATGTTATTCACACCCTAAGGCCTAAGTAAGGCTTAAAAAAGGTAAAGGTCTGTGGTCAGTCTTCAGTAAGGAATTGTAGTATCTCTACTTGGCATTAGACAAAGACACAGCATAAATACCACTGCATATTTTAATACTGTTAATAACCAAGCTGAAACCACTACCGGGTAATATTATGCGAGCTGCTGTTGATCAGCTGGGGCAGCTAAGTCACTTAATGCTTCTCCCATTAGAAAGGATTTGGGTGACCTTTTCTCTGAACAATATTAATCCATGCAGTGTTTGGAAAAAGCCTTTGCTATTAGACAAAGGAAATCCGTTCAGTTTGGGGAGATGCCTTTGAACAAGCACGTTTTCTGACATCTTCAGGGAAGCAGCAGAGGATGCTTCATCTGCTAGAGTTAGAAGGAAACTTGTAGACAAAGCACCCGCTCTTTTCTGCTTTGCCATTCACTGAGATCAGTCCAGTAGCCTCAACAGTAATGTATCTCTGCTAAAAGCTGAGGTACTTGGATGATACCTCATGAAAGGTACAGTAATAGAATCACTCTTGAAGTCTGCTTTGGAGGAAAAAATACCCTGATGTGCAAAAAACTGTGGTCAAAACCGCTGTTTAGATTGGAAAGTGAAGTACTGGCATGCTAAGAAATAACAAATTTATGGGATTTACTTACACATTCATATATTGATTTTGATATGATCACATTGCCCTTCCTTAGGAGTCCTGTGTTGGTTAATCCAGCATCCTTTGATTTTTGAATTCAGCAAAAAATGCTTCCTTCAGTTTAGTGTCTTGTTCAATGAATATGCTACTGAATGCTGCTCTGGTATTTGGCAAATCTTGAGCCTAATTTTAAGCCCCAAACCTACTCAAATAAATATACACATCAACACTATACCCAATCTATACTTCCAGTGATGTACCTTGTTTATCTTCTTGTCTAGATTTTAAAAAGTAAAATACTGTGTTCAATGACAATATCAAGAAGTTCTCAAACATTCTAGCCACAAAACCATTTCAAATAAACACCAGTGATTAGAGCATTTGTGTGTAATATATTAATCTGTGTACAGGGCAATAGAAAAAATAATATAATTAGTACCTGGGGAACCAAGGGATCGTTATGGAAGTCTTTTTGTTGGTTCTTTTTCCAAATGGTGTTTGTATTTTCTTCTTGAGATGTTTTTATAAGAATTTTTTTTTTAAATGCCTTAAGTTTGTTAGGATCTTGCAGAAGTAATTGCCACTCATTTAAACAAAAATAATCTCATTAAAATGCCAGTGGCAGAAAATGAAAGGCAGGGAGCATTCCAGCAAGACTGATCTTCACTTCTGAGTACTTGCAGTTTTGCAGTAGCGTCTAAAAATAAACTTACTAGTGTTAATTTTATAAACTTTGGATCTGATTCTTGTTACATATAAGTAATAATGTAGGAGTAACTTCAAGAACTTCAACTACTCCTGCCATTTAGATAGAAAAAGTCTGAGTTAATCTTATTGCAGACCCCCACAAAAGACAGTTCATCAATATGAGCGCAAGTTGCTGGGTCTTCATGGATCATGAGAAATTGTGAGAATAAGGAGATAAAAACATATTTTCCAGTTTCTTTAAAATTCTTCTGGATGTCAAATGTAGTCAGATATAGGCATAGTATTTTTAAATTTATAGGGGAGTAAGATTTAAGAGGCTTAGCTGCATGTTTGTATCCCACAGAATACAATAAAAATGTTGTAATAGTACATTTTTAAACATTTTTTTAATTTTTGAACTTGCTTTAACCCAAATCTGTGTGCTGATAATGTTCTTTTACATTGATACACAGAGTTGACTTACCAATGTTTTCGTATCTCCAGTTACAGATATAAATATTCACAAATCCTTATTTTTATATGCAGACACAATACAATTTTCACAGGAAATAACAACATAAGGTTATGAAAAGTTACAACTAACCAGTAATGCCAAAATATCAAATATCCAAAATCAAATACCAGCTTCTATTACAAGATGAGAGTTTTAAGTGCATCTTCAAGCAAAAAATTGTAGAGCTGTTGGAGACATGAGGTTTTAAGTAATGTCAGCTTTCTTCTGATGTTATGAGGAGGAATAGTTTGCAACATTTCTCAAGTTGCACAGGAAAGGCTGTCTAAATGATGTCAGATTTCTGCTTTTGTAGTAAAACTCCCAGAGCTTTTGTCACATACTTGCAATATTAGCTGTCACCTCCCACTCCCTGCTGGGGTTTACATATAATATGTCAAGTTGAAAGGGACTCATAAGGATCATCAAGTCAATCTCCCTGCTCCTTGCAGGACTACCTGAAACTAAACCATGTGACAAAGAGCATTGCCCAGACATTCCTTGAACTCTGACAGGCTTGGTGCCATGGCCACTTCACTGGGGAGCCTGTTCAAGTAATGGACCACCCTCTCAGTGAAGAATCTTTTCCTAATGCCCAGTCTGAGCTTTCCCTGATGCAGCTTCATTCCATTTTCTCATGTCCTGTGGCTGGTCACTAGAGAGAGGAAGGTGTAGGCTGCGATGAGGGCACCCCTCAGCCTCCTCTACTCCAAGCTGAGCAAACCAAGTGGCCTCAGCTGCTACTCATAAATCCTGCCCTTGAGACATTTCACCATCTTGATCGCCCTCCTCTGGACATACTCTTAATAGTTTGATGTCAGGGGGTGGATGGCCTGCAGCCGACTCAGCTGGAAAGTTCCTCTGCCCCAAGTGGAAGATTTTATGTTCTCCTTTTTTTTTTTTTTCTTTATTTTGAGGTATTTTGCTTGGGGAAGAAAGGAAGTTAAATGGAAGGGAAAGTTTTGCCTTTGATGCTTAGCTTTCTTTTTATAACCCAGTAGGTTAATGTTGTTGGAATTTTAATGAATGTAGAAGTCCATGCAATTAAGAAATAGTAGTAGATGCTCCATAATGCATAAAAAACCCACAGATCTCGGAGTCTGCCATCCCTGCAGTGTGATGTTGTGTGGATGTCGGGATCCAGCCAAATACTTTAGCTATGAAATTGAAAGGGATGTGCTGCTGATCAAGCCGCACTCACTGCAGCTGTGCAGAACTTGCACAGCCTATGCTTTTTCGTGCAAGGATGAGAAGCGGCTGAGGCAGATGGAAAGAGGCATGTATTTTTTCAGCCTCTTCAGAATGAAGAAAAATGTTTCAAAGTCAGTATTCCCAAAAAACTAGGCCACTTAAGGAAATATTTGATTATGGCTTCTCTCTGGCTTTTAATGTTTTTTTCCCACCCTTCCCTCTTTAGAGGCAGCTCTATAACAACAGATTCTGCCTCAGCAGCTTGGCTGCTATTTGAAAGGTGAATGAACTCCCTAATTAGGGGAACACAATTTCTACTTGCTGCTCTTCAACATGACTAGGGAAAGCAAAAAGTAAACAAAGTGCAGGTGCCTGGTCACCCATGTGATGTATGATGTGAAGCGTTATAATGAGAAGAGAGCTGGGTTGCAAGGGAGATGTTCTGGACCTTTTAATTATATCTCATGCATCAAACTGTAGCTCTGTTGTCAGGGAAACTGCTTACTCTCTCTCTGTTCTGAATCGCTGCCACTATGAAGTTCTGTGCATTGCAAGGAGAAAACCCAGAGAAGGTTCCAAACAATACATTATTAAATAGCTTTAAATTAATATTAATAACATTGATTTGTCTGATTTGGCATTTGCTTTCCTCCAGGTGAGGTAACCTAATGGTTTTCTCTGTGATAAAGAGCCTAAACACTGCATTTTTAAAACAAAAGTATTGTTTTTCCAACTTCCACCGTTTTCAGAGTCTTTCACTTCTGAGAGCTCTGAAGTTTGGATAATCTACTTATTATTAGGAATGGGCTACCAAGAAATCAGTTGGAGTGGCTAGAGAATGCAAGTGCTGTATGCCACTGTGCAGAGCTAGAAAGTTCTGTTTTTTCTGTGACCTTGTAGAAATCCTTTTGCTCACTTTCCTAAAAATGTTGGATACATCAAATTTTGGAGGTCCACTTTGGACGTCTATTGCCAGTGTTATATAACAATAAGCAAGGTGTGTTCTGAAGGGAGATTAACAGACCATAAAGGCAAGCTTTATTTGGTCAGAAGTTTCTAAGCAAAGCTACATCCACTTTCAGTCAGAATTAAGAAAGAATCTTAAGACTCAGAATCTGAAGACTTGCCTGGTATTAGCACCAAGTGTGGAGTCACCTCAGTGTCAGTGGCAACTTCCAAAAATTAAGGTTCTAATGCCTTCCTTTTTCTGAGGTTTAAGCATTCATAATCCTCTTTCGGTTCCTGGGACTTATCAATGCTTCAACATGTCTGTGTATCTCTGAGTCTTCATAAAAAACTAAAGAACTAAACACGATTCAACGCCTCTGAAAGTTTGAGCCTCAGTCTCTTTCTATCTCGTTTCCTGCATCTATCATATAGAAAAAGGAACATGTATATCATCTACTGTTTGTAGTGCTGGAGTAATACCAGCAGCTGGCAAAGAAATCTGGAATATCCAACCATTAAAAATTATTGGTGTCATTTCTACCCCATAAGAGTTCAGTGCAAGAAGAGACAAAACTTATGTATGTTGTAGTATTGTGTTCGTATGCCTAAGTAGAGCACAAGGCTAATACAAATGAGTGTTGCTGAAAACTTGAACTAACACTTCCTTAAGAGGAGGAGGTAAAATCTGGTGTGAGATAACCAGCATCGTATTTTTCTGGAATGGATTTTCAGAAAAGCTTTGAAGAGGAATGTAACAATACCTGAACCCAGCTTAGATTTCCAGAAATATTACACATATCAATAAATTTCTCCTTACTTATTGACATGTATCTTTTATCTCCCTTGTTCCTCCTTGCAGAATAACTAATATGCAAAGACAACCACACCAGACTCCCTCAAATGCATGTATGTTAATAATGGGCTAAAATAGAACAGCCTTCCTAAATAGCAGAGGAAAGGACAAAGCGTTAAATTCATCTACAGAATATACAAACAGGACTACTCAAAGAGGGAAAAAATGGCCTGAAGCAGGCATTGAAATAGAAGTAATGACACAAAAAACATGAATATAAGCTTACTGAAACAAACTGCATTAAACCCGGGAGTATTTCTAGGCTTGATATAACTCTTAACACTTGCTTGGGTTTCTTTATTCTCTCACAGTAAGGGTGGATTTACTTTGCTGGTCATGTGTGCCTGGGCAGCCTTGGGACTTGTAATGTACCTGGGACATAGTTGCTCTTAAGAAGTCAGAAATAAATTAATGCTTATTGTTTGGCTGCATTCCAGCAGATAAGAGGTGGAAAAACAAGTGCCCAAGTTTCACAAGACTTCAGAAACTGGCTGAACAAGGGAATGACTGGAGGAATTTCAGCTCCCAGCTCAGCCATGAGTGCCACATAATATTACTTATTTGAAAGTATCATAGTTCAGCTGCCTATAAAGTCTAAATATCCTGGAAGGAAGAGTGGTATGTTGAAGTTGAGGCAGATTTTTAGACAAAGCTAGGACCCAGAATTCAGTGAAGATTATTCTCTGAAAATCTTGTTGTTATTCCTGAGAGTTTCCTCCAAATTCATTGCAATCAACACTCTCTACTGCATATACCTCAGGGGTCTTTATTTCAACTCTGACAGATTAATCTGCAAGTTTTGCATAGAAAAACTCTTCCTGGTAGCAGGCTACTAACTTAACACAGTGTGCAGAAGAAACCAATACAGTTATTTTCCTTTTAAGCACATGCGTGCAAATCTCTTCTGTCTAGCGAGGATGAGAGCTCTTCATCTAGATGCTGGCAACCCGTGCAACAGATACTGGTTAGGAAATGTGGCATCCTCTCTTCTGTTTAGTAGTGTGAAGGAACTACAAATAAGATCTTAAAGGGATTAAAAGGTTTTTTGGAGAGAGGGTAAGAAGCTGTTTATTTCAAACAATTATCTTGAAATCAGTATTTCTGCTAGTCGAAACGGAACTCTTCAAGTAGTCTGGCTGGCAGTGCAGAAAGTCATAAAAACCAGATCTGAATAGCACAAGTTCATCTTTCAGGACTGAAAGTGTCCAGAGGTGCTCTAAAGCTAATGGAAGTGTGTAAATCATTTTTTTCACCAGTACCAAATTTAAAACAATTTAAATCACATACATGTAAATAAAAAATTATTATTGCCCATCTATTTTTGTCAAATTCAAAAGCTGATAATATTCATAGGTCACATAAAACAGTTTTCATGAAGAAATAGAACATTTTATCTTCAAGTTTATATTTTTTCAAACAAAGTTGAAAGAAATTTTGGAGAAGTGCTGTGAATCACTTGTTAAAGTGACTATTTTACCAATTTACTGTATGATTTGGAGTAGATAATTTAACCTCACTGGTCCTCGGCCCACAATCGGTAAATTTTGATTAATGTTCACTTTAAGCGGGCAGTAGTAATCCTGCATTTTCCATCTCTAATAATTCTCATGAGGATAATTGCATTAAAAATTATAAATATGTTACATCAGGGAGAGCTGTTACCTCCTTGTACATAGCAGAAATATAGAGAAGTTTCCAAAACAGGCATTTGAAAATAGCTTAAATAACACACCTTACTTCTCCTTTTTCTTTGAGGTGTAAGAGACAGATTAAGAGAATGGATTGTTTTCTTTATTTGTATTTCTAAGTAGAAGTTTGGTATGAAGTGGTATAAAACGGATACATAAAAAGAGCAAGAAGTTCAGTCAGAACAATTAAAAAATCCCACCCACAGCATATGATTGCCAGATCGGTGGTGTCGATTTTCTCCTGTCCAGAATATCGCCTTTACTTCCTGAAAGAGATTTAAGTAAAGTGAAGAAGTAATAACAGTCATACAGTTAAAGACTGCTTGCAGAGATCGGTTTCATATGCAGTCTAGTGGCCAGCAGAACTTCCTTTGGTCCTGGCTGGCTGAAACAAACTGAAAGCTTCTCTCTTACCTTTACCTGTCATGCTAAAAGTATGTGAAAGGTCAGTGTGAACGTATGCTTTCCTCATGGTGTGGATGAGGGAGGACTCAAAGCGAAATACTGCTATGCCTGTAAGGTCTTTGCCAAGAGTTGGATTTTCTCTCTTCTAACATCATGCATAAAATCCACAGTTCAAAGCTTTTTTAGAAGTCTTACTTCAAATCCTTCCTCAGATACACCTTATCCTATTCCTGTTAATACCTTTGAATTTGGCTTGAAGAAGGCAACTTTTGGACTGTAGACTTACTCAATACATGTTCCAGAAATGGAGCTATATACAACCACGCACTTCAGTGGCTTGCAGCCTCCTGCCATGGCTGCCTTCCAACTCTGCACCGGCAGCCTGGCTCCTTTCCACGGGAAGGCGTTCCAGAGGCCGTGCAAGGGATGGGTGGTCTCTCAATTACTCGTCCGTTATCTGAATGTGCTGGAGCAGTCTCCACTCTTCTACGACAGTCCCTAGTGAGGGAGAGTGAAGGTGGGCAATGCAGTGTGGGTCTGTTTGCCAAGTCTCCTCCCCTTTCTAGAAGATCTCACAGCAGCTTTCTACTGTTGCCTTGTTATTGTGCACGTTTACTTTCACTGAGCCTTACAGCTGATGGGAAAGGAGGACAATGCTGTTGCCTCTGCAGAGGACCTCTCTTTTGAGAAACCTCTACCTGAGAAGTGGGCATAAAATTCCTACTACAGCCCTGGACTGAACTGGAAATATCTGTGAAAGGAGTGTCCTGAGCGTCCTTCTGGCCGTCCAGCGTTGTCATATTACTTTTAATGCAAATTTTAAAATGTGTGCTGTATAGTGTGAAATATAAAAATGGCCATAGAGAAACACGTGGCCACTAGCTTTTGTGGTTTATAAAAGAGAATGAACTACTTCATATGTTAATTTACTGTTTTCAAGCCTTATTACTCATCACAGAAGACTGAGTAGTCTCATAGTTCTCCTTTAACTAGTGAAAAGTAAGTGAATTCATTGCACAATCTGAGCCAGTTGCATTCTCAAAAGCAGACATGAGAGGAGAAGTAACTTAATGTACTTTTTTCTGTCATGGGAGTATGACTCATGCACTTTTAACTGTGCCCACGACTATCTTGGCAACATTTTTTGTTAAAAATTTTCCAGGCTAAAACGGTGGATGTATAAATACTTACAAATTTTTTAGTAAAATGCTCATGATCATTGTAATAAATAATATAATCATTTAAAGCTTGTGTGCAGGGAAGAAAGCCACCAGTTAAATTTATTTGGTATCTTCTGCACTTCACAGTGCAAAAGGTATCCAAGATAGTGTGCTAGTATGTTTGTTTGGGTGTTTTTTCTTCAGTATTTCTAGCCTTTTCAGGAAGGAACAATGAGGTTTTCTCTTTATAGACAGGTATCAGGCATGGACCCGAGAATGTTTATCAGTTTCTGGCTTTTCAAAAATCATATCATCCCTCTGTTTCTCAGTTTCTTAACTGAAAAGAACAAAAAAGAGGGGATTGCGATACTACTTTGATAGCTACTAAGGAGAAGTATAATGCTGTGGCTAAGTGTTATTATTTTTTTCACCATTAATTCTTTCTAAGAGTATTGTCTTTCTTGTTGCTGAAGAATTGCCAATAAGCAGAAGGATTTTACTCAGTGTGTTTGTTCAAAATTATTTGCCATGTAGAATATGTGAAGAATCAGAGACCTGAGGAACATTAATGAACATTTCTTTGTGTGTTTGCTTCTCAGATGCAGTCTGCTTCAGTTTTCTGCGGGCATGGTAACATGATGTTTTAGTGAAGGGTACGTGGCTGGGTTTATGGATTTGATCCTGCAACAAGAACAAATGGTATATCTAAAATGCTAGGACTCACTAGGAAGAATTTGCTTTATTGCAGTCATGCTTTATAAAATCTTTAGTGATTTAGGAACACAAATGTTGCTCCTTTTCAGTGGGGAAAAAATCAGGGAAATCACTTGAGTGATTTTGGAAATCTCACTCCTACAACATAGTCAAAAAAGCAACCAATACATTCTAACCTGTAAGTGAAATGTATCTGGCAATGCGGCTTACTCCAGGGCATGACATAATGGTCACCCTGGCCTGCTCTGTAAAGGCCTGCCATAGTCAAGATACTTCATTCTTTGTGTGGTGGTTACATCTCTTGTCTGCATTACCCATGTAGTCTATAAAATATTTGAGCAGTCTGTTCTTTTGTGTAGTGTCTTGTGCATTGTAACTCAAAGCTGGTCCTGCAGATGAAATTGTATAAAAAAAAATGTAATAGGATATTGTGCCAGCAGTATTCAGTGAGAAAAGAAATGTTTCTATTATCAGCTCTGAAATGGCATTTTTAAGAGTTTCTGCCTTCAGCTGTGTTTCGGGTACAAAAAGCCAACCAGTCCTGGAATCTAGTAACATTCGCTGGCCTGATCTCACTTGAGATGCATCCGTACAGGTGTGTTCTGAAAAGGATTAGGTTGTCTGGAGGGAGTTCACTGGGAGATAATCTTCTGTTTTTGTTCTGTACTGCACTGGCATTGATGGGAAAACTATGGTCTTCTCTGCAGCGTATGATAGACCACGTAGTAGCCCTCCAGGTAAGCCAGGCAGGCTCCTTCTGAATACCTAGTCCAGCCCCAGACTGCTCTACCTTTCACATCAGCACAAGTGCTGGGTGCATGGGTGCTGCCAGGTAAGTCCTCCGTCACTCGGGGTCTCTGCACTGCATTCTGCAGAGCACTGTGCATGTGCTGCCAATCGTTTTACAGGGTTCTTGGTGCACCTTTACTTGATGGAAGCCTACCAAACTCTCCTGTTGTTTCTACTCAGTTGTTTGTGGAGATTTTCTTGGAAGTACTGTGGAAGATAGATAACAATGTAGGTGTACCGAGACAGAAGCTGATTGTTGGTGTAATGCCTCTTAACTAATGGAAGAATATTTCAAGCTTATTAACATGGTTAAAGTGCTGAAGAAAAAAAAAATCAAATGCTTGAATTCATTATGTTCTTCAAAATATAAAATTATGTCAAGAAAGAGAGGCCTTGCTTTTACTGTTACTGAAAAGGCGTCGTGGTAGCTAATGTATCTAACCTGTATGTGTGTCCTGCCATCTGAAATGAAACGTGACCTAGTTGCTTGCCCCTCAGCTCTGTTGTTACAGTGATGTTTCGTCTGAAAGAACATGCCAAGTACTTATGCTCCCCTTATCACTGCTACATTAATCTATACATATTTAATGGGTTTGTTCTTGCTTTATACACCATTTGTTGGAAATTTAATATTCTCTCAGTCACTTCTGAATAACTTTATGGTAATACCAGTTAAGAGAGGAACATCTCTGTTCAGGTAGGACAGGGATTTGCTCACTCCCAGATTTATTGCTTTCTGTACTAAAACTTTTGCAAAAGAGCAAAGTCAACCTGCTGCCAACTCTTTAGATTACAGAACACATGACTAGGAAAGCCTTCCTTGCTACATTTCCTTACACAGAAAGTCATGGTACCTGTACCTGAAAACTTGTTCTTAGTAAAAAACAAATTGAAATTGGTGTATACCCAAGAAGTACCTGAGGAATCACTTTTTTTTCCCAGAGTTGTACATGACTTGGTATGTTAAATACACTAAAGTTGCAGAAAATGGAGTATTTTTCTTCTTGATATCTTCTTCTAAGCAGCAAAAAACTGCATTTTTTACCTTTTCTGCCATGCTTGCATGCTAGCCCCTTGCCCTGTAGTCTCCTTCAGCATCATTGCTACTGAGATTCTTCCCCTCATTTAATCAATTGCTTTTTTCATTCAAAACAATTTTTGTCACTTACTTCTTTTAAATATTTGATAATAAATAAATGTTTATACAAAACACTACACTAGTTTTAATCTTGCAGAGATATTTAATACTGTGGAAAGTCTTCCAGAGTAATGTTTGTACATTGATTTTACTGAGACTTTCCATTCTATTGAAAGTGAACTTTCTATTACAGATAGATAGTAAAAAAGAAGGGATAATGGCTGCTTTGTGTGTGACGAGAGCACTTTTCTGAAGGAAAAAATGTAGGAGTGCTTGCAGATATTGAGGGATTTCTCTATGAGCCTATTAAAAATTACTCCATGCAAAAACTAGTTGCAGTACTGCATTGTTGATTTTCCAGAAGCTTTTCATTTTATTGAAAAGTGTTCTCCAACTGTCTTGGCATTGTCTGAGACAATAAAAATATTTTGAGCATTGCTGGAGGAATAAATTATTGTGAGTTAAACTGGACTGTAGTTTATAGCAGATAGATACTCGACAGTACTCTGTATGTGTGCTTTTATCCCATGGTAAATGCAAAGTAGTTCAATGAAATTAGGGTAGGCAAACCATCCTACACCATAGAGAAAGAGCACACACAGAGACTGCTTTCAAAAAAGTAGCTGACATGCTGTAAAATTACAGCCTAACTTGCTTCCTGGTAACTCATGTAGCTATTTCATGTAGCCATTCCCCTATTTGTTCTGTACTGTAATAGTTTTCAGTATAGGCTACAGGTCTTACTTATCAAGATTTATGGCCATTGATCTGGTTACACTTACATATTAAGTAGTGTAATATGTGTAGAGTATCTAGGAAGGATAAATCAGGCCACAACAGGGGTGATATAACACTGTGAGATTAGTCTAAAGAGAATATCACTGAGCATAGAGGGACATACGACCAGTAAAAAACCTAGAAGAAACAATTAAGTTTGTAAGACTTAGCTTTCCAGTCAGGAAACAGGTATTGCCTGTACTATGGAGGGGTATGAGAGACAGCTAAGGCTAAATGTGGAAATAAATCAATAAATTATTTTATTATGTTTTAACTGCACTCCTGTTCCATTACTCCACTAACAGCTATAGTGCTGCTCCTAACGTGGAAAGCTGTGTGGTATCCAGCCTGGCCAGAGTGCTTTCTGGAAGCCCCTGATGAGGATGGTACCACTTCAGCATGCCACAGGCAGGAGGTAAATAAGGCTTCTTTTCAAGCCTTCTCAGCCACGGCTGGGACAAGGAGGTACCTCAAAGTTTGAGAGTCAGCTCTAGGGTTTGCAGTCTGACCCTGCCGGGCTGTGTTGTTCCAGTGCTGGGATCTGTTACTCTTTGGGTTGTGACACGGAGGCAGTGTCAGTGACTGAGACACCGTTTGATGAGACTCAGAAAAGACTGGCAGGTCTGAGAGGGACAATTTAGGAGAGAATGGTGTTGGAAGTGATTTTCTGGTGATGAGCAAAGAAGGAAGCGACACATTCTGAAACGCCCAGCTCCCCATTCCAGGGGATGGGGGGGGGTGGTAAATATCACAGCACTCTTAACAAGCCACATTACAAGTATTCTGATATTTACAAATATCAAAAAAAGTGACAGAAAGATACTCAGAATTGAGACGATAACAGATTTAAGGCTGTCTAAGAGTGCATCTGTGCTACCAAATAATGTCAGGCTCTGGTTTATTCCTGGTTCCCTGATTGTCCACCCTTCATATACCTAATTTCATTCTTGAGATCTCTTTTGTACTGATGTGTCTTGTCCCTCTGAGACAGAAACTGGGTGCACGTTAGCACTGATGACAGTCTCTGACCCACGCTGTGGGGAGAGGACACCAGAGAAACTAACTGCTCCTGCACAGTGCCCCACATCATGTTGAAGAAGAAAAGAAGTGCTGTTCCAGTGGGCAGCAATGCAGCCCTCACATCATTTCAGACATTTTTAACTGGGGAAATAATAATTGAAATTGTAATTTCTAGGGCCAGGAACTCACCACAGAGCGCTCAGAGAACACCTGAGCACGGTCTTATGCTGTGTGGATGCAACCTGTCTGATTGAAATGGAGCTTTCCCAGAACAGCAAGGCCGTGAGCCCTTCACATCTTCTATCCTGTTGGTACAAGATCAGCATAAGGCTGCAATCTGCAATTTGTCCTCCTTATATGTATATAATGGCATCATCTTTAAATACTGTTTTCCCCTTTGCTAGCCAAGAGTAGTCCTAGGCTGTTGTGGACTTATTCCTTTCCAGGAATGGGAGTGTTTTTTTGTTTGTTTGTTTGTTTGTTTGTTTTTTTCCCACAGAGAGCTAGAAGCTGAGAAGAATGAAAGCATTTGTAGTGAGAGCAGGGGAGTGGGAAGTGCAGAAGAGTAAAACCAGAGATGGCCAACCCTACACTTGTTTCAGCGAAGTTCGTAATAAAACATGTCCTAAAGGAACTGAAATAATCACACAAAAATGAAACTGTTTTAAAAAACAGATTGGCCTATATGTAGTTTTTAAAGCATTTTTCAGAAGATAACATGAAATTGGACACCTTCTGAAACTAAAATTAGATTAATTTACAAATATATTGGAGTTGTTTTTTAGATTTTTTGTAGTACATCTGGCATTATTCAATGCAAGAAACCACCTACCATTTATTCCATCCTATACAAATATTCATTAAATATTTTTAATTTAAGATTCAGTCTCCTAGAGTAAAGCTTTTTATATCAAAATGGTTAAACTTCTACACTGGAAAATGTTTGGATGCTTTGTACATTCATTTACGTGTAGGTTAAAATCTGACATCCGCAGTTCTGTGGGCTTGCCTTATACTATGTTCCCATAAATTGAATTCAAAATGCATAGCTTAGGAGAGCCCTATGACTTTGAGATTTTTTTTCTCACATTGTAACTGGAGGGGGCAAAAATGTGTGCTTCAGGCGGAAACTTATGTATAAGAACTCCTACCTCCACATTACTTGTCATACATTTTAAATGAATTGTTCTTGTTTTGTTCTCTGAACCAGGGCTTCAAAGGCACCTGTGAGTCAACAAGATATTTTAAATGGTAAATGTGTTGCCTGCTCCCTTGCAGCCTATGATTTCCATCCTCCTTTCTGTACTCCCTCTTCATAGGTGCTACTCTCTGTACAGGCAGACTAAACCTCTCTCAGTGCTTTCCCACATATCTGCTATTATTTGTTATTCCTGTTTTTACTGACTGTCTCAGCATCTGCTGAATTCTAGCAGTCTTCCTGCTGAATCAGAGATGTTCAGTCAATCTTTGCGCAACAGAGAAGGTGAAGCCAGTGGTTGAATGCAGCCATCAGCCTGCATGATTTCTATAAGCTCCAGGGGCTAATTTTCTGTTACGCTAACCTGAGGCTTCCTAAACCTTTTCACCAAAATATTTGCTGGCTTGTAGAAATGAAGGAGAAGTGATTTTTCAGGAGGTCCCTGTTCAGTGCTGTCGGTATATTCTCAGTTTTTTATACTGGAGAATTTCCAGTTACAGAGCAGCTAGGATTTCTGTGGTGCAAGAAACAAGGAAACGAGGCTATGAAAGTATTAGCAGTTGCGAGACTGCAGAATTTACATATTTTCCTCCTTACTGAGCAGCAGCAGAAATAATCTATTGTTGCCCCCATGTAGAATGGCAGCAGATGTTGGGGCTTTACAGTACATCAGGTTCTTAGTTGAAAGGAAATTAGTTGCACAGACTTTGAAATATTTTCTGTTGGTCTGTTGCTATTCATAAGGTGTAAACAACCATACTTACCTTTGACAGAGAGGATAAAAACAAGCTATATGGTATGCGGGCAGTTTTGCCAGAAGAAAATCTATCTCTGATTTCGTTGCATAAGAAAATACTTTTCCTATAAAAAGGTTATATTTTCTGTTTTTTTCCAGTCCTGTCTGCTCCCACACTGTTCCCCATTCACAGTCACCACTGGTAAAGCTGCATGCCCAGTACTGGGCTGCCACAATAAAATACAAATCAGTAATTAAATTATTTATTGAAAAATGCTATTTCAGAATTGCCAGAATTGATAATCAGTTCAGACTAATTTTACTGAAAAGTTTCATATTTCAGGTGGAATGAAAATGAAGCATTTTAGAGTACAAAGTGCCTTAATAATATAGCAAATGCTGAAACTAACTGGAATCTTACATAAACAATGTTACCAACATATCTGAAATCTTGCATTGTGTTCATATAAATTAATGACCACAGAAACAAAAACTACTATGTGTGGCAGTGCTCGTGCCTCTCATTATTTACTCTCCATTAGTATTAGAACTCTTAAGGGTTGTCCTCATTCTTAGCTAATGATACTTTTCCTTTCTGCATAGAGTATGTAGGTATGTATTGAGCCTCTATAACCTTGTGATAGCCTTGTAAATGGGAATTTTTATGAATATCTTCTATATATATTCCTGGATTATGTCTTCTTTACTTGAAAAACTACCATTTTTTTGTTTCTTACCAAAAGACTCAAAAGTGTTTTCAATGAGGTAAGAGAACAGTTAACAGGTAACTGATACTAATGAACCGATACTTTCCATTATGTCAAAGAGAATATAACTGTTCTGAGACACATTCTAGTCATAAAAGTCAACCCTCTGCTATCTATCATACTGTTTAAAAAAATGCAAGCTTGCAGATGAGTGCAATAAAGATTTGGAATGAGGACTACACCTCTTAATAAAGTGCAACATGCAAAGCTAAAATAGTTGTACTAGTCTGTAAAGATACATGATTTATGAAGGAATAGAGGTGAAAATGATCCAAAAAAAATTTTTCTCTATCTTTATGTAGAAGTTTATGAATGCACAAAGGAAACAGGATGAATCAGAACAGAATAGCCTTCTTAACAGTCACTTTTCTCCATTTTGGAGAAGGCACTCGTCTAATATTTCATCCTTGTCAACTCTACTTCTAAATATATTTTCCCAGTATTAACACTTTCAGATTGTTTTCACAGAGTTTCTCTAGGTTGCCTATAAAAGAAAATCGTAGCTTTTCTGTTGTACAAGTTTTCTGTTATGTAACTTACCGTCGCTCTCTGAAAATATTTAAATAATGGTCTGTGTTACAGGAACCCACCAGTTTTACAGAAAAAGATCTCCAGCCCAGGAATGGGACCCAGTTACATACAGCATGCATCTGGTTACTCACTGACCATTGATTCTACTCCATTACAATGCGAAGTAAACATAGTCACATCCTGTCTACATGAGTCGTGTAGTCATGTCATAGTCACGTTTACATGAGAAAATAGAGTTTTGCTGGGGATGACTTTTGTAAGCTCCTCCCTCAATACTATATACAGTCTAAATGAGCTTCTGCATTACTGTTGTGACTCAAACAGAAGCTCAGATGGCAGAGAAGACATTTCAAAAAGACGATTTTAAGCAGGTTCTATAACCTCGAATATAAAGCTATTCCAGTTCCAGTTATGTTAAAATGGAGGGAAATAGAGCACGCGTGCATTTCTTCACTTCCAGGCCTGGGCCTGACCAAATTTCTCTGGGAAGTACAGGCTACCAAAACACATGGTGGCTGTTACCCAACAGCATACTGAAATTACATCTACTTGAGGCAGAGTTTCAGAATACAGAAGCAGCTGGACCTGACTGGGGCTAGGAGGTGGGGTCGGAGGGGTATAAGCAGGCAATTTTTGTGTCCGCTGTAGCAGCTGTGACAAATGAGTGAGGCTCCATCCTACAGGCCATTTTCACTTTATCTTTTCTCCTCTGCTACATATCTCCCTCCTAATATTATCATCATTTATCATACCTTTAAGCTTCATCTCACTGGCACAAAGCTTTTGGATCATGGACCTTACATCCATAATTGATTCCTCAACGGGCCATCTGTGACTTCTTTCTTGATAAGATAGCTAAAAATTCAGAATTCAGTTCCTTGGCTTTCATTTTTATTCGTACCACTTTCTAAAAGGGTTTCTGACAATTTCTGCTTATTGATCTCTGTGCTGCCTATATTCATTTTACAGCTATATTATGTGATTTTACTAAATAATCAAAAGGAGCTAAATCTTTTCTTCAACCTTACCTTGCACATCAGACTAAAAAGTGCTACACTGTTTTTCTACACTTGGTTATGACTTGTTGCTTTAGCATGTCAGATGAAAGTTAACACTGCATCAAAAACCAGCATGCCTACTTTTGTGGGCACTTGCAGCTACTATTTTTCATTATGTAAATACCTGGAAGACACAGCAGAGACCAGAATATCCTGTTGCAGACACTGAGTGCACACTCACGAAGAACTGATTGCTCCCATAATTTCAGACTTCAGACTTTGAGACCTTATCAGCCAAGGACGGGCAATAGGTAGTACAGGCTCCCTGAACAGCGACTTTTCTTCTGGGTAAGACGTGCTGCTTTACTTGGAAGTTTTTAAGGCCTTGCTTTTCTCCCTCAGGGACTCCCCTGGTGCCCGAGGGACAAGCCTGGATGGATCTGGGCATGGCATGGCATGGCACAGTGGGCTGCAGGCATTGCCGCCTGCTCCACTTGCTGTCATTGTTCCTCGCTTCCAGCAGCTGCTCCCATGGCCCTCCTTCGCGTGAGACGTGGGAGACATTCACTGTTTGACCTTCCTTAGAATATCATTTTAATAGTATAGATCATTAGGATGTCTTTAATTTCACTTTTGTATTAATTAAGAAGTTCAGCATTTCACTGGGTTGTCATTAATACCTAGAAGTGTTGCAAGAATTTGCTGAATAATGTATCTAGTACAATTTCATACACAAGGAAGGAAAGGTTATTTCTTTCCTCCATAGAAAGAGGATCTTACTTGGCTTCATTTGTTCTGCGGCCATTTTATGTTCCATTCAATGATCTGTTAAAACACTGTTTGCTGTGGTGCCTTTTGATTTTTGTTTTGGGAAGGCTTTTTTGTGGAACACAGGATGATAAGTATATCAGGTGATATCAGCTTTCCAGAGACAAAACTGCAAGTGCTAATCTCAGTTCATAATAGGATTGCTCCATCTACCCAAAATCTGAAAAGTATAGAAAATTGGGAGAAGTCTGCAACAGGATTGTGTAGTTAGTAACATCCGCAGGCTCTCACTTCCCCTCTGACTTTATCCTATCTTCCTTCTCATATACTATTAGCAGCAAATCTGTGGCAAGGGGAAAAAAAATGTGTCTTGCAAGAGTTTCAGTGTACAGACATATTCAGGACAGAGGTAGAATGATTTAAACATTAACTCTTAGGGTTGTGCTTCAGGGTACAATCAAACCCTTTAATTGCACTAGAAATATTTTCAGATAGTCTGTGTCTTAAAAAGAGGGTAAGAAACCCATCTTAGTTCCACATTTCGTGATCTCTCTGCCATTTACTGCTGTAAGCAATGCTAGTAGATTTTATAAGTAATGGATGCTTTCACAGAACTGTATAAAACTCCAAACTCTGTGATGAATTTTCTGTCCAAATGCTCAGCCTGTTCAAAAGGAACGTGATAAGCCAATACTAACAGGACTTAGAGGGTAAATAAGGTTCTCTCATAAAATGAAATTTAGGAATTAGGGCATTTGAATTAGCTCTGTAGCGAGGTCAAGGGACCCCATTCAATTAACTTCAATTTTGAAATATGCAGCTTTGAAACTGAGCGTTTGCTGATATGTGTGAATGTGCCTCGTGAGATGTGTGAGATTCAATTGTATTTATGTTTAACTACATATATTCTTATTGTCCCATACTTTATTTCTACGTTTTATTCATTACTTGTTTTGCAGACAGCTTAGCACACTTACAAGACTGACAATAATTTCTTTGGCTATGAAATGAACCGGGTGCTGTCAGCTTCAGACCAAATAATCACTGGGAGTACTTTTCCCTTCCATCTGTGCTTTTTCAGGCTCTTTCAGAATAGACCTGTGTTATGCGCTGTTAAGTTATGCTCAAAATATATAGAGTTATGCCCAGTCATTGCAAACTTAATTCAGACTAGTTGAAATAAGCATAACCTGTGTCAGAAGAAAACTCATATAAAGGTTTTATTAACCCAGTGTTTCACCAAATTCTGACAAAGTGCAAATCATTTACACTGTTGAAGATAGAGCATAGCAATTTTATGGTAATTGTAATACTCTGCCTCCTTAAAGGATCGTCAAATATAGAAGACAAACATGGAAAACTACTTGAAGAGCTGAATTTGAGAAAGATTATGGTTGTATCTTTACTGATACGTAAAGATTTACTGCGAGACTGGTGCTGGTGCTGGTGCTCATTAACAATGTCAGTATATACAGAAGGGCCTCCTCCATCCTGACAGAGCATCTGTAAGTGGTCCAGGGATGGGGAGCAGCTTGCTGTTGCGACTGCCTTCTGCTCTAGTCTTGTGAGCAAGAATGTCACGGTCCTGTGTTGGCTCAGCCAACAGATCCACTTCCAGCAGCTGCCTGATTTTATAACACCTATCACTACAGAGAGGCTGGAGAATATTGATAACAGACTGATAATCTGACAAAACATGCAAAATGAACAAGGGGTGTAACTGGAAAGGATGTCCAATCTTGTTTGGACCCCCAGAACTGAAAAAAAAAAAGAATTGTATTTAAAAGTCTTTGTAATATACTCTTGGAAGGACAGAGAAAAATAACTTTATTGGTTTCTGTCCCTGCTGCTGAATACAATTTCCACTTTATGACAGTAGAAAACTATGTTCATAAAACTGACTTTTCACCAAAACAAATCTACAATAGGTTTAGTTTATGGGGAAAGGAAAGGACCTGCAAAGCTCAGACTGATTTTGTGAAATGTACTCCACTGAATGTACTCCATCTCTTTTTTAAAAACAAAAAATCCACATCAAAATGTAGCTAATCTACACTGCATTAGAACATAGATTCCTTCACTCTCACACTCAAGTGGCAATTTCTGTCTTGCTTCTCAGAGAGTGTTTAGTAGTGCAGCACCATGGCAAAATCTCCTGTTATGAAGACTTCATTATTATTTTTTCCAGTGGTGGTACCAGTGCATCACAAAATACTATCACAGTTAAAAACTAAACAGGTGTCAGCAGCATAAAAAGAAGTGAAGCAGACACTGATGCAGAATTCCTTTATTTTGTGTTTATTACCTTACTAATTTATAAAACCATTAAAGTGGCTATAACTGTCTTTCTTAATATGTGAACTCACAAGGTGATTCTGTACAAACAACAGTAAATACAAATAAATACCAGGAAATTAATAACTAGAATAAGGAAAACAGCATTTAAAATCTGGGATGATTTATCTTCCCTGTCTTAAATAAACAACTAAAGAGAAAACTTGACTATTTTTACTTCTGCATTTTATTTCTGTTAATTGTTGCACAAATTAAATTGAACATAGTGTGAGGAGAAACGGATAATTACTCAAAGGCAATTAAAGATTCTGAAGGCTGTATACTAATTATGATTATTTTCTTTGGAAAATGAGAGCTTCATTTATCTCTAATGTATGCTATGTAATTAAGTCCATATGCGATTATCTTTCTCTTACCATCTACTTCCAGTGGGAATTGTTTTTTAAAATGTCAGGCAAGAGAGAAAGTAATTGTATGCAGTGGGCCACTCCTGTACATAAAGAATTGCTTAGGTTCTGTTCAGCATGGCTTTGGTATGTTTCCTAGTCTGTTTTTACTTGGCAACTTTTGACATGGGCTACCTCATGCTAGACACACATGGCACAGTCACTTCTCCAGCTCTTGTATCTGCCCCTCTATTCCTCTCTAAATTCTGCTTAACTTACCACATCCCTCAGCTTTTGTTGAGCCATGTTGCTGCCTTGGCTGTGCATCTACTCATGACTCCATAAAGCCGGGCTTCATGTAGTCTTAGTTGAGAAGAGACTGAAAGATGGCTGTGGAACTCTCCAAGCCTTCGTTCGTAAGATGCTTCTGTAGCCAGATGAGCAAAGGGACAAGAGAAGCTATAGGGGATGAAGAAAATTGCCTTTGAAGATAGGGCTTGATATTTTAGCTGATAAAGAACTTGGCACTGCCTTTCATGCACGTTCCTTTTTCCTTTCTCTCCAGGTCTTTCCAACCTAGTCCTTTCCTAGGTGATAGAAGATCTGTTGTGTGCAAAATTAAGCAGCGTTTGACTTCTGCAGGAGATCACAATGGGAAGTGCTCCAAAGCCTGTGGAAGTCTGTCTTCGAAATGCAATTGTAGGACCAGTGTGCTTTGTACCATTGCGCAGTACCATTTTATCACTCATTGAACCGCTTTACATGGTCAGGACACAGAATGACTCCCAAACGCTGCACTGGCTTTTCTTGTGGCTCTTGTGCAGCCCTGGAATGGAAGGCCCAGTGACAACCAGGTTCTCTTCCAGGGGCAGGCAGCTCGGCCGTGAACAACAGCTTGATCCCATGCGAAATCCCAGCTGGTACATGTGCTACCCAGGCAGCTGCGTGGGTAGCGCTTTGCTAAAGTGTAAGAAGAGCAACAGTGGGAAACCTACCATCAAACTACATTGCCCTGGAGGAATCCAGTAGCATAAAAGGAAGATTTTTCTCCGAGTGTGCTATGAGGGTGTATGCACACGTACATATACACACATATGTGCAGCGGGCGGCCACAGCTGGTGCAGCTCTTTGTGTCAGTGGGCAGAAGCCCTGCAGCGGGGAGAGGCGTTCACGTTCGGAAGCAGGTAATGACCTGGAAACAGTGGGTGGGGGCAGGTTATGGGCATTTCATGACTTGTTGAGCTTTTATTTTCCAGACAACAAATATGAATCCATAAAACACAGGAATAAAGATAACAAAGAGGAAACAAGTTAAATTAAGGCTGTGTTCTGTGGTTTATTGTATTCTTAATGTTGGCTGTATTTTACATATTTATTACTCTTAACATCTAACTTCCTGAAGTGGGACTTTCTGCTTATATAGTTCTGAAATGCCAGACGTGGCCAGATAGCAAAGCTGCTAATAATGTTCACATTTCTCTATGAAATGTACGGTAACATGAAAGCTTAATGGCCAAAAATAAGAGATTTATCATCCTGAGTGTCTCAGACACTATTGAAATAAAATGCAAGGCTGTGCGGTATTTGTGCATCCTATACTAATATCCCAAAGCAATTATTAAATGGTTATATGCTGCTATATTTACTTATCTGTTAAATACTACTAAACCTCTGCAAAAAAATTGCTTGTTAGTACTACTGATGCCTGTACAGTTCAGCCAGATTTCTGGATTTCATCATAATGACATACTATGCAAATAGAATTTCACACATGTAAAATGGATCTGAAACAAAAACTGGCCTCCTAAGGCAGTTAAATGTGGACATAAAGAGTGTTGGTTTTATTCTTATTTGTTCAGGATCTTAACAGGTTGTCCTCAGAATACCCACACCCACATTTAACTCATTGCCTGGTATTTCATATCCAAGTTCAACTTTTTAAAATTATTTATTGGTATGCATGCCAGCCCTTTCTAACTTATGTAACTATAGTTCAATAACTAAATCAATATTTAAGCTCCTAAACATTACAAACTAAGCCTCGTAGATCTGCAGAAAGTTAGTGGCTCCCTTCAGAATTTTCTGGTCTCAGCAATTCTTGATAATCGTAATCTCGTTGTTTGGATGTCTGAAGTCAGTCATTTATATACTCATTCAGAAACAGAAAATGATGATTTGCCACAATGAAATTCTCAGTGAAGCTGGATTAATCAAGGACTAAATAGATTACCACTGTAAAAGGAAATTGTATTTTTTTCGAACATCTGAGGAGGAAATTTTAGCTAGCTTGCTCAAAGACTCTTCTTTAATCAGCTTGAATATTCTTATCAGCAAAATGTAAGAAAATATAATGACCCTCTATTTTGATCTCTAGATTCAGGTCAGTCTTCTCTCAGCCAGAATTTTGTGGGAGAAAATATCTGGGTTTGAATGGCATGAATTGTAAAAATAACTGCATTTTAATAGCGAGTTTAAATGGAATCTGAGACATAATCTATCATTCATAAATGAAGGTTAAGAAAGAATTAGAAAGAATATATATCTTGCTTTGAAATTATAATGGTGCCAATTTTTGTCATTTCATCCCCATGATGAATTCCATGATCAACTCCATATTTTGCACCAAAGGCAATGAAAGATGCATATCCCTGTGAACTTGTTATTTGTCACATTGGCACAAGAGAATGATTTCACCATTGATTGTGTCAGTTAAGTGTAGCCTATATTAATTGTGCTACCTACCAGGGAGAGCTGGTGGAGTTCCTCTGGGAAAGAGATGACCCCCTGAGGTCTTAATTACTTCTGATTGCATGTTGCTTTTTGGGTTGGAGTGCTGTGGCTTCGTGTTGCAATGCCTATAACTAATAAGGCAAAGTGGGAAAATATTCCTGATCTTATAAGCCACAAAGCATTGTTCATGTGGCCATGAGCCATATATGGCACAAAGACGGCAGATCACAGAGAGAAAAGAGCTCCCAGAAAACTTGCTATGCTCTTCAGGGATCCCTCAGCTCTAACGTGGAGCTGCGCTGGGCCAAAAAAGCAGCAAATGTAGCTATATTTGTTGTGGTGGCACCCACACTGCTCATGAGACACTGGTTGGCTTCCTCTGTGTGAGGGAATAGAAAGGCATTTATTCAAAGGTACCACATTTTGAAGTTCACAAAGGCCATATAAAGTGAGTAAGAACACTTCTTTGTTACTGCATCAGAAAGAACATGAACTGATCTTTGTGGTTAATTAAACAACATGCTGCGTATTTTGCAACTTCTTTTCCAAGGCATAAAGTGTGTTTGAAGTTGTACAGGTGTAGTACTATTAAGGTCACGTATGTAACTTAACATATATTTTCCAGGGAAAATGTGATTGTGTACAATTGTTACATGAGTGATCCTGAAAGTTTGCCAGTATTTTATTATACAGTAAATGAAGCCTTCCTCTAATTACTTAAAGGAAATAATACCCTCGTGTTTATTGTAATAGTTTCTAAGCCATTGAGCAGAAACCTGATACTCTAGTCTATGGAGATAACAGGCATATTATTGGTGATGGTCATGTCAGGACACACAAATGAAATGTTTGCTCTTAAGACTAAGCTGGATAGCCTATCTAGCATGAAAGATACTGCTGCACACAGTGAAATGCATTTCTTTTTTGAGAATCTTGAGAAGAAGGTAGACAGCATGCTACTGTCTTCAGTCTATTCCATTCCATTCCATTCTAT
>Ga0065711_1032482_pt1 | contig 27256 bp, 13 predicted proteins | sample Hoacrofraction12_FD_59098 | JGI IMG/M metagenome (GOLD analysis project Ga0065711, IMG submission 59098) | Hoatzin crop microbial communities from Cojedes, Venezuela - Epithelial fraction 12 v2 (version 2) | ecosystem: Host-associated > Birds > Digestive system > Esophagus > Crop | place...
TAGTCCAACCCTCCTGCCGAAGCAGGGTCACCTACAGCAGGCTGCACAGGACCTTGTCCAGGCGGGTCTTGAATATCTCCAGAGAAGGAGACTCCACAGCCTCCCTGGGCAGCCGGTTCCAGTGCTAAGTGACAGTCTGGTGTCTGTGACCAACAGGAAGAAATCATGAGAAGGCAGGGTGCACTTTCATTACTGAACCCTTTGGAAATCAAAATTGACAAAGTTTTGAGTCATGAAGCGGATAGGCATGAGCAAAGGAGATGACAATGCAATGTGGAGTTAGCAGAAAGATTTGTACCTCAGAGACATGTTATTGATTTGGATGGACAACCTATTGTATTGTGTACGTGGCCAGTTCAGTGCTGTCATCCATAGATAACATGAGCTCTATTCAAGGAATTCATGGTTGTTTACCTCCCTGGAGTAGATTGACAATGTTTGCTGGACTTCCACATGTCTCTCACCTGTAGAACATTGCTTTCAGCAGAATATTGTTTCTGTATCTGATGAATGAAGTACAACATGCTAACATTTCATAGTGATTGTTCATGCTGGGCTAGAGGGTAACTGCAAAAAGATCTACAGTCTCCTTTTCTATAATGAAAACGAACTCGTTGAAAGTAAATGAGAAGTGAATGTACAAATCAAAATAGCTATGATCCTGACAGTGATATGGCAAGAAAACATGAGGTACAAGAATGCAAATTATTTACTGAACTCTAAGTATGTAATTTCCATTTTTTATCTGTAGTAGTATTAAAATAACTCAATTCTTTTTAAACAGTCATTGTTTTCTTTGTCTTAGACAAAAGAAAAGATTGAAAAACTGAAAGCCCAAGCTGAATCCTTTTGTCAGCGGTTGGGGAAATACAGAATGCCATTTGCCTGGATTCCCATAAGCCTAACTAATTTCTTCAACCTTTCAACACTTGAACGAGAAATACCTGAGGCCGAAGGTTTAAACGGTAGTTGTATAATTTTTCTGACTAATGCAAAGTGACTCTTCAGTAGGACTGTGCATAGGAAACAATGTCATTCACTCTGGCATTGAGAGTGAACAACGGATTCAAAGCCATGTCTTCTCAGCCTTCCTTTTCAGCACTACAGACACGACCTAATATGCTCACTGTTTCATCTCTGCATATTTATTGTTATGTACGCTTAATATTCTTCCATGGTTTCTTCCATAGGCCCAATTTTGATTGAACAGAGGTTTTGTAGAGGTAAAACTCCCTTTGCCATGTGGATTTTGTTTGCAATACAGGGCAATCAAAACATATATCATCTTAGTTTCTAGAGTATGCAGCACCATTGGTCAACAACGTTGACCGAAGTGCATTATAACCCATGCACTAAAAATTTCAATAAGCTTGTGCTGTGCAGCAGAAATAATGCCACTTCAGTAGGTGTGTCCTGGCATTCCACTATTTCACATAATCTGAAATAAAAGTAGTGGGATGTTTTAAGTACTCTCTCTGTCCTCTGACGTTGCTGGGAAATTGTGGGTTTCTCGTGTATTGTGATAGTCTCTGTACTGAAGCAACACAAAGCAAGGTGTTGTTTGATTTAATTTCTCTATGAAGGAAAAGGATCCACTAGTGACAAGAGGGCAACACTGCTACAGGCGAGAAGACTTTCTGAGAGAAGTCTCAGCTCGGAAGACAGCTATCCAGTATCAAACTTCAAAACTACCTCTCTGACCCTCAGCACCTTCTTTAAACAGGTACCTCGTACTCTTTATTTCTGATTGCCTAAGACATTTTTCATCTATGTCGTCTCAACCGTATTGGGAAAAGCTACCCGTGATGTTCATGTGGGGACAGAGGATAGCTGCTGTCAAGGAGGCAGTAACCCATTTGCTTTGTGTGCCTCAAGGACACGGTTCACTCAGAAGCTTTTCTCAGTGTTGTGGAGTATTGGTATAAAAGTACTGATTTTTGTCTTTCTCCTTGTAGGAAGGAGACAGGCTTAGTGATGAAGATCTATTCAAATTTTTAGCTGATTTCAAAAGATCGTCTTCCTTGCAGAGAAGAATTAAGACTTTACCAGGTACGTAATTCATTTTGGATGGAAAAGGATACATGTACTTTTCTCCCCTAAATTATTCTGTAAATTCCAACCTCAAATTATAATTAACTTGGGTTTTAAGTCTATAGTATGTACTATTGTGGAACTTCTTGGGTTCTCAGTCTCTACCTGAGCACAGATGCTTTTAAGGCTTTTTTTCTGTATGAGTATGGAGATTTATCTTCAGCTTGATATTCTAAAATTATTTGTTTTCCTCCCTAATTTACAGTGTATCTGCTGGATGTCTGTTGTAGTTATTCAAACTCCTTGAAGACAGTGCTTTAAAGAAGATACCTACGATCCTTGCTGTTTCCCTGCAAGGTTTTTAAATGTGTCATATTTTACAGAGGGAGATTAAAATGTCTACACATTTCATCTTATTTCAGTATTTGGGTCAGTGTTAGCTGGCAAAGTAGAGAAGCAGAGACAGTGTTTGGCTACTGTTAAAATCTTGACCAGCTGATTTTTTCTTTTTACATAAATTACAGCTCGAGGTCTTCTGGGTTGTAGAGGAACCTTGAAAAAAATGAACTGAGTGCAAAGCTGTTTTGCCTTTTTAGCTGATTGTGAGAAAAGAAAAGTCTGAGTTCCCCAAATGGTTTCCACTCATCACAACAGAGAATTTAAACTGAAAGTCTAGTTATACTTGGGTAAATGTTATCAGTATTAACTGTTTAACTGCTCACCACAGCAAAGTTGGCTTTCCTGGTGGGTGGTGTCTGCTTTGGCAGAGATTAATCAGAGCAGAATCTGAGTGGGGAGAGAGAGAAGTGTATTAGACAGCAACCCTTTTATCTTTTATTTGTCTCCCAGACATTTTATATTTTATTTGTGTGAAAGATACTAGGACATCAGCCCAGCAAGTAGTATTCATTCTTTCTTTCCTGTTTCTTTGAAATTGTGCAGAGTGGACATAAAGAACTATATGTTGGCCTGATGTGTGGGGAAGTATGTAGGTTACTTCCTGTGTATCTTTCCACACCTGTGCTTTCATTCTCATGCAGCCTTCAAGCCGAAGATCCAGTTCTTGTTTCTGCACTGTTGCTATGTAGCCTCAAATATTGCTTTAATTTTTGATTTGTTATACATTGGCTGTTTTTTTTATTTTTGCTGAGATTTTGTGATTTTTTTTTTAAAGGAACACTTAAACTGGAGATTTCCCCAGCTCCAGAAAACCTTGGTTATTGTCTGACACCAGAATTACTACCAGTGAAGCCATTTCCAGAAAACCGTAATCGTCCTCACAAAGAGATTTTGGAATTCCCAATTAGAGAAGTGTATGTTCCCCATACCATTTATAGGTAAGGAGTAGCATACGTTTTTTAAATTCTTAAGATCCATTTTCAGAAGTAATTGGGATTCAGATTTTTTTTCAGAAATAGAAACTAAAAATATACTTTAAAAGTTGAAGACTATGTGTTAGGCTGATGATTTATCTCACTAGCCGTTACAAGATAAAATGCCTGCAGGATGTTCTGCAGTGTACTTACTAATCTAATTATGTTGTCCTTTGAAAAGTTTTCTAAGATGTCCAAAAAAACCCTAACAGCTCTCATTGACTTGCCATACATACATACCTTTCTTCTTCTGTGTTTTTTTCCCAGTAGAGGTTATTATCGTTTTTAACAGTTTGGGTATATGTTTGTACTGGGTGGTTTCTGCTGTTAATTTGAGTCATCTGAGCATCTGAGGAAGTGATGTGTTGCTCTGTGTACGTTTTCACCATGAACAAGGACTCTAGGCTACATCATCCCTCTTCTTAAATCTGTCCTATTCTGGTTGTTTCAAGGAGACCACAGTGTTCACTAGCATGCAACTGAGCACTTCCCATAGTTTCTTAGTGGTCTGGCACGTCTGAGTCTCTAAGAAGATACAAGTATTGGGAAAATGTTCTTCAACATGTTTGTGCAGCATAGTAGTGCTAGTGAGCAGTGATACTGGTAACAGCTAACTAGCAAGAATTCAAACTGTTGCATCGCAGTATTACAGATACAGAAATACTAGCTTTCATGGGGCTATTGTGTTAGTGAAGGGGTGGAAGTAAAACAGAATGCTTCTTACAACACTAGTTGACATGATTGTAAGGGACTTTTCTGATCCCTGAAACAGTATCTGCATTCTGAATGGCAGTTAGTGACAAAGATGTGATTATCAGTAAGGAATCACTGAATGAGGAAGCTGAATGAAGGGATGTAAAGCTTACTTGCTTCTTGCAGCAGAGATGAGCAAAGAGCCAGCTCTCCCACCCACTCTCCTGACCCCACCCAGGGCAAGAGAAGGGAAAGACAAGGCTTGTGATTCAGTACAACTCCAAACTGCAGGGTTACAGACTAATTTATCCTGGGGAGATGATCCACACCTCATGAGAAACTGAAGAGCCAGTGGGACTTTTGGTGACACCTGAATTTGGGTGTTAGCTTAAAAGGAAAGGAAAAAGAGAAAGTGGCATCTTATTTTACGACAACAACTTGCAATATGGTGTGAGCAGGGAAAGGAGTAAGTAAGCCAGTCTGGATAGAGCATCGAGGAGTTATTCCTGGGCTGTGCCGTGGATCTGTGACTTTCAGACTCCTGAGGGCAGTTTCGTTGTGCCCTTGGCACCAGAATGCTAAAATGCAGAGAGTTATGGTACTTCTGTGTTCTCTGTGTATCAAAGATAAGTGTATTTTTTTTTCAGTTTTTAGGATTTTTATACAGACATTTCTATGCAGGAAGTAGTTTTTATACAATTGAAAGTGCAATCGTAAATGAACTTGAGTAATGCCTTTTATTAAAATGAAAAAATAAGAATGCACTATAACTTTCCTGTGGACTGTCTGGCCCCGGTGAGGAGTAGCATGTGTCAAGTCCAGTGTGCAGCCTAGTAGTGTCTAAAGGTCTGCTTTTGAGAACGAAAAGCATTAGCAATGGCTGTGTTGCTGAGCTAGAAAGAGAGTTGTTTCTGCACAGAATATTGTCTCTTTAGTTCTCCCCAAGGTAAGCTTCTGCAGCCAGACATCATGAACATCAAAGCCACCCTGCTGAAAATTAATTCATGCATCTACTGAAGAAAGTTTGGGTGTCTCCACACTGTCCTTCAGTTGCTAGGGTGTCTGTATTGAATACATACACCCACATGAGAAGAAATGTTTGCTATAGCTCAACAGTTACACCCTTTGTGCAAGAGTTCACACGCAGCGTGCTTGATCTCTTCAGGCTTTCTGGGCCCTGTTTTGATTTTCACCGTAGGTAGAAGTCATGGTAACAAAACAAATTAGGATCTGTCCAGCCTAACTTGTAACTATGAAGAGACTATCGATAAAGAATATTTGCCTTCATTAATTGTTACCTTAATTAGTGAATCAATGGTGATGACACAACTGATATGCCATAAGTTCACAGTGTGCTGTGAACTGGAAACTCAAATCAGTTAGTACCCAAATTAAACCCTAAAGACAGTCAGTTAGATACACTGGGGAAATGGTGACGAAAATGCAGAAATACTGGGTCATGTTCTGACTGCCTTGTGACAACTGGGGAGTTGCCAACTGAAATTGTTAATGAAGTCCAGCAATGGTTCCCAAGAAAGTCAGAGGAAGCAGCTTTGCAAACATTATGAAACAGGGAAGTCTGGAACTTGGTGGTGTCCAGAAAGTAACACCTGTGTTTGTGCAGTGCCATTGAAAGCTCCTCCTTTTCACACAAGCCAGAATCACCTAGCCACATCTGAGTTGCTTTTGCCATACAGTCGTGCCAGCGCTCTGGTGAGCAGAAGCATAGTTAGCAAATGTAGGCCAATGTATTTGCTTAACTTCACTGTCATGCGTTTTTCCTTGCTCAGTTCTCTGCATGGTGAATGATGTTTTGAGCCTGAGATTAACATATGCAAACTCTGAATTTGAATAGAGCCAGGTATTAAGAGTTTCATGTTATTTTATGGCCTTTCCTCTAATTTGAAAAGTAGAACCATCCTGGGTTAATTAAGCAATGTGGTAGCATTTAATCATAACTGAGTGTCATGGCCTGCTAGTGTTTTACAGGTGATCTGCTGTTTCTTGATTTTTGGTTGTAAGTCTGCAAACCACTTATTTTTTTACCAGTGCTATAGATGTAGATAATGAAGGAATGAAAAACAGATAAAATGGTTACCTGTTCTCTGTTAATGTTACCATGAATATAGGAGAGGCTTACATGTAGAAAGATACTTGAATAATCAATAAATAAAAACTTACAAAAATACAGGCTAGTAAGCTCTTACTGGCATAATAATACCTCTACACAAGCTCTGCTCATGAAACATCTAACTTCAGTTTTTCTTCTGAAAGTTTAAAAGAAATGCAAAGATTTTGTTTACTGGTTTGTTTTTGTTTTGGGTTTTTTTGCCAGTGTCAGGAGGGAAAAAAAAGAAAGGAAAAAAGGAAAAAAGTCTTTTTTTTTTGAAAATAATAGCTTTTACCTTTGTGATAGGAGAAGCAGAGTCTTCTGTTATAGTCTATGAACCTAGCTCTTGCTAGTTTTCACACTGGTGTGATGCCATTATTTTAAATGATGCTATTTCTGATTTATGCCAGAGAGATCGGCCGGCCCACTTTCTTTGTGCACTGTGAAATTGAGCACTTCTTTTTGTTGTGTACCTACATTTCTTTAATAAAAATTGTTCCCTGAAAATGTCAAAACACTCCAAGATTTATTTCTTTCAATACCCTCCTATTCTTAATAGGAAAAGGCATATAATTTAAAGTTTGTTTATCATTTTATTTTCTCGTGAAATGTAAATGAAAATGATGCTGCTTACTGCCACTGTGAAATGTTGGTGCTGAGGAAGAGGGATTTTTTCCCATTGCTTCAGCAGTAATTCAGCTTAACCAGGCACTGGAAGTCCTGTCTTTGATAGGGGAAGTTCCTAACGCTCAGGGGGTTTTCAGAGGTAGAGGGGTAAAAAAAACCTTTCCTTTGCTGTTTTGTTTCATTTAATTGCAAACCGCTGCACTGCACTCAGGCTTGCTATAGTCTGCAGTGTGCACTGGAGGCCTTCTGCTTTGATGGTCATCATGCTACCCCATCCTTGACTAGTTTTGAGTGGGGACAGACTATTGGCATTCAGTGGTCTGTTATTCCCATCACTACTGTCACGTTTTCTGCTCCTTTCTGCCTCTCTGTCCATGGGATCTGGAGAGAGCATGGTAGCCCTGTACATCTTCTACAAGGCCATTGCTCTAGTTTTGTGCCAGTCGGAGGTGGCAGCGCTTCTAACTGCTTTTTCAGAGTAAACAAAGTGGAGATTAGTATGGCACTGTTGTGCACAGGTGAAGGAAGCAGCTTAAGCCAGCAACTGCATTTTCAGAGATTTGAGTGTGTCGTGATTGATTCTGCTCCTCAGTACATACGATTTCATCCCAGTGCAAATAGCTACCTGCTCTTTTCCAAGCTCCATAATCTTTCCTGGGCATCTAATGTACTGTCTCAGCAGTAAGAAGTTTTGTGGAAGGTTTCCTAATTTTTCTTGGCTTTTTACTGAGATAAAACTAACTTTGTCAAATACTGCATAACAAGCAGAAACAATGAACCCCAAAACTTCACAAACAGGATTCTGGGAGTGCATGCCCCTCTCCCATAGGCAGCTTGTTTGTCACAGTGCTTTCAGATGTAGTATCACACCTGGCTCTTTATGACAAACCTCATTAATTATGTAATACAGGCAGAGAGGAAAACATGCCACCATGTCATGGTGATCTCTGCATAGTCACTGAGCAGGGCCTCTGATTAATGGATTTGTCTAAACTTCCAGATGAAAGCTAAGCCTTTAAAGAAATGTATAATTATTCTTTAAAAAAATAATCTAAATGCAAGTGGTTTAGTTAGAGGCTGTTTCTGGGTTCCTCAAAATGTTTTGGTTGATTGTAATTTGACATCATAAATTAGATTCTTGAAAACTGTATTTTCAGCAGACTTTTAAGCAAGTATAATTCAAAATGCAACAACAGCATTTAAAAAAAATCTTTAACAAATTGGTATCTTGAAATAGCTGCTAGCTCTCTGTATGAAAATCATTAGTATAATATTTGCTTTCACATTCTGCTAAGCACTGTTGTACTATTTAAAATCTATCATATGCTGATAAATACTGTGTTTTGCCTTCAAACAAATCTGATATTGTATTTTGGATGCCACTGTTCTTCAGATTCAGTATTAGTTTGTTCTTTGGTCTACTGTGTGGAAACAAAAAAGCACTATCAATCAGCAGGAAAATCTTGTTAGGAAAAGCTTTTAAAACAACAGAAGGTAAGTGCAAATCATTTATAATGTATACCAAGTAAGCTAGTGCATTTTTGTTTCTCGAGAAGCTAAACTGAGTCTGCCAGAGACCTGTAGAAATTGAAGATTGAGATTAACATGTGTAGGTATCTTAGTTCAAGCAATGTAAGCAAGATGTAAGCAGTGTTAGGGGCCTACCTTTCCAGATGGTTTTAAACGAAAGTGTCTTCTTCACTGGTTTGATTTTGCTGCGGCTCCACATCAGCAGGCAGTGGCTTGTGCATTGGTCTTGCATGAATGCCTTAGAGAAGGAAAATGAAGCTACTGTGATCACTGATACTGCCCCTGGTTAGGTAGTAGGGCGCTGAATATTGTCCTTTTGTAAAGAGCTCCCAACCAGGATGCTTAGAACCAAAACATTCCTTTCCAAGCCTGCAGATCTTTTTGCTAACCTCAGGACACTGTGCTTTCTCCTTCAAACCATTTGTCTGCTTTTCATTGAAATGAAAATGCTCAAGTAACTTCATTCAAGAGTTGTTAATAGTGCTGGATTACTGGTAGTAGTAGGTAGCTTCCCATTTGGTAAGAACAGGTGACTTCTTTCGCTTAGGTCTGCAGGGCACTTGAAGAGAAAGCGCAGCAGTTTTTGCACTGGATAATTTTTTTTTTTTTAATCCTCTTGCTTGATAAATGGTTACTTTGATATGTATAGAGAAGAGGCATCACTGAAGAGCAGTGTTGTTTGTCAGTGTAGCCTCCAGCCTACCAGGTCAGGATGGGGGAGTGTGTAAAGGCATCAGTGAGACAATTAAAACAAATCCAAGTTCCACCTGTTGACTTCTAGCTGCATAGATCTTGAATGCTTCTGAATCCTGTGCTATTCACTAAGGTTTTTAAGCATTTTCAGCTGAAATTTTGGAAGTGCACGGTGTCTGTGGAAACAAGAAGATGCTGGTGAATATGAAATATTACCTCACATTGTCTAACACACGTGACTTCAGGGAGGCACGTTATCAGTATTTTGGGAAGATAAGGTATACTCTTGTATGTACTAGCACCCCTTCACTGTGTCTTTTATTAATTATATATATCAGACAAAAATTATCTTACCACAATTCTCAGCTGTGTCATCATATTTCAGATACTTTCACTGTTATGTGTGAAAATCTGGCATGTCAGAGTTTTCACCCTGAGTGAATGGAGTTCAGTGGGTATTTTGGGATGGAGCTTTACCACTGCTTACATAGCTGGAGGAGTCACAGGTCCTGGGATGGCAAAGGGGTGTATAAAATATAGCTCTATGTTATAGTCACTATCTTCCATTCTTCAGCTTTTCATATTTCATTTGGACAACTAGACAATGCCTGATGTGTGACCTACCAGCTTGTTATTAGAGTGTCTTGACGTTGCAACAGTTGATACCTGGTGGATATCCACTGATTTTATCCACTTTAATAACACTGCCACTCAAGATTTAATAATACTGGAACCAGAAGGGGGAGTGAGGCTGTCATCAGTGGAACAGTGGCTTTAGTTTGGTAGAGGACTGCAAAGCATGGAGGACAGAGACATCAGAAGGTGGTATAAGCCCTTTGATTTTCATATTTCAAAATTTTAAAGCCATTTTAAGAGTGACTTCTGAAAAACATCATGTAAAGTAGGCAGTTGTGGGTCAAAAAGTTCCCTACATTTGCACACCAGAAGATCAATATGATAGGTAAGAAATTATTTTGTTGCTGATTTTTATGATTCACAAAATCTGAGTTATTTGCCTTTGGTCTGGGTTTTCAAACATGATATGTCATTGGTTACTTGTTTGCAATATTTGATATTTAAAGTAATGATAGGTCAGTTCAATGATGTGTAATGAATAACCAGAAGTCCTGGAGAGAAAGATGTTAAAATTTTATTCTGACTTGGCTCTAAGCTCTAGGTCACATTTAAATTTAGATATATATATTTTCTTGTGACAATTTTGTGATTTGAATCTGCAGAAATCTGATGTTTTGAGTCAGCCTTCCACTCAGCTCTTCTGGCAGCATTTTTTTTCTGTGGACTGCAACTTTTATAGAAAATTCATTAAGGTTTTCACACCAATGCTAATGGACAGAATAGAGTGACAGTCGCTCTTAGCCTAAATTTAGTGAGTGTCTGACCACTGGTTTTTAGATGATTCCTGACTTCAGCAACATGAAAAAAAATCATTCAAACTATTATCCAAGTTATCCATACTAAGATACAGAATATATGACACATTTATATCCTCTTGAATGTGACATGTTGAAGTTCTGTCATTGTGCCATTTGTTCTAGTCAGCCACTGACTAGAACAGGTTTCCGTATTTGGTAATGTGTTTGTGATTTGCATTATAGTTTTCAACCATTTTTCTGAGCATTCCCCACTCACCGTGACAGAAGTGTAGAGGAATCAACAAAGATTGAAAATTACAGCTAATGGGTGTATCGGGGGTTTTTTTCAGTACCATAAGTATTGAATGGCAATGTTAACCCATCCATCACTATTCACCTATAGAACATTGGTGGTTTGTATCAGTTGTGACTATCTGCATCTATATTGGCTTTTGCTATGTAGGATAGTCTTGTCACAGTCATCAGTGAGCATGCCTAATATTCATGAGAAGTTTGAGACGCACTTGTTGATGCCTCACATGTTGCGTAATTTATCAAGGGGAAGGGTTTTATTATGCCACACATATGCACAACAAATAGTTACGAACGGGAATATTCCATAAGAGGGGTCACAGACTTGAAACTCTGCATAGATTTTATTTTGGCAGAAGATAGGTCTGCATTACTTCAGCTGTGGGAAGTCATCAGGTCACCACTGCTAAGTCCCATAAAAGTGTAGGAAGGTCAGCAAATTCGAATCAGAATTGCTGTATGCTGTCCTGTGTCAAGCAAGGTGGACCCTTAGCTTTGCCAGCAAGTAACTGATGCTGAAATAGCCTCTTATCTTACTGTACCTCTGCTGAGTGAGTCTCCAACCCAGAGAAGCTGTCTGGATCCATGCCTCACCCAGGACTCTGCTGTCCTGTGGGATTCTGGTCTCATTGAAGTTGGGTGCTCTGCTGTGGCTATTGTAGACCCATACTGACTCCTGAATAGCTCTTCTGATTTGTAAGCACATCTGAATATATCTGGAGCTAAAGCCCTACACTTTTTGTAGGGGGAGTGAGAGGAGAAGTTTAATCACACTAATGAAGAGTAATTGCTGTGGCACGTTGTTTGAATATTTCTGCTCAGTGCAGAGCCTCAAGGGAGACACAATGCTTCCTGGAGCTCACCACGTCCTTGTGGGCATGCTAGCTGTCCTGTTATTTAAAAGACAGCAATATGAGTTGCCCTGACACCCCTGCTAACTGCCATGTGGAAATGCTCCTTGTCATTGCTTCCTCTCAGGCTTTTGAAGGGTACGGATGCTGGCAGGCAGTAGCATGTAGGCCATGGTCAGCGATGGGTCTACAGTTCATGCCTGCAAGAAAGAACGTCTTTTCATCATCTCCCTACCTTCCTGCTTTAAAAAATCAGTCATTGCTTTCATCTCTGCAGGATATCCAGAGTCAGCATTTTCCTCTGTTCTTCCTCAGTGCTGATGGTTTTAGTACACATGTAAGCAAGTTCCCTAAAACTGCTTGAGTGTAGGTGGCACAAGCTTTAACTCTTCGGTACAATATTTGCTGGAGTATTGCTTCCTTGGTTGTGTAGTCAGCAAAGAGCTCTCCATTTATGAGTTTACATATCTTTCATCTCAAGTCACGTCTAAATGTAAAATCCAGTGCTCAGGGACATTATATGGATTTGTGACATCTTCTGCTGGGCTGCAGATTAATGAAGCAATGACTGGATTATGCATCCTCCCCTACATGTATTTCTTCACCTCTGGCAGATGTAATATTGATAATATCCTTCATTTAATATGTCATTCCTCCAAGCATAATTCAGTGGAGGTTACCAATATATTTCTCTCTTTCACTTAGTTTTTCCTCATACCATATTGGAGAGAATTTGGCAGAGCAGAAATTGCATGTAAGAATGTAAGGAGGAAAGTGCGTTAGAGTGGCAGACAGGAGTACTATTCTGAACAAGGGGAAAGGCAAGTTAGATGCTAGTTTGTTTGCTAAGGCATGGCATGGCCCATGTAGTGTGTGTTGCATAGCAGATTAGCTTGGACTCTGTAGCTGAATAGTATTGTCTTGTTGTGACACATGGCAATAAGAGAATCAAGCACAGTTTTCCAGGTTTTGGGATACAACAAATGCAACATGGACCGTCTGACTTAATGACAAATTCTCCAGAGCTGCTCCACATTTTCAGCTGATAGTGGTGCTGATTAGGTATCTGTGATAAGGACAGGGCCATTTTGTGACTTCTGACTATCACAGACTAAAAGAAAGCCTGAAAGCCCATGAGTAGTTCTCATCGTTTCTCACTGGAAGACAGCATGCTTCCACCAACACTAGTCTTATTCCTTATGCTCAGAGGACAAACAGTGAGAATCCTATAGCAGGCTGGGAAAATGAGACATTGAATAGAATTTATTGTAATGACAGAACATGTGTAATCCAGGTCAAGCTGAAATCTCAGACTTGCCATAGAACTCACTGGGGAAAAAACTTACTATTAGAATTTTGACTCTTCTATGAGAATTGTTTGGTTTTGAACTTGGAAGACCATCTATGCTGCCAAATTCCCCACCGAAATTAAAGGTGCTTTTTAAGTTTAGTGATCTATCCATGTACAGAAGCTAGTAAACAGCATGCTGTATGTTAAAAGTGTTATTCGTATTAATTACTAAAAAATGTCAGTTTCTAGTATTTTAGTTCAAATGTTCTTGTTTGTGTTTACTCAGGTTCATTGATACTACTTTTTGATTTGCATAATCTAGAAATATATAACATTTTGTTGCTATAAACTAGGAATGTATGAACCTCAGTTGTTGGTGTTACTTGCTGGTTTACTTGTTTATATCACCTCTGAGTGATTCCTTACCCCTTCCAAATTCTGATTCTTCACAGATGAGAAGGGAGCTGCTTTGCTGAGAGGTTCCTGCTTCTCATTACATCACGCGAAGATGTGCATTCATTTGTATCTGGGAATTACGTATTTAAAAAAAAAGAAAGAGACAGGAAAACTGCCTTCTCAAAGACATAGCTTGCTGTATGAGAAATCTTAAGCATGCAATGTTCTACGTGTCACGACAAGAGCTCACCTTTTGCTTGTGAACTTTTGAAATGGAGTTCTGGCAAAGCTTTCATTATCTAGGTGGAATTGAAGGACGGGAAGAGGACTCAGCAAAATGGTAGTTTGTGCACTTCATTTTGAAATGCGAATGCTTGCCATTTAGGCATTTTATTCCTCCTTTTCTGTCTTCCAGAAATCTCCTCTATGTTTACCCTCAAAGGCTGAATTTTGCTAACCGACCAGCTTCTGCAAGAAACATTACAATCAAGATCCAGTTTATGTGTGGTGAAGACCCGTCCTGTGCAATGCCGGTAATAAATCCTGAGATTTCTTTGCAGACTTTTACTTATGTGCCTTCCTGAGGAACCTCTGAAGAGATAATTCATTGTTTGCTTCCCATCACCACCGTTTCTAGTGGGGCCTTATCAAGCCTAACATCAGAGAGCTTGTGAAGCTTTGCATTCTCGTCAGAAAGCAGGGCTGTAGTCCTTACCCACAACAGGGAAGACTTGTCACTAGATTGGAATAGAGGCATTGTTACTTCCTCTTATCCAAATCTTCCCACCTTGTTTTCAGAAGAGTGACATCATATTAAATTAATGGTGTGTTCGAAACTCGAATGGTGAAATTCACAGAGCTTCAGAGACCACTTAAAAATGATGTTGTCTATCTTCCAGTGTAACTCCTTCGTACAACTATGTGTATACAAATATTCAGGGGTAACACTGGAAGGTAGAAGTTGGTGTCTTCATTGCCTGAATCTGAACAGGTGCACAATCATGCGGTGCAGGCAGAGTTTTCCATATTTCCATGTTTGAAACACGTGGTGTATTAGGACATATGTGTGCACTACTAGCAGAGCAGGTAGCACTGTCTGTGTTCAGGTTATCCAACATTTGTCAATATGAGATTCCCTCTTCAGCTTTACCAAGCTTCAGATGTTCAGTTTGAAGTGTTCGAACCCAGATGTCTGCTCAGCCTGAATTTTTTGAGAAATTTTCAGCATAGTTGGCTATCTGAGAATGACACTGGGATAAAATCTGTTGTGGTTTTATGTGTTAGAAAGGGAAAAATTGAGTGAAAATAGTACTTTGAGGAACATTAATCCAAGAATATGTTGGAGCAAAGACTGACACCTGACTAGCATTTGTCGGCGTGCTGACACTGCACAGTGCATACTTCGGAGCCTTACTCCACATGAGCTCTGGAGCTGAAATGACAGCATCAGCACAGTGTTTTCCCAAGTCGTGTTTCTCTCAGGGCTGGAGCGGTGCCATGCGGATGTAACATGGTCTTTTACGTAATACTGCATTGTTGGGTTCCTTAAGCTCTGCCCATGTTATGATTAGGTTTTGACAAATGCTTAGGACAGTCACAGTTCATCTAGCAGCCCTCTCCGCTGTGAGAGAGCTTCGTCGCAATACAGATGTACTTGTGCTATACAGATTGTCCGTGTCAAAGCTCATCTCCCAGGCCTCCCTTTAAAGTTACTGGTTTCCAGGACCTTACCATGAGGCTGTGCCTGAAATGAGGGAAGCAAATCAAGCACCAAAAATGCCTGTTTCTCTTCACTGATTGTAAAGGAACTTTGGACCTCTAAGGTAAGGTGAGATGGATCTCACCCTAAATGAGCAGGCTCCAAGTGAAAAACAAACTTCTAAAAATAATTTTAATTTAACTAATTTAACTTTTTAGCATTTAGTTAAAGGCAATGTGACAGTGTGTAAGAAGATTGCCATAACTTTGTTCCTGCAGTTCCTAACTTTTTAGTGCATGACTGGAGAATGTGATGTCAGGTAGTCAGTGGTTCTGGAAATTACCTCTGCTCCATTTTCCTTGTGTTTTGCCCTGAATAGTGAGTGGAGAAGATGTTTGGTAAAAAGACATTTGTGTCAACGTGCTAAGATAAAATTGAAGAGTCATTTTCAGCCTTCAGATACTGTCTTAAAATTTATACAAGATGATGACAATTAAATGCTTTAGACGTGACTACTGTTACTTTCTTTTATTCTTAATGTAGGTAATTTTTGGGAAATCTTCAGGTCCAGAATTTGTGCAAGAAATACACACAGCTGTCACATATCATAATAAGTAAGTATTGCTACTATGAGAAGTATTAATCCGGAGCTCTTTGCATCATTCTTAGCCTACATAGTTCATCAAGGCATGCTGGTATTAATCCATTTTAAACATTTACATTTTATGTGGATTTGTCATATCTAATGTGGATTGCTACATGCATTTGCCGAAGTGACCATTGCATAAGCGACCCTTGCTTTTCTTGTTTGGAGCTTTTCAGAGGTTAGTTGAGAATATTCCTTATCTGAAGATTAAGGAGCAGGAGCAAGAAGCAGCAGCCCAACTTTGTAACAGCATTCACTTCGATGAATTCACAGATCCGAAAGAGCTGAAGAGACATTCTCATTAATGTAGAATCAGGATTTACACAATAAATATGCTGGAACCCACAATTAAGATTGAATGTTTTTGAAAGTATAGAGATAGGTAAAAGCTGAAATATTCCATCTGATACCGCTCTTCCTGATTCAAAGCTGTAGATAGTTCATCAATATATATGTACTTTGTTTAACTCAGCTCTGAGGCTATTTTCAGGATTTATACAGTTTTTATAACCATAGCATCTAAAAGCCTGCTGGCAAATTTGCCTTCTGCTCAGTCTCATACTTGCATTGGAAATGTGCTTGGCATTTTTTTTAAACAGGTCCCCTGACTTTTATGAAGAAGTGAAAATTAAGCTGCCAGCAAAACTCACAGAGAAACACCATCTATTGTTCACGTTCTATCACATCAGCTGCCAGCCAAAGCAAGGAGCATCTGTGGAAACCCTCCTCGGATATTCGGTAAGTTCCATGTGATATATAAGTGTGTGTGTGTGTGTTTGTGTGTGTGTTTGCGTATAAATGTATCTATATCCCATGCAAAGAGATGCTGCTTGTCAAGAATTTTGTCATATATTCCCTTTCTGGTTATGGTAATACGTCAAAAGCACTAGAAGGTCTTAATGTTAATTCACAGAAACCAGAGTCAACCTGTGCTATGTTACATCCTTGTGCTATAATTTTACATTGTTAAGTGTCTTTGAAGTTGATGAATTCACCTGATGCAACTGAAGTTAAGTACACATCTAAATATTTGCAACAGCAATGCTTTATAGCATATTGCTTAATATTGTTAGATTCTGTTTCTTGAAAAAAAAACCCTAAAACACATGCAGTTACAATTACTGTTATGTAGCATGTTCATACATGAGGTAACAACTAATAAAACATTTTCAATTAGGTTTTATATGGCATATCACTTATGTTCTAAAATGTCTTTTAACCACATCAAAAATAAAAACCAGAAAGAATCTAGAAGGTAAAATGTAATTCTCTTGCATTCATGATCTTCATTTTGATACTAGCATGTTTTAGCTTGAGAAATACATATAGTAGCATAGTCTCTTTGACCTTTTTCTTTATCAATAGATACTTTTAACTGGAGAGATTTTAAAATAAGAGGATAGCATAGACGATGATAATACTTCAGATCTGAAAACGTCCTGGTGCTGTGGTCAGCAATTGAGCTTTGGGGCCAGACAAGTGCTTTCCATGTGTTCCTACTATGAATTTTGTATTTGGTTTTGATACCTGTACTGAGAACCCTTTCAAATGGGCTTTCTTTTATGGACAGTTTTAGTCCCACCAATGTCAGTGGGACTGGTAAGAAGTAGATTAGTTTGTAGTTCACGAGCAACAGATAAGGACTTAATTTGAAAGCTTCTGTTAACATAATTATAAAATATTACTGCACTGTGATACTCAAATGCACATCCTATTTCGGACATGAAGAGGAGAAAAATTGTGTCCAAATACCAATACAGAGTTAAGATGAGTCATTCTGTCCTTAATCCTCATCGTGACCACAACCAAGATGCTCAATGTATCTTTAGCAAAACTTTAACTCTGTTGATTTGCTTCAAAGTTGAGGATCAGGCTATTCAAGATCATGTTTAAATAACAACATGGACTCTACTAAATCCTTCTGATAGGATTTATTAGAAAAATATATGTCACACATGAAAAGCTCTGTGTTTGTTTTCTTCAAAAGGGATGGTTTGTAAAGCAGTCGTACATTTTTCTACAGTAACTATCAGAGAATTTAAAATGCAAAGAGATTACTGTTGAATAGGTTAGAGCAGAGAAGCTTGGGTCGATATCTCATTTGTTGTTTTGTTGACTGTACATAGCAAATTAGATAAATATCTCTAATCATCTACAGTCATGAATATTGCTGTGTTTTTTCTTCATTTGTTTCAGTGGCTGCCAATTCTATTAAATGATCGTCTTCAAACCGGACATTATTGTCTTCCTGTTGCATTGGATAAGCTGCCTTTCCACTACTCAATTCACTCTCCTGAGGTAACAAAGAAAATTCTGGAAAGATAATATTTTACTAATCTAGAAGAACAGCATAAGTGTTTTGCAAACCAACATTACTGTCTGCTTGTAGACAATGTCTCATTTTTGTACTTTAAAAGGGGAAAGTTCTGGAGAAAAATGTTGTCATAGTCACTGGTGTTATTATTTTACATTGTTATATCGTGATTTTTAAAGTTAGTTAAGCAAATCCTTGTAAATTGTCTAATCAGGGAAGCATTTTTTTAGAGGGTGTCAGGTCAATAATTTGCTTTCTTCCATAGGATGACTTGCTCATTTTTTGTGGCTGTGTGGGAGAGGGAGGACTAGTGGAATCAGGTGCTGCTACATGAGAGAAAATTGTGCGCTCTGAGTAAATATGGCAAGTAGGAGACTGTCCAGAGGGTTAAAACTGCACCACATTGCTATAGAGTGCCTTTGGCTGTGCTTTAACTGGGGACTTCTAACCTTAAAAATACCCTATCAGAAGATGAGTATTCACACTGTCTGTGCTTCAGCTGAAGTGCTCACTTCCAGCTGAAGTGCTCCAAATTTCCCCGTTCAATGCATCAGCTTCTCTCCGTCTAGCCTATGAGAACAAGAAGATGCCTAGCTGTGGTGCTGTGTGTAGCTCTGAATTGGATATCTAAAATAAAGTGAATAGCGTGAATACCCTATAGACCCAAACAGACTTTATTTGACCATTAAAAGGAAGCTGATGATTCCCACGTTTCTTTTCCATCACAGAAAGTTCCACCTCAGACACCACCGGTTAAGTGGGTTGAAGGACACAAGGGTGTTTTCAATGTTGAAGTGCAAGCCGTTTCATCTGTTCACACACAGGTAACACACATCAGAAGCAACACACAGCTTTGGTTTCGTTTCACAGAGAATTCGGATGTCCAGGCTGACTGAGGAGGTTTATGAAATGGAGATTTTTAAGCCCATACAGGTTTAAAAACAACTAACAGCTATGGAAATAGCCTGATAGCCTCAGTGAATTAAATCTTTTGGTGAAATGTAATCTATTGGTGTAAGTGAACAAATGAGCACTCTCAGCAACCAGTCACATCAAGCAATAGGGAGCCTGGGGTCCTCTCAGCTCAGCAAGGGTCTGCTTAGGCTGTGTTTGAAAGACACTGGAAGGGTATAGTGTCAGTTTCTGCGGCCTGCATGTTCTGTTCTGCAAGGCTAGCTCAGACCGTACGCCTATATCTGCAGAGACATAGCACCTGCCCACCTGTAGGGACAGGTTATATCGCCAGAATGCTTTAGGTAGCTCAGCCATCAATGCCATGTGGTGTGGGAACTCAAGCTTAGTGCTGAATGAGAACTCTATAATTCTGGTCATTTAAATGTGATAGGAAATTGGAGTTTGCCCATCTTATTGGGATACTGGTTTGAGGCAAAGCAGCTTTATTTTGTTTCTGCTGCTTTACAATGTCTCCTACCCATCATCCCATTGTAGTTAACCCTGGTAGCTATGTCCTAACAACTGCAGGACCTGTGTCTGAAGCAGGTCCATCACCCCTTTGCAGTGTGCTTGTTAAATACAATTAGGGCATACTTGTAAGGCACGTAACTTGTATGTATCTGGAACTTAGGTGTGGGTGGCAGAGGGACTATAGACCTGTAATGTGATGGGGTTTTATTAGAGGGAACAGTATTTTTATTAAATGAAGCAATCACTTTAATGAGGGCTTTAACTTTTCTGGTTTTAATCTGATCTAACCAGAATCTGAATTTAAGCCAGGTGAAAAGGACCAAAATAAAGGCTGTGACAGCTGCTTTACAGATTGATCTCTAGGGCTAGCCACCACTGCAAGCCAGAAGGGTAAAAATATTTTCTCTCTCCGCATCAGGTGGGACAATCAGGCTTTGCTTAGCTAGCAACAGTCCAAACTATATCAACTTTGTTAACTGTGGGTGCACTGTATCTGCAGGACAATCACCTGGAGAAGTTCTTCACTCTGTGCCATTCTCTGGAAAGTCAAGTGACATTCCCCATTCGACTGATGGACCAGAAGATTACAGAGGCTACACTGGAACATGAATTGAAACTCAGCATTATCTGTTTGAATTCTTCACGCCTTGAACCTCTTGTCTTGTTTTTACATTTAGTGCTAGATAAACTTTTCCAGCTGGCCGTACAGCCCATGGTCATAGCTGGCCAGACAGGTATTTACTGGTGCATGGCCTTGGAGCGTTAGTGCAAGCAACCTAGAGATGTGGGGAGAATGACTGCTAAATATCCAGGCTCAGATTTAGTATTTGTCATAGTCCACTTCAGAAAGAGTTGTGCTTCCCAAGACGCAGTTGAACTGCACAGTTTAACTGAGTCCCTGCCTGCTGTCCTTTTTCCCCTACATTGAAGTCTGTCAGACTCTGGGTGGGAGGTGTGTTAAATTGTAGTTTACTTGTCTGGAAATGTAGGTCAGAAAGTGGGTTGTGGTTTGACTGTGTTTCGAATTCAGTTGTTTTGCAAGGAAAACACCACCAGAGTCACTTACCTTACAGCTGACATCATTGGCTGCAGTGTATCCTCTACCCGAATATCTTTAGACAGAATTTCATGAGCACAAAAACAGAGAGGGTGTGGTAATGCACACAGATTTATCTGTCACAGAGGCTGCCCGTTGCCCATCACATATGTTAACTCTGGAGGGGAGGCGTACTTGGAGACAATGGTGTAGTTTATTTTCTGTCTCATTTTGGTAATCAGTGCTTGTAATCCACTGTATTTGTGGAAAAGCCTGCTAGCTTGTATTTGTCTGTCAGCTGGAGAAGAATAAGTCTTAGTGTTCTTCAAGTAGGTATTTTGTAGGAAATGCGTGAAGACTGCTAGAAATGGCAATTAACAGTTACAGTCTGCATTTATGTAGCACGACGTGATGGAGTAGCAGTGACTGGGTTGGAAGTCAGTGGGTCTACTGAAGAGTGGTTGTTGGCCTATGTAGATCTTAGGTCTAGTTACGTATAGCAATTGCTGTCTAGAGCTCTGACTTTGTTAAGGACTGAATTAAAGCATGTAGGATTAGTTGTTGTTGGTACAAAGCATGCCCTCACCTAGTTATATTGCATCCTTCAGTGCTGAGACTAATTGTTGCCTTTGTTTCACAGCCAACTTCTCACAGTTTGCCTTTGAATCCGTGGTTGCAATAGTGAACAGTCTCCACAACAGCAAAGACCTGAGCAAAGACCAGCATGGGAGGAACTGCCTCCTGGCATCTTACGTCTACTACGTATTTCGTCTGCCAGACCCGCAAAGAGAAGTAGTCAAGCCAGGTAATATTGGTGCAAGGGCTGAAAAAATACTCTTTTTTCTTGATGCGTGCTATTGAGCATGATGCTTCCAAGAGAAGGCCTTAGGGAACTGGTCTACAAAATAGCAAACACAACTTCTCAGACCCAGACTGCATACTGTGTAAGCACAGCACTGTTAAGATACATCATTTTTCTCAGAGGAAGGTCAGGAATCTCAGTGCTGTAAAGAACAACATGGACTTGTTCCTCATAATCTCTCTCTTGGTCATTCATTTAAGATTGAGGGTTAAGGTGAGAGGGCTCCACAGCTATATGCAATGCTATAGCTTCATGAGGATGAAAGTAAGAGACATCTCCTAAACTGAGGCTTTCTTTAGGGGAATTTCCTTCAGAAATTAAAATGGCCTTAAGATGCCAATTTCTTACTGGCCTGCACATCAGAAAACTGCTTTCCGTGCAAACTAACTTACTGCCAAGTGGCACAGGGCCAAGCTCTGCCCATTTCTCCCAACACATTGTGGAGGTCATAAGAGGATAAAATCCTGTATGCTGGCCAGCAGGTTGAGGGAGGTGATGCTTCTCCTCTGTTCAGTGCTGGTGAGGCCACACCTGGAGCACTGTGTCCAGTTCTGGGCTCCTCAGTAAAAGAGAGACATAGATATAATGGAGAGAGACCAGCTAAGGGCCACAAAGGTGACAAAGGGACTGGAGCATCTCTCTGGTGAAGAAAGACCAAGAGATCTGGGACTGTTCAGCATGGAGAAGAGAAGGCACAGGGAGGATCTTCAACATGTGCAAAGACCTGAAGGGAGGGTGCAAAGAAGACAGAGCCAGGCTCTTTCCAGTGGTGCCCAGTGACAGGACCAGCGGCAGTGGGCACAAACAGAAACACAGGAGGTTCCCTCTGAACATCAGGAAACACTTTTTTCCCTTTGAGGGTGACAGGTTGTCCAGGGAGGTCGTGGAGGCTCTCACCTTGGACATACTGGAAAGCCACCTGGACATGGTCCTGGGCAACCAGCTCTAAGGCCCTGCTTGAACACAGGGGTTGGAACAGATGACCTCCAGAGGTCCCTTCCAACCTGAACCGTTCTTTTATTCTGCTGCTGTCCATTGTCCTAAAGCCTATAGGATTCATTTCATCAATTGCTATGTATTAACTGACTTGCCACCAAACAGCTGTGCTGTGGGAGCTAAAGATATGTAGGCTCTTTTGTCTTTCAAATATTAATTTAGATCCCACTTGAGGGACGTTTAGGCTGATGTTAGGATGTGCTAAAATCTCTGAGCTTGCCTACACCTGGAAATTCTTTATTCTGGAAAAATAAGGTCCATGGGGGAAGGCGAAAACCAGGTAATCATTTACTGAAATTCCTGGTGGCTGTGCTTCCTGCTTCCTTGGTTACTTTGAACATGCTGTTATATCTTATGTGTTGAAGGTGGTATTTTGTATTTAGGCCTGTGAATCTTGTCTTAATCTGCAGCAAATTAGAAAGTTTATGGGAAGAAGAGAAAGCTGTTGTAATAGTGCTGCTGCTCAGGTAGCCGTTAATCTTTTGTTACTGCTTGCGCAATCACCCTGTGAGCTGTTGACTCAGAAAACATCTTCACCTTATCATTCAGTGCCTCTGTAATTTGTTAATGAAGCAGTTGGCAGTGAGATTTTCAGGAGCTTTCTGCTATTCAAAATGCTGATGCTATAACAGCACTGAGCAAAGCTGGCTTGAGTCTCATGTTTGTCTCATATATATGTCCTTTAGTCTTAGTTCAAACATCTTACTATGGGCAGGTGCAGGCAGCAGTGCCATTTTGACCGAGTCTCGTTATTACACATTTGGACGCACTTCCGCCGTGTCTGTTGGGAGTAAACTCCTGCAGAGCCGGGTGATAAGCTGCAGCAATCCTGACATCACTGTCTCACAAACTGCTACTGATGAGGAGGTCAAAAACATCATGTCATCCAAGGTAAGACGACGAAGTTGAATATCTGGAGAACTGTATGGGCTGAAATATAATAGTCTAGATTTGTTCTTTGAGGGATGGATTTTCTGCTTGTAAATGCACTATATGTATCACCAGAAACATTTGCAGTTTATCAGATTTGGTGTAGGCACACATTAAATCCCATTGCTAAATGCTGATGTCTCCTTTCAGTGAAGAGAGCAAGACATAAGAACTCTGTCACTTGTTTGAGGCTCAGACACTCCACAGAAGGATTTGCTTTTTTGACACGCTTCACTCTCTACTGCTTCTTGACATTTGGGTTCTATTCATGTCTGGTGACGTGGGCTGATCTGGGTTGCGTAGAGTCAATGTAACAGAAGACTACTATTGATTATACTGGGAACAGTTTCCCTTTCTGAAGGGGCTGAAAGAGTCCTCAGAAAGGAAATAGTTTTCCTAAAATGCACTGATAATTTATTCTTGCTCCTTTTAACTTTTTCTTTTTTTAAATCACAGGACCTGTTTAGTGCCAAATAGTTTCCTGTTAAAAAAAAAAAAGTAGGAATTGTACATGATAGCAGCCCCATTATTTTGTATCTGCTGTAGTACAGATGCTGTGTGCATATTTTGTAGCTGGGTCTTTCCAAGTACTTCATTCAACCACACAGTGAAACACAAACTTCCTCTGCCTTTCTCATCCACAGCTACATATGCTGCTAACAGTTTGCGGAAGCCGGTGAGAGGATGATTACAACCGAGAAGCAGGAATTTGCTTCCCTGATTGGCACCTGGTGCTTGCTGGTCTACAGCATTCCAGGCGCATCTCAGAGCTTTATGAGGACGGCTGTGCTCAGTTCTCTGGGGAAAACAAAATCTAGTTTTCCTTACTGAGCAAGAGCTGGAAAGCTCTGCTTGTGACAGAAGCAGGATTTTTTGCCTGTGCAAGGAGCCTGCTCGTAGGTACAGCCCTGGCAGAGCTCCACAGCAGCATGTCTGCTGAGTTCTGGACCATACCCCTCCAGACTCTTCTTTGGGTGTTACACATCTAACGTACTGCTTCTCAAGCAGGTTATTTGCAGAAACATTTTCAATTCTTTCCTCCACTGAATGACCACATGCCTCTCCAGTTAAAGTGAGTGGGTGCTTGTCTTCAGCAGATTAAACCAGAACTAGTAAGATGCACAGGCTTTGCCAGTCTGTTTGATTTGTTTGTATGGGCATAGATATTCATCGATAGCAATTTTTAGTAATGTAGATTTGAACTTAATAGCTTTATGAATTTTCCTCTAATGTACTGTGTCCTAAAAAAACAGACCTCAAGGCGCTTTTTTTTCCAAATTAATACAAAATTCAAATGTTTGATATTACAGCTTCATCACATTGATAAATGTAGCAGTTTACAATCAGCTGCTGCCATTTCACTGCCTGGTAAATTTGCATTACTTTTAATGGAAGGAAGACTCCCAGATGCTGGTTAATTTTGGGTGAGGAGCCACCGCGTAATTTACAGGACATTTACCTTGGAAAGGGTGAATTGTAGCGCGCCCGAAACACAGCTGCAGTGCCGAAATTGGGCACGAGTCGGCAGTGTTGGCACGTCCACGCTGCTGCGGCTGCTGCTTTCAGGGGTCTTTGGCCTCCTCGGGGAGGGGCTGAATGGGGACAAGCAAAGAGAAGAGCTGTGTAGGTGAACGTCTGTGCATACCTTCCAAAAAAACCACCGCTGCTGACTTCTTCTTTGTTAATTAGCTTACGTTATGTATTAACTTACGTATTTCTTCTGGCCATGCCTTCCAGCCCACGGATCACAGCTGCAGTCGGATGTCTTTCTGTGTTGAAGGAACAAATGACATGCCAAGCGTTTGTGCAAGCCCGAGACCATCCAATAAAAAGGTAGCCTGCCACAGAGCTTGAGAGTGCACATTAAGAGAGCCTGGAGCCTGCTGAGGCAGTGCTGGTAATTAGCGCTTCTAATCAAGGAGAGGGGAGAGAGAACAAAATAACAACCAGTTTTATCGAACAGGGATTTTGTGATGGAATATTGAACCAGTGGGTAAATATAACCCAAACATTTCTTCTGCTCCAGAGACTTTAGATTCTTCTCCAGGACAGATTTAGACAAGTAGCAGCCTGCCTGGATCCTCCCTTTGCTCTCTTTCTCAAGGTATTAGGGCCTCTGTCTTCTTCCACTGCACTTTACCCTTGGATACCTGCCTTTACATGTTACAGTAAACTGCTTTCAGAAATTTTTGCCATCTTTTCCTTCTGTAAAAAATGTTTTTCTTTGCCCCTTTTTGTAGCTTTTAGAAGCACAAAATTACTTCCTATCATGCGTATGTATTCCCAAATAACTTTTTAACAACATAGAAGATACCGTATATATTTTCCAGAGCTGTATCTTGTGTTTGGCATTGATCAGCAGGAGTGGCTTTGGATGAAGAAGCAGGGGAGTATCTCTGGAATGAACAGTTCAGAATCTAAGTTACAGTTAAGAGACCCTCCTTACTCCTGCTTATTGATTTGATTTATGCCAAAAAGCCTAAACATTTATACCTGGTCTGAATCTTGGATGGATTAGTGTGTCCTATTCAATGTAAATAGGCTTAGAAATCTTATTAGCTTTATTGTTTGTGTAAGAAGTAGAAAGTAGACATTGCAATAAATGTTTAGTCCAGATGTGAGCTTCTTAAAAGTTTAGATTGTTGGGATTGGTTATCTTATGGTCAGATCTCACTGCAAAGTTTATTGTCTCCAACTACAAACCTCTGTACAAGCTCTCCTGTGGTTATTGCTGTGTCCTTCTTTCCCCTTCACACAGAAAATCTTACTTCTGCCTTCTCTCAGAAAACCCAAATGTCCTAAATAGAAACGGATAGCATGAATGTGCTTAATGGGGAATGTGACTGCTCCCTATCATGCACACAGACCACAGCCTGACCATAGACCAAAGGCATTTCCCAGTTTGGTGATCTGGGGTTCTGGATCCACAGAAAAACGGGTCCTAACGTCTGTTTGCCACCAGTATTTCTTATATGTCTATTTGGTCTAATCTGCCTTCTCATTCTATAGGGATATGCGCACATCCCCATCCAGCTGCTGACTCAGTGTGGGGGAGTTTTCCACAGGGGAGAGGGGGAATTTTGAAGGTGTGAGCGCTGGGGATAGGTTGAAACTGAAAGGCAAGTTGATTGGAAAGTCATTTCCCAACCTTCTGTGTCTATTGTCTAGCATTTCCATGAGGAGCTGGCACTGCAGATGGTGGTCAGCACGGGTATGGTGAGAGAATCTGTCTTCAAGTATGCCTGGTTCTTCTTTGAGCTCCTGGTAAGATTTGACAGTGGTATGTTATAGCAAGTCAATGGTGAAATCTGGCAGGTACTCCAAGCAGAGATTTAGATGGATAGTGATCTCTTCAGTTATTCAAAGCCAGTGTGAAAAGAGGAGGTCCTAGATAATGGAATTACAGCTAACGAATTCTCCATATTCTCCCCAATTTTCTACTGACAACCTGTGATGGCAAAGTCCTGTGTGAACTACATGCAAGATGGTCCAAGGCTTGCAGAAGACTGAAGACCTCAGTCAAACTGAGGCCTTCCTTTTCTGTGAATACCTGTTCCTGTGTTTTCCACTTTGTTAACAACATGGGAGCAGTGACAAGGCTCCCAAAACTTACAATGTCACAGAGCCCTGAGGTGACGAATGTCAGTGGAAGTTGTTTTAACATACTGGTTTCCACTGGCAGCATGTAAACAACCCAACAGCAGGTCAAGAAGTAGGAGTTAATTCTAGAGGTGTCACTCTCTGTCTGTCATCATGAAGGGCTAAAGTTGCAAACTGCAGCATTTCAGAGCTGCAGATGCAAGGGCCCAGGGAGGGTGGTACTGATTCAGGTGCTGAGAGTAGCCAGCTGCGTGAATGTGAGCAGGAATTGGTTTCTGTCTGTGTTCCAGTCTTAGACTTTCTGTTGTCGTTGCCAATATGTGTAGGATTTACCACAGTGGCTCTGAGAAGACGAGAGAGATTGCATTCAGGAAAAAATAAGTATGGAATCTTACTCCCATGGACTATCTTAAAGCAGTAGTTTTACTTCCTGTTTGGGCTTTTTTTTTTTTTTTTTTTTTTTTTTTT
>Ga0065711_1032483_pt1 | contig 27256 bp, 29 predicted proteins | sample Hoacrofraction12_FD_59098 | JGI IMG/M metagenome (GOLD analysis project Ga0065711, IMG submission 59098) | Hoatzin crop microbial communities from Cojedes, Venezuela - Epithelial fraction 12 v2 (version 2) | ecosystem: Host-associated > Birds > Digestive system > Esophagus > Crop | place...
TCAGACAAAAAAAAAAAAAAAGACCTGAGAATCGCCTTAAGTTCTGTGAGGCCCCAATATCCAAGACGCACATTAAACACCACAAAATTCATTGGCTGCAAGCACAGTCTTTTAAAGCTTGCAAAGTAGCAGCCTCTCTGATTTTTCTCCCATGCAAGAAAATTGCCCCTGCAAGAGAAAAATCTTCGCATTGGCAATCAAAAAAGCAGCCTCCTTGTAAATACTGCTGTAAAATATTGTTGCGTGCACATACAAAATGTGCTGGAAAGCACATGCTACATCCCCCTCTAGTGCTGAACTACTACAGAATAACAACCTAACCTGCTACTGCTTGCTTCAGCTGGAGCATAGACTTTTCTGTAGAACTCCATGATTAAGCCCCATAAATGAACCAGGAAGGTGGCTACCACATGTGAAAGCATCTTTACAGGATGACTGCTCTACAGCAGATGGATTCACAAGGACTGCAAAGCCTGAGAGTCCTGTAAATGAGTAAGGTTTTAATACCTCAAAAATACCAATGTGAATCCAGCGCAAATCTGTTTTGTTTTGTAGGTCTCCTTATTCATTCTGCGCTTCCACTTAAAAACTAGGGAGCTGTGCACATCACACACCCGATCAACACCTATTACATTGCATCACAGGTCTTTAGTGCTTCGTACAGAGCAGTACCTGGGGAAAGCAGGACCTACAAGAGCACCAGCTACAGTTATTACCCTCCCAATCATTCTCCATTGCAGCAGCCATGGTTCTGCAGTCCTTACTCAGGGAAGGAGCCTGCCAGAGTTAGACACAGAGCACCAACTTTGAGCAGCTGCCTGTGTCCTACTGCATCAGCCCATCTCACCACCTGCAAGGACCATGAGGCTTGGCAGCGAGGTCATACCAGCCGTACAGGTCTGCAAGGCGCATGGCAGCTCACGCCAAAGCTACTCGGGCTGCAGGTCTCATTTCTCAAGCATGCAGGGCAGCCTGTTGTGTGTCCCAGACTCTCCTATGCTTGGTGAAGCAGAGCTCTTCAGGTAGTCGGTCTGCACTTACCTTGCATCCCACTTAGGGACAGTTTCAGCTCGTTATCAGGAGAGGGAGGAAGCCAGAGAGTGGCCAGGCATCAGGGAAAGGTTGCTGCACAGCGAGCACTGCCTGATTTTGTGCACTCACACTTTATAGTGTCTGGAGAAGGGCCTGGGGGCCAGAGAGAGCAGGGGCAGGCCAGCTTCAGCAGATCACCTGGGTCAGGCTGGGCAGAGACTGGGATTCACAGCCAGTGTGGGCAGCAGATGTGGGTCTCACTGGCATCCTCAACTGGACGTGGGAGCAAGACATCAGGCACAGCACCAGCACCATATTTCTGCTACCACGCTTCCTCAGCCAGCCAGCACAGCCTGCTCATACAGTCATTCTAACACGGTACTACAAGCACAGAGCACACAGAGTTTACCAACAGCCTCCATGGCCTCCTGAAAAAAACGCTATCACTCAGAAGAGGAGCAGCTGAGCCAGAAACCTCCCTGTACCAGCCAGTCATGCTTGCAGCACCAGCTGCAAGCACTCTCCCAGGCCTCCTCTCTTTATCTAACCTCAAGGAGAAGCAAGCCTGACCCTTCTTTCCAGGTGAGTAAAATCTGCCAAAGAACAGCTGAGCATAGGTCTTTATAATGGAAGCATTTGAGCAACCTCAGTGGCAGGTGTTGGGAGCAGCCCTGCCTACAAAAACTTAAAGCGAAGGCTCATTTTTAAATTACTTTCCTGAAGCAGAACTACTAGTACTCTTAGTAATATGATTATCACAAAACCTGCAAGCTGCCTGCCACCCTTTCTTCCCACTGAAACCAATGAGAGTGGAGCAAATTATACTGCTTGCCCAGTTAATAAATAATTTACAGAAGGATGCACAGTTTTGAAGTGCTCTATTAACATATATTAATCAATCATTAAATAATTAAGATAATTCTCTGTTCTTTTTCTCTGGCGCTCCCAAGCTGATAGGCGTTCCTATAGCAACGGAGGAGCAAGACTGATGGCCGGGGGAATGCAGGGCTCGGGGAGGCAATGCTAGCGCGGGACCTTTGCTCTCCAGCCCTCCAAAAGTCACGCAGGGCAAGCGGAAGGGGGCTGCGAGAGGTGACATGCAGGAAGGAGGCTTTCAATTTTAATGGAGATTCTTACGATGACAGTCTATGCAAATAGGTACATGAAAGAGGAGAGGAAACAGACTGGGGGAAGGGGGAAAGAAATTAACCCTGGTTCAGATTTCAAAGCAAAGCCAGGAATAATTTTTGGAGCTAAGAATAGTTGCAATGCACCTTGTTCTGCTTGGGCTCAAGCCCTGCATAAACCTTAGGCTCGGGGTCTGAAGTTACAGCGGGGCGGGGGGAGGCCAGCCTGCACAGTCCAGGAAATGGGGCTGTCCAGGCTGCAGCTCCATCACCTTTATGGTTCCTTTGTATCACCAAAAGCGACTATTTAACAAAGGACTGGGCCCTCTGCTTTGGAAAGGCCCTTGCAGTTGTTTTGCAAATGAGATTTCTTGATTGGTGAGCAAAATCAGAGATCTTTTGAAGCTGTTGCCCAGGAAGGAGGGAGGGAGAAGGGTTCAATTATCCCCCACAGCAAGTAGTAGGATCTGCCTGGTCTTATTGGGAGCTGTTGAGAACAAACCAAAGCAACTTTTGGATTGACTTTTAGGTAAAATTCTTCAGAAATCCCAGGAAGACCCTACAGCCACTTTTATAAAAAGAGTAGGCCGAAGAGAAACTCCTGTTGCTATTGCAGCCCCTTCACCCCTCCTTGGGGACAGCCGAGCCAGAGACTGCCCTGGCTTCAGCCAGCCGCTGAGCAGGCAAGTGGGGGGTCTTCAGCTTGTAGGGGACTCTGCCCAGCCGACACTAGGGGACAGCTTCACTGCTAAGTCCGGAGCACCAGTCTGCAACCCTTGGCGAGCTTATTGGTGTAGATCACATCAACACCTACACAGGCACTCACTGGGAGATCTCCTTCTTTTTTGATCAGAAAACAGCTTCTGCAACACAAAAAGTGCTGGTGGGAAGAGGGGGATGCTGCTGGCAAGAAATGATGTTTTGTTGAAGGTGAACCAGAACGGAGCGCTTTGCTTCAACTGCCCCCAAATTTTTCATTTTAGTTGAGTTCAGCGTCGAAACAAACTTTCCCGAAAAGGCCTCTCTCCTTTCCTGTGCGTGGGGCTTGCGGCTGAGCCGCATTTACTGAGAACAGCGTGGACCTTGCCCAAGCTTTATGGGAGCTGGGCAGAGCTCCCAGGGAGAGAATGGGACCCAAACCCAAGGAAAGGCACTGCCTACTTTAATGTTAAGCAGACTTGAAACAAAACATTTCATGTCAGTTCAACAAATTGAAACAAAACATTCCTACCTCAGAAATGTCAAAATGCTTCACTTTGATCCAAAAAATGTCAAAACAGAACATGGAGACATTTCTGAACATGACTGTTTCAATTCCAGGAAACATTTTTTTCCTATTTTTTTGCCCCAGTTTGTTCTGTTCTAGAAAACAGAAGCAGAAATTCAACATTTCACATAGTTCTACTTAGAGCCATTTATCACGAGAGGGACCAATGTTGCGTATAGACGCATGTGGGCATGGCACAGCCATGACTACCATCACCACAGGGTTCACACACAACCCAGTTCCCTTTAGAGGCCTCCCGCTCTCAGCCAGGGCAGATGCAGGGTTTGGTCTGACCTATGTCAGACCTCATAGCTGGGTGCCCATGTGAAGAGCAAGGAGCTGGTTTGAATAATCTCCTGCTTTGGGAGGCAATGCTAAAAACAGCACTTATTGAAAGAGAAGAGGGAAGGGTCTGGGAATTTCACAACTTTAGTATAATTTGACCAGTCATCTTTATTTATGTTGCTGAGGATTATGGATCCTGTCCCTCATGCACAGTTAAGGGCACACTAATATGGAGAAAGGTGACAGGCTCCTAATCATGTGCTGCATGCCCAAGGTGGATCCACAGGTCTGTTTTCACCTCAGTAGGTGTAATCCTAACACTGCATCTAGTAACAGTTTGATGACTTTCTGTGGACACGACTTACAGTGTTCTTGCCCCCCCAGCAGAAGGCTGCAAACATGGCTGGCTGTGTCACTGACCGCTTGGAGAAAGTGCTCCCCTCCTCTGTGCCAGGTAACAGCCAAACCAGGGCATAAAGTCTTCCTCTGAGCTCCTCCTGCCAAAACATTTTAGCTGTTCTGTGTTTCCCATATGCTTGTGATAGCCCTCTTCTTCACAAAAGCTAAAAGACATCCTAAATCATCTTTGTGCATTTATTTTTCACAGTCTTTCAGTGCTGATTTCCTCTCCACCCTATATCTCCAAACAGGGTCCCTTGATGCCAGGTCCTATCTTGTTTCTACAGGGTGAGATGTCTGCACATGTGTAAGCTATGGCTGTCTCGCACTGGTGGGACAGTCAGTGTGACCAGACTAGCCATATATACCTTAGCCCTCCGGACCAGACTGGCCAGGACCGGGGCTCCACCTTCTTCTCCTGCCAGACTCACCACCCATTGCCTAGGTTTCCTTGCTATGGACTAGCCTTTCCCTGGTGCCTTCATCTGGGTGAGCTTTTCCGTATCTTTGTCTCTTCCCTATTGTTCTTTTAAACATTTCCCTGTAGGCATTGCTGCAAAAGCAGCAGCTCTCAGCCCTGGACGCACACTGTTGCACCAGGAGATGTATTTCTAGCATTTTGTATAAATAACCCCTAATAATAATTCATTCTGCTAATTCTCTGATTCTCTCCGACTCTTCCAAACTCATTCACCCTCTAAGCACGTAAAAATAAACTGCAGGAACAATTCATATTGCATCTACAGCTAAACAAACTCTCTTGGGTTCCACCGTTGTCCAAACAGTACCCTCCGGACTCATTCCCTGTGGGTTGGCAGTAGCTCAGCGCTTGCAGGCTCTCTCAGAGGCTTGGATCTGATGCAAAGTCAGTCTTCTTGCTGAGATCTTGCAGTCTCTTCACGAGGCTCCTGCAAAAACCTAAAAGAACATGCAGCAGGCCCTATCCATCAATGGGCTGTCCTGGGCTGCGAGAGGAGAGTGGATCTGAGATGGGCTGGCTTCCAGGTGATGATTGTTCCCACCTCCTAGGAACAGCTTGCATCAGCCTTGCCAATTGCCAAGATGCATCCCTAAATATAGGGAAGTTTTAGGCTTTAAAATGTGATGCAGGCAATTAAGAGATCTTCCTTTTAGGGATAAAAGTGTAGTGACATTTTGTGGAAGCCGTATATCACCCTTGAGAACCAAGGCATTTGTTGTTTTCAAAATAAATGATAATAAGATAAAATAAAATGTAACATAATATGATAAAATAAAGAATAACCCCAGGAACAGAGGAAATCAGCATGTAGGTTATGTTCCAAAAGTCTCCCCAGTGAAGCTTCAGATGTGCTCTGTTGCCATCATCACCCTTGAAGATCACTTCAAGGCTGTACTAATAAGCAGATCATAAGTGTGGCTGTTACTATGGGCACATACCTAATCAAATGGGGCCTAATTATGTACATTACCCAATTTGGCACTTTGAGAGCACTTCAGTGATGATTCTTCTGCTTGTCTGACAAATAACATGATTATTCAGTAAGCTGCATACATTTTAATGTTGCGGTTTTATTCTTTGATAAGAAACTGTCTAGCTAACCAGAAGTGCTTTTCACTTGCATAGCTAATATTAGCAACCAGATTTAATTAATTATGTTTAATAAGCTAATAAATATATTTAGGACTCTTTGTGCTATGTTCAGTCACCTTTAGAAAACACTTCATCATTAGTCACCAAAAATGAAATAGTCTCTTTTCTTCAAGGATGAGAGCACTTCAAAAACTCCAGTGTAAGATTATAAATTACAATGCAATTCACTTTAAAAATAGATTTTATAATTGATCCTTGTCTTTAGCTTAAAGACTGAAAACAGATTCCTTATATATGTCTCAGATTTATGGGAGTAGCAAGGAATTTTTCAAAAACATGTCAGAAATACGTAGGTGATGCTCATTCTCACGCCCTCACTATATGAAAAAAGTGTAGAAGATTGCTGCTTCTCCCACCCTGCTACAATGCTCCCTGGCACAAGCAGAAAACAAGGCTTTTCCCATGACGCCCATGCAAGCAAGGAGATTGCCAGCAGAAGGACAGTGGGACAGGTAGGCTGCAGAGCTGAGCCATGCTTTAAATCATCTGTGACAACAAGCTGGGAGACAACACGGGAGCCTGTCAGACTTGGGTCAGCAGGAGTCAAGCTTTTGGGGTGATGAGCAATCCTACCTGCATGGGTACCGCTGCATACAGCATCACGCTTTCTCTCTCTGTATTTCTGCTGACTTTTTACTCACACTATTTTCTCCTCAGTATATTCAGGGAAAGGACCCTCTGGATTTTGCCCCCACCCTGTGTTGTTTGACCTTCCATCCCCATCTCACTCACACAGCTGCCAGGAGAAGGACACGTGGTTGGGAGAACCTGCCAGTTTGAGCAGCCTCTTCCCTCCCCTTTTCCATGCACCGACTGGACAACGCGAGGAGAAAGAGAACTTGTAAATCACCAGGTGACCAGAAGCACACCAGCTTCCGTGCTTTTCTTCCTATGGCAAGGATTTCTCAAGTCTGCAAGAAACAAATATGTGAAGCGTGGAGTTAAGGCGTTGGGTGCAGGAATGAAGCGAACTGGTGTAACCGAATAGGAAACCATCCAAACTGCGAGGTGTCTAGTGAAGACTAACAGTAGAAAAGTGCGATCTACCAGCACCAGTGACGACCAGGTAAGATCGTGGCAAGAGGACTGAGGAAGTACCTGACAGGATGACCCATGTGATGTGCAGATGAAAGATCACTGACACAAGCACAAGTCATGGCAGGCTGGCTTCGGGGAAATTCTTTTGGAAACCCATTGGTGAGCCCAGTTGCTGATCAGAGAGAAGAGAAGGACCCTCTGCCTGCCCTTGCAGCCCCAATGAGGATGGGTGAAAGACGTCCAGGTCAGAACCAGTTTCCCACTGTTGTAGCACAGGTACCCTGCCCCAATCATCAACTGGGTGGTCTGGAAGGGCACGACTTACCCGGTGTGGCCATGCCATGTTGAAAGGTGGTGGTCGCACTCCAGATGGTCAGTTAGCATGTGAATGAGCCGGTATGATTGGCATCTGTGTGTCTGCCCCTGTAACGCTTAGGTTTGATGCTATTTGTGTGTAATCGAAGCATTGGTAATAAAACACATAATGGTAGTTGGACTATGGCTATCCTAGTAAAAGAAGAGATCGTATCATTCGATATTCCTTACGTTGGTTGTCATCTGATTTAGCCAGTGGCCTCTGTGCAAATTGATCTTGAAGTTCCCAGCTTCAATTGCTCTGTGACACCAGGCACCATACGGTCTCCTCTCCCTCCCCCAGCCCCCACATCATTAAAAATAATTAAGTTCTTGTCCTGTGGTGTCCAGGTGTCAGAAGACACCTGGTAAGTCTCACCTCTAACTACCCGCTCGGCTGTGCGGGAATAGCAGGGCAGCAGATGCTGCCTGTGGGGCTCAGCCCGCTCCCACTGAAGCACTGGGCAAGCTGCTGGCGGGGTACCCCCAGGTCTCCTCGGCTTCCCAGGGCACAGGAGGAACCCACAAGTTAATAAGCTGAGCCCCACCACTGGTCAGCACACCCAGCTATCTGTATTTTCCCTTGTTTGTCATTTTCCATCAGCCTCCATTTTCCTCCAAATGCCTTTGGTGTACCAATTAATCCAGCGGGTTTTCATTTACTGGGGCCGCCCAAACCAGCAATACGCAAATACCCCCCACAATCACTGCCAACAGCTCATAATACATTTTAACTGCTCCTTGGCCTTTGATGTGTTAGCCTTCTGGGCAACATTATCATTACCCTTTATATACCTCCGTAGGTGAATGCAGCGCTGCACAGCAGCTTGCACAGGCTAAGTGCGAGCTAGGGTTTGCCTGTGTCTGAAATAAAGTGCATTGTCCTAAGAACCGTGCAAGAATTGTGCCCTCTTTGCTAGCAAAACACTGAACAAGCCCAAAATAAACACCAATTGTATCCTGGGCTCTGGAGAGCTTATTTTCAAAGTCCGTGAGCAAACATAGGAAGGAGCAGGACAGCCAGAAGAGGCACTTACCTGGGGAGTAGCCTTAGCAGGAGAAAGGAGACCTGGTGGAGTCTGAAAGCGTGGGCACCACGCCAGGGTAAGCAGATGGTGGGCTCTGCATGCGTGCACGTGCTGGAAGCAAAAATACCGTTCTAGCTGAAGCATCGGATACAGCCAAATTCAGGAAAATGTAGTGGCAGTTTTTAGGGAGCCCGGGGCAATGCAGTTCAAGACTCGGGGATTCTTCACAACTTTGGAGCCATTTATAGTTTTGAGGACTCTCTTAGTGGAAATAGTTACAATTGCATTTCTCAGGGAACATAAATCAGCATGGATGGCGTCAGGCTGACGGTTTGGAAGGGTGCTCAGCCCAGCTAGGAAAATGTGAAAACACTGAAAGCCCTGAAAGTGTAGCTGGAGATGGCACGGTTTAGCCAACGGTGTTCCACAGTGGCCACACAACTCACAGGTACTTACACAAGGAGGGTGGAGAAACAATCTTCTTGTAATAAGCTGGTTTTGTGGGAAATGATGGGTACGTGGTATTAATATGCATGTGCGCAGTGGGGCCAGGGCGAGGCGGAGCAAAGTCATTGCTAAAGAGCGTTGTCAGAGTCCCCAGCAAAGCCCTGGTCATCGTTGCCCTCCTCTATCCAGAGGGCCGATATTTTATTTTTTATAATTCAAAACATCTTTGATTGAGCAGGCCAAAACATCATTTCCATACCACAGGCATCATTATGCAGAGGCTGTGCTGGGCTGTGTCCCTGCAGCACAAAGCCTGGCATAGAGAGCATGGCCAGCCCCGAAACCCTCCAGTTCTGCAAGGGACTGTCTCTGGATTAAACTAGGACTACCCCAAAAATTTGGGAGGGAGGCAGAGAAAGGGGCTGCTTGCAGCATGTTGCTGCACAGGTCCCTGAAAAAAGGAACGAGCCCTTCCCCACTCCCTCTGAAAGCACTGGGGGGTAAACAGAGCACAGCTAGGAGCCATTCAAATGGGTGCCAGGGGGACCTGGTTTCAAGCAGGGCTCGGGACACCGAACAATAGGCTGCCATTTTGAAGCAGCAAGAGCCCAGGGTGCGCATGACAACGTGGCAGAAAACATTGTCGCAGGGTACGACCCTTGCTTGCACAATAAACAGGCCCCCGAGAGTTCATTGTGCTGGGGCTGCTGACGTGCAAAGCTCGCGCTGAAAAACATGAACTGCGCTTTCTAAAAATATAAAAGAGCAGTACCCAAGGGAGGGCTGCCCAGGGTGGAAGAAGCAGAGGGAAGAGACCAGCGTTGTCGCCAAATCCCTGTGGGATTTTTGGGTAGGCACCATGCCTTTCCATGCCCCACTGAAAGCAAGGTCACGCTGGAGGCCCCGCTCGCAGGAGCCACCATGCCATGCAAACCAAGCCTCTGAAGGAAAGATCCCCTTCCCTTCATGAGCTCTCGGGGGAGTTTGCATCCATCCCTCCAGCAAGTTTCGCAGGCTGGAGACAATCCTCCAAGCAAAGCAGCCGGTGAGCGGAGGAGAAGGCCCTCACCCTGGCTGTGGCTCAGTGGGGGACAAGGGATGCTGCTGCCCCTGGTGAGCTCCCCAGAGCCTTCCCCGCCACGACAGCAGGCTTCAAGACCTCGGAGAGGTTTTGCTGCCTGGTGGGTCTGAAGCACAGCGGCAGACGTACCCACGCAGGGCAGCCCGGCATCTGCTGCTGGTGTGATCCTGGCTGCCACCACTACCTCCAACTGCCCTTCCAGGCCCCCAGAGACGGAGCCGGGTCTTCAGTCGCAGCCAGGAAAGAGGGGCAGAAGTGGTTAAAGTAGTCGGTAAGTAAAATTCCCATCAGAAAAACATGATCTGGGCAGAGAAAAGCATCCTTTTCAGCACTGCCAACCCCACATACTCCAAAATTATGCATCAGGCTCCAGAGAATCATGGCTTAAAAATCACAAGGGTTTTTGTTCTGGTTTTTAAAGAAATTTATAAATGTTTGAGCTTTTCCTAATTGCACTCTGGTTTCTTAAACTTTATGATCACATTTTCAAACTTTTCTGCAAATCCCTGAGGGCTAGAAACTTCTACATTTTTATTATAAAATAAAGTTGAGAAGCTCACCTAATGCCCAAAGCTTTGGGGCAAACAGCAAAGATCAAAAGACTTACACTAAAATGAGGAGAATAGGAAACGCTGGAGATCTCCAGAATGAATACCCTGCAGTATACATGTCTCTTATCATTTTTCTCCACTGTTGCACAAGAACACTTTTAGAAGATATTTTGCTGTTTTAACAAACATCACATTTCTTAAGTACTTTATTTGCCAGCCTGAAGAGAAGGTCTTCAGTGACAATTTGCCTCTTAGAACAGTGTTGCTTGCAGCCAAGGGCTGCAGAAAAGTGAAAACTGAGGCTCCTGTCCCAGGCTAAGGGGACCAGAGGGGCACACAGTTTCCAAGAGCATGTTGTGTGCTCAGGGTTGCTGCTGTTCATGGAGCGAGCAAGGTTGGGAAACATTATCCAAGGTCAAACCTGGACCTGACCTTCCATCTTCAGCCTGATCTGTACAGAAGCTTACTGCCTAAGAGGGGTAGGTGGGTGCCATCCAACTTACTTTCTTCATCTCCAAAGGCACTGAAAGAACTGCCATATGTCTTTACAGGGATGCCTGTGTTATGGGGCAGTTAGACTGTGCTAAATGTATCAGCCTATAAAGAGCTCGGTCATCTTCCAAGAATAAAGGCTGATCTGAGGACGGACTCGCTATCGTGCCTCTTGAAAGGATCTTGGCTTGTAACAGCCTGATAATCGATTGCCACCTGTAAGAGAATGTGATACTCTCTTTCACACTGGTCCTATTACCTGCTGAAACATCATCTTGTAGAGACAATGGCTTCCTTTGGTTGCTGTCAGAGTGAATAAGTGAAAATAAAAACATGTCGATAGTAATTGTGTCCTACTCCAATTAAAGCAAGACAAAAGCATTGCACTGCTGGGTTTGGCTCGCTGTTGCCTGGGTGCTTGGGCAAGCCCAAGCACAGGGCTTGACCACAGTAACAACAGTAACCGAAAGACCGTGGTGCCTAATGCATTGGTGGAACTCAAAGCCATGAGGTTTTCACCAGCCCAGAAACTCAGTAAAACATCCAGGAGGATGATGAATACATTTTGCACCCAGACTGGGATCCAGCACCTGGAGGTGCTGATCTAGGCAGAGCTCAGCACACGTGGGCCTGAGGAGCTGCAACAAGTGAAGGCAGATGGTGAAATACACGAATAAGCAAAGGTTTTTCAACAGTCCTCTTGAACTTTCCGTGGCCCATCTGCACCACGTGGAAGGTCAATGGCTCAGTGCAGGCAGGAAGCAACAGGACTTTTGCAGGATGGTGCACACCGTCTCCCAGGGTGCTGGGGACCCCTCAGAGCAAAGGGTGCACCTAGAGCCCATCACACCAAATTGCCAGCCTTTCCAGCATTGCATCAAGACATGGTGGAGCCCAGTACCACATCTCCCATCCTCCAGGGTCTTCATCCTGACCACACCACAAGGAAGGAAAACGTCCCTGCCTGCAGAGGTGGAAGAGAGGCAGAAATCTGCTTACCTGTGTCCTACAGCAGCGGTAAGCAAGGAAATAGGTCCACCTCTCCTCCCCTGCAAACGAGCACCATAACCCTCTGCATGTCCTGTCTCCTCAGGCTGAATCAGGGTCCCATCACAACAGGTACAAGGTGAAGAAAAAGGCAACAAAATAAGTGGGGGGAAAAAGAGCAAAACTCCCCCCAGACCCAAGCTAAAAAGCAGTGGCGTAACCACGTCACCGAGTGCTCGCAGAGCTTGCCCTGTAAACAAACAGGTCACCGTACCCAGCTACTGCTGTACACCCAGATGCTTCTTTAGGATTACTCCACTGATCGGTTGCGGGTCATACGAGAGCTGGGCCAGTAGTCCAGGACTGACCCAGGGACAGCCAGGCTTGAAACGTCGCTTGGGACCTGGTTTCAGGTGCCCCAGCTCAGCTGCAATGCTGCCTGGTGAAGCCCTGCTGTCCCCCATGCCCGCCCGGGGTGCTCCCGCGGGCCGGCACACTCGGGGCGCCCGGTGTGCTGCGGGAGCCGGGTTTTCACGCCGGCCTTTCTGCCGCTGCTGAGAATCAAAGCAGGCTTGAAAGAAAAGCCTTCTGTAGCTAAAATGCACCACGCTCATCTCTTATTAAACTTGGATCACTTCAGGAGCTTTCCCCACTGCTTTCCCCGCACAGGAGACAGCGATAAAGCAGGGAGCAAGACCTAGACAGACCCCAGCCATCTGCTCAATGGCTTTCTTGGTCCTGAGCCTCATGAACAAGTGCAGTGCAGCTGCTGCAGACGTTTCTGCCCCTCAGGGAGATGTTCACTGCTAAGCAAGCTAACATGTCCTCTTCCCAAATCTCCTAACACACCTATGGGAGAGAGAAGTCTAACCTTCCACACAGCCTACAGCTTTCCTGCAAAGTCTGTGAGTAACCACGAGAGGAAGAGAGACAACATCATTTCCAGGCACCACAGGCAGTGATGCAAGGATGCCAAAAGAGCAGACAAGAACCAGGCAAAGCCATGGGCTCCACCATGGAGTGGCAGCACTGTTTTCCTCTTTACTAGCCATGTAACTCCAAAGTGTCAGCTTGGTCCTACAAAGTCAGGTACACACTTGAATATAGCTCCATTTTGGACTGTATTACTTAAACTATATTTTCTTTTTGTTTTCCAAAAGATAGATTTTTTCCTCCTCATTCTGGAAAGGATGGCAGCTGAGGGCATCACAGCAGAGTTGAGGGACAAGAGGATATGAAGGTCAGCATGTCAACAGATAATTTACCCAAATTGATTCGCAGGTGAGGATTAAAATTTCCAGGTGACTGAGGCTGCTTTGTTGCTGGCTGGAGCATTTTCTCAGCACCTCAAGGATGGTCTCCAGAGACATGTTCGGACCTAGGCTTTGCTGGCGCCCCACCAACACCTGCAAAGGTACTGAGGAGCATGGGATGCTCTCCTCTGGTGCTGCGTGCATGCTGCAAGGGAAAGCCCAGCTCTCGCACTGAGCCGTGGCATGCAGGCACCGAGCTGAGTGGCTCTGCGGCACTGGTGCTCTGCGCCCACTAGAGAGGTCTCCCACACAGCCACCTGAGGGCTAATTCCTAAGATTAAACCCTGGCAGCAGTTTCGTGCCTTCTCTTTGACATGGAAATTTCTCTCTCTTACCAGGGCAATTTGGCTGCCCTTCAGGTGGGAGCTCGGGGAGCAACAGGAGAGGAAAGATTGGGTGGTGAGTCTGCCTTTTCGTAGACCTCCTTGTTCTCCCCTGGGGTTTGCATAAGGGTCTTGGACTCTTTCAGTAATCCTTGGCTATTGCTGGTCACCTTATTTCTTACTTCCCACCTTCCTAGCCACCTCCTTTGTTAAATCTTCGTATTCATCGTGTAGGAAGAAGAGCTACTCCATGTCACTGATGGAGCAGTAGAACTCGAGCACCATCTACCCAATGAAGTTATTTAAAACATAAACTTTGATACAAATGAAGCACACCCACCTCAGCTCAAGGTGTAATTGCCCTTCACAGGTGTGCAGCATCAATGGCTGGAAGCTAGGCAAGGACTAGGGAACTTTCTGCTGCCCACATCAGCTCTCGCAAGCTCGTGCCACAGAGGCTTCTCGCCTGACCCAGAGAAAACATAGCATTTTCTGTATACTTGTCACCCTGCAAAGATCAGAAGAACAGCAGACAAGGCTTGTTTCTCCCATAAAGCTAAGAGCAATAGCCAAGGCTATACAGATCGGATACAGGCTTAAGGAAGGTCCTGCTGGCCTCCTGACAGCATTTTACCAAAGTTTCAAGGAAACTTTAGCTGTCAGATTTTTATGAAGCTGTCTTTGACATCTGGTCCCTGAGGAAATGCAACAGTCAAGATTAACCAGAACCAGTAATTACATAGTTAACAAGTGACTACAATAGACAATACATAGTCTCTCTTTTCCCACAGGGAAAAATAAGCATCACAGATATCAACACACTTCCTTCTGTGGAGTTCCCCCCCAAAAAACACCCACCCTCGAGGCGAACCTGCTCCAGTGCCGTGCTGACAGCCTTCCTGGGGGCACAGGTGGCAAAGCCAGAACCACCCTCTGCAGCTGGGAACGTGGGGTACCCCCGGTGCTCCCCTCAACCCATGCAGATCCCCTCCTATCAGCAGGGGGGTTTCCACCCCAGACCTGCAGACTGCTCCTCACTGAGGGAAAACAGAGCTTCTCCCATGTATCACCTCGTTGCACTGGCTGCTACGGGCTCCTTACAGAAAACCAAGCAGCTGTCACAGCAGTCAGAAATCCACAGTAACTTGTGTTTGCTAACCATAAAAATCACCCTTCTCCAGAAGCCGAGCACGCTGTCTGGAGTAAGTTAAAACCCCGTAGGGCAGTAACACCACTGGAAGGATGGGGCAGGACCCTTCCCTGCCAAAGTCCTCTGGCACTTCGCAGGGCTGGTGGAAATCCTTGCTCTAGCGTTTAGGAGGAAGAGGCCCCCTACTGAAATGTTGGTCTCCATGGCTGAAGTGCCTCACTCACGCTCTTGGGAGCAGCGTTCCTTTCTCCAGAGCTTCCCACACCACTCCAGACATAAGCAATGCCCACCTGGCCAGCAAGCTCAAGTTTAAAACAACCTCCCTAAAAGGGAGAAGAGGCATCATAGTAAGCTTGTTATTCCCTGCCGACCAAGCGAAGCGTGCTCCAGCTGACACTGCCGAGCCCTCTCTGGGTCTCCAGCTGAGACAAAGCTGTCAGTAAAATCACAGGAGGGTGCACTATCCCCTCCTCTGGCTCCTTAAAAATAAGCGTCACTAAACCAGACAGACATTGGCGCTGTGTCTCAGCAGGCACTAATTTAGCCCATACGGAGTGCTCTTACATCATTTGTTCTGGGCACAGCTTAATTGCAAAATTAGTTATTTTCCTATCAAGCAAAATTGTATAAGAGAGTAGTCGTGGGATTTTTAAGCCTGATGGATGCTAAACGGGATTTGAATAAATATAAACAACTTTGGGTGCTGTCTGCTCTTGGGGCCGCTGAGAGAGTAGCACTGCTGGGGCAGGGAGCCAGTGAATGCCCAGCGGTGGGGGACGGGGCACGGCTGCCACCGGGACGGCAGGGGTGCACGGTCCAAGCCACCCTGCCACGGAGTGCCAGGATGGGGCTCCAACCGTGCCGGGATGCCGCAGCAGACAGAGCTGGGCAGTGAGCCGTGAGTCGCATGACCACCACCTCCAGCATGTTCCAGCGGCTGGGGAGGCCTCCAGGGTATGGTGCTGGTATCATGGCAGGGCTTTCAGCCTGGCTGCAGGGAGCCAGCAGGACTGTGCGGAAGACAGGGGAGCCTCTCCAGCCCCCCTCTCCATGTCCCACTGCAGATGTGCCCCTTCCTCGTGACACGCCGGGTGGCTGTCCCCAGCACAGAGCTGGCATGGCAACAAGATGGCACCCGGCATTGGGGTGAGGAGAGGGAAGTGTGGCCATCACCATGGCACCAGGCTACAGCTGCCCTAGGCAATAGTACATAGCAGCTTGTGCCCAGGCTACTCCACGCCGGGTGATGAGTGGTTTGCATCTCAAGACGAGCCCGTTCCATTTGTTCTCATTTCTGACCCTATCGCAGCGGGCTCAGACACAAGCAGAGCTAACCACCGCCCCAAACACACAACTTTTCCCATGACAGGGCAGACCGGACCTGCATTTTAATTGGAGGGCATCCCATTTAAGTGGGCTGCATCCTTAGATGACAACAGAAGTGGAAAAACATGGACAGGACCAGAACTGCGGCGTGGGGGAACCACGGCTGGTACAAGCCGTGACAGCCCCTGCAGAAGCCCTCCCTCTTCAACCCCCTGACAACCACTCCAGCACAGCGCCGGCAGTGTGGGCAGGGCTGCGGTGGGCAAATCACCTCAAAAGCACAGAGAAATGAGCAAATTGCTTAGCCAAGCACGTAACCGGACAGAGAGAAAACGTTACCTGAGCAAAATACGGCCACCAGACGCCAAGGTGATGTCTCGGATTGCGGGCCAACAGTGTGAAATCTGGCACAAATTAAGCCACCACTGTTCTTAGTGGGCTCGTCTGCTGAAGTAATGGCCTTTGGGTAACCACTGGGCTGAGCTCAAGTCACATTAAATTCTGTAGAAACACAGAAGAAATGAGAAGCCCAGTTGCAGACTGGAAAACTGGACCTCAGCTCCCCACCAGTGAAAGGGGCACATGAGCCATTTCATCTTTATACAGTGAATTTATGAAGCTGCATTATGAAAGCAGGAAGCACTGACTCCTTTGACGTCTTTTAAAAAAAAAAAAAAAGTCCACAACACAGCTCATTTCCAGCTCCAGCAGAAAGTCTGCAAACTTGTGTACAGGGTTGGGTTTTTTTTTCAAAAATGTCTCCTTTAATGCCGCACGCTTGCTAAGCATCCTGTGATGCCTGGTGTATCAGACCATGTCTCTGAATTTCGGCATATCTGACACGTACGGTGAGCCCGGTTCTCCCAGGTCTTTTATCCCGGGAGAGCAGCCAGGCTCTGGGCATGCAACCACTGCCCTCAAGTGGCGTGAGCTGAGCGGGACCTGTCCGGGTGCTCCTCGGCTTCAGGCGGAGCCAGGGCGCAGGCAAAGGCCCTTCCGCGGGGAGCAAGCTGTTGGAGGATGCTTGGGCCCTGAGGGGAAATAAAGGAGTCCATTTCAAGAACATCTAGAAATTCACCTTTTCAGGAGTGAGCCTGGAAAGCGGTCAAAGGCACGCTTTGCCTGGGGATGAAACTAGGGGCTTGTTGCCGAGCAGGCAGCTCCTCCGAGACCAAAGCCTCCTCTGAACTGAGGTAGACAACGCGGCCATCAGGTCAGCAGCAACCCATCGCGGGCTGCCAGCAGCACGCCATGCACCAACCGGGCCCTGCTGCCTTCCTCCAACCAAGCTCCCCAGTGGTCCCACCACCCAGGGACCACTGCAGCCAGGAGCAGCTTTACAACAGGGATGCAGCTCGCAGCCACATCTGAAGGTGAACTCCCAGCTCCAGTGCCCGTATAAAACAAGTGGACGTCCCCAGCACGAACCAGGGAGAAATAATGATCCTAATCTATTTTGCTCCTCTCCACCAGTCCCTCCCTTGCTTCCTGTGGTGCCTCCCACATTAACTACTGGGAACCAGCAAGAACGCTTGAAGAGCAAACAACTAGCAAGCATTTTTTTTAATTATTGGGGTAGTTGAAACATTCTTCTACAGCCCTTGCAAAGACAAAGGGTAAGAGCGTTACAACATTGCTGTTTCAAAACCCTGAGCTGCTCTGAGCTTGCCAGAGGGGTCTGGACACTGCCAAGGCAGTGATGCTTCATAACCACTTAATTGTTTGACTTGACCTTTCTTACATCTTCTGACAAAATTCAGCGCACAGCTGAAAGGCAAACACAGTGAAAACAAGCATTTCCTTAGGATGACCGGGGATCTCCAGGAGAAAAGTCTGAAGGCAGGGAGGGAAAAAGAGAGAAGGAATTGCTGTGGGCTTTGCTCCTGCATTTTCTCCTAATTCCTATGGGCCTTGCCCATGTGCTACTTGGGCAGCCCCTGCTTGTGCCTGGAAATCTGGCAGACACCCGAGGAAAAACAGAACGTGGCAGTACTGCAGGCCACCTCCTCCCACTTGCTTTGCCAGGGCCCAAGCAACAAGGCTGGGCAGTGATCTTGGCCACCACAGCAACAGAGAGGTCCCAAAGCACCACCTACGATTTATGGGGAAGGGCCCTTGTCCCCAGGTATGGTGGTGTCATGCTCACAAGGGTGCGGAAGAAGCCACGGGCATGTACAGGCAGAGCCACCGCGCACGGCTCTGTCCCGCACTGCTGCAGGCACCGCTCCTGCCCTCCCCGTGGGAGATGCCCATGCTGGGCTCCAGAGCTGCAGCTGGTGCTTTTCCACCCTGGCTGCCAGCCTGGAAAACAAAGCCCCCAACCAAAGCGAGAGCAAGTGGGGAAGAACAGCTCTGACATTCCTGCTTGCTGCTAGCGATGTTTCCAGAGCAATGGGGTGGGAGAGGCTGAGCCTGCTGAGCTCCCAGATGAATAGGAGCGATGGGTACATCACTGCAGTGTTACAATGCACTTCAGCAAAGGGATTCGAGCTTGGCCATACTGCAGCAAACCTCCCTGGTTAAAATCCCCCACCAGAGAGAAGACGACTGAAGTTCTGTCACACAACTACCATATAACAACTTCCCTTTCTACAAGGCTCTTTTAGATCCAGGCTTTATATTCTGCAAGCAGACGACAAGATTTTCCCAAGAGGGAAAGGTTTTCATGAAGCAGAAGGACTGAACAACCGAGCTTGGCAAGGAAGGGATGGAGCAGCAAGTAATCTCCCCAAAGTCTCCTACAGGCATGTAAGGTAACGGCTTCGCTTTGCTCTAGTTTGATGTGTTCAGCTCTGTATGTTTCTGAAGTCCCATGCCTGACCTAAGGGTTGGCTCAGGGTAATTTGCTCCATAAATGAAGGCAAAACCTGCAGAGGGGCCACAGGGCATGGCACCAGGGGACGGGGCAGGCAATGCGCTGTTCCCCAGCACGGCAGACGTAGGAGAGCGGGTCCCTTGTATGGACAGGGGACAGGGAGCAGCAGGGGGATGGACAGAGGTCACCTCTGCAGCAGCTAGAGTAACACTCTTTATCAGCCTCCCCTCTGATCCCTCCTCCTGCCCAAGCATCAGCGCCTAGCTCTTGTTTCCTTGCACACCGGAGCTCTGCGTGCTTGTACTGAAAGCACGAGGCAGGTACGCAGTCTGGGGTGGGTAGGAGGTACCTATCGGCCTTTGCTTGGAGAGCTCGGGTGATGCCTGCACCACTCGCTGGGTCGCAGTGCAGGGCACCCCAGGTCCTGAAAGCAACACTACTGAGCTGCAGCAAGCACGGCTTTGCACTGCAGAGGTCAGCTGAGGCTCCTGCCATGCAGAACATCCTCTCAACTCTAAGAAGGGAGCAATATTTTGAAGGAAAAGAGGCTTGAAGGCCCCTAAGAGTTTTCTAGAGAAATTACTCGTCCGTGGAGGAAGTTCCTTCCTACATCTCCTGTCAAGAGACTCATTTATGGGCAGAAGCAGAAGTATTTTATAACCCTTCTTAAAAATTAATTACTTAAAATTAATTAATTAAAAAATTAATGCATCACATTTTTAAGTGTTGGCCTCAGCAGTACCTTGTGGACAATAGTTCTTCTGGTTCATTTTCCCTTGTACAAAGTGTCTGTCTTGACCAGTTTTGCACAAGCCTCCCCTTTGCTCTCACCAGCTGTGCCCTCATTCTCACGGTGAGAGTGGCAATGGAGGAGTTGGGGGACCGGAAGAGAAGCTTCTCAAATTATATAACACATCACTGAAGGAAACGGGGTTCACAGCTGATAGCTCAAAACGTGGATTTCTGTTTCAACAGCTTCTAAACAAGAAGTGCCTGACAGAGAGCTCATGTTTTTTCTTGCCTTAATCAGACATTATTTGGATTTCTGAATCAATCCATTCCTTAACTTCCCAGCCACTTACAGAAGAAGGGACATCTAAACTCTTCAGCAGGATGAACAAGACCAAGGAGGCCTCTGAGAGCCCAGAGCTTTGGAGCCCAGCTCGCACACAGAGCACCTCCTTGACCAGCGCGGCACCGCCATTTGCATTCGGGCAGCAGGCTGCAGACAAAGCCCTGAATGCGATCCTTATTGTGGTCCTCTTCGTCATCATGGTATCTCTGGGGTGTACAATGGAGATAGCCAAGATCACAACACACCTCAGGAAACCCAAAGGTGTGGCAATTGCCGTAATGGCTCAGTATGGTGTCATGCCATTGACAGCATTCGTGTTGGGCAAGCTCTTCCAGCTGGGTCCTACAGAATCCCTGGCCATCCTCATTTGCGGCTGCTGCCCAGGGGGAAACCTCTCCAACATCTTTAGTCTGGCGCTGAGAGGGGACATGAACCTCAGGTAAGGCAATCCGAGTATGTGTTCACTGCCCAGGCCAACCTCGTCACAGGACTGGTTCAGAATCTAGCTTAATCAACATTAGAAACCCCCAAGAAGCTGGAGAAAGACTGAAATACCAAATCTAGAATATTTTTAAAGCACCCATGTTATTCAATGAGTCAATTTGTCCCAGTTTTACAATAAAATGAGATTTTATACCTTTCTCTGAAGCATATGGCATGCTGCTCCTAACGAGATGGGTGCAGGAACACTTTTTCATCTCCCCATAGCAGTACACATAGCATATATATCTATAGCTATCCATATAGTGGCATATAGTTCTGTGTAAACTGAGCACGCTGTCTGGAGTGGCTGCTTTCTGAGTGAGAAATGTTGAACAAGCAGAACCCCACAATCCAACAAACCCTAGTGATAAAACAAGATCCAGAGGAAAAATATCAAGCATTAGTTTCTCTGTCGCTTGTGAATTTTTGAAACATGAACTGTACCCATTGCGAGGGTTCTTTCTGAGCTCAAACAGAACTTGAGTAATCTTCCCCCATCTCTATTCATATCACATCCTTATAAAACCTGACAGTGACGGGGAAACCTCAATGACAGGTTGGGAAAGAGCAAGGTAAAGTCTGATCTTAAAACCATGTGTCCAAGTTAGTAAGAAAAATGAGCCTATTCCATAAAAAAAAAAAGGTGTCATTCTTGTACTGAAGGGTCTTTTCTTCATCTCAGCATTGTAATGACCACATGCTCAACGGTCCTGGCAACTGGACTAATGCCTCTGCTTCTGTACCTTTACTCGGGAGGACTATACGAGGGTGATTTGGAGGGCAAGGTGCCTTACAAAGGAATAATCACCTCCCTCGTCCTAATGCTGATCCCCTGTGCCATCGGCATCATCTTGAATGAGAAGAAACCACAGTACACTGGCTTTATCATCAAGGTAAGAAGTATCCTGCGCTAGCTGCCTTTCAACCAAGGGCCTCAGGGAAGTTTTCAAAAACAGAGGCACAGAAATATTATGGGTTTTAAGGCATTCCACAGATTAATGAAATGGTTGAGGATAGAACACAAGACATCCACTTCGTCACTTTAATCATAAAAATATTTGCCCAAAGAGAAGTCCTCCACCTTTTCCAGACAAACAACATTTTGTAGGCAACTTCCTAGTTTGCTCGCGTTTCTTGGCTTCAGTTTTAACATCATTTTCTTTTGCAACAAGCAGCTCTAAGGACCCTCACAGGTACTGCCTCCAGCTACTGCTGTAACCAAAGCAGACCCCAGATTTAAAAACAAAATACCAAACACAACCCCAAAACAAAAACAAACAAAAAACCCACCCCACTGTTCTCAGAGGTCTAGCACAGGGTAAAAGTCATGTCACAAAGTTGCTGCTTACATCAATGAGATGTCTATCCAGCAGAAGCCACTAGATCACCAAGCGCCTGCTTATGCCTGGAATCATCTCCCTGGCTCCTTTGTACATCAGGCATTTAAACAGCAAAAGGGAAATCCGGACAACCAGCTACACCATTGTCTAACAGTGCAGTACTCGGAGAGCTGCTAACAACTTTGTAAATCTGTTTTTCATACTTCCTTTCACTGAGGCTTCATCTCAGAGAAACTGGGACCAAACATAGCCAGAAGTGGGTGCTGAGACTCAGTGACAGACCCTGGCAAAATGACTTTAGGAATCACTAACCTCCGAGCAGCATGGGAACTCAGGAGCCAGGCTAGAGCAGACACAGGAGGATCAGAGCTCTTCAAAGGTTCCTCCATTCAGCACAAGGCAGTGACGACTGGACAGTTTCAAAAAAAGCTTTAAAAGCCTAGCGTGGGCAGGGGACCTACACCAGCCCAGCCGACCCTTGGGTCATGTTCCTTTCTGCTAACACCACCTTTACATTCATCTTCTCTACAAAAGAGGAAGCAGGGTGGAGACTTGCTCTTAAAAAACACCTGGGGAACTCCATCCAAACTGGACTCCCAAGTGGAGAGACAGGCAGGAGCGCTGTGTATTCTGCCTCCCCAAATTCCCCAGCTGCTTCGTCTGCTGAATCACCAGACACCAAAGAGATGATCTGAAAATGCAGCCACCACCTTCCACACTGGCTGTAGGGGAGGCTCTGCCTGTGAGTAAGGTGGTTTCCTCCCCACCTGCTTTGGGTGGACAAGAGCCACAAAGGGACCTGGACAGAGACACACACGGCAATGCCTGAGAAATGAGTGGCTGGTGGAGCAAGCGCCAGTCATTTGGCATGTAGACCAAAAAGCTACTTGATAGATTATTTAAGTTCTCGCGAGGCAATACCTCAGGATGGTCTCTTGTTGATTACTTGTAACACGTCCGTGAAAGGCACTTGTGCATTCTCACTGTAGACTTACATATGTGATGGGCAGGGAACAGGGCACAACTGCTTTCAACAGCTGAGGCAAATTCTGCTGGGCATTTCTCTCTTGTGCGTGTCTTGACCACTTTTATTTTAGACAGGGATGGTTGTGCTTCTACTGTCATCCACTGCAATAATCGTCCTGTCTGTGGCCAGTGTGGGAAGCGATATCATGGTCGTCTTCTCACCACCCCTGCTGGGATCTTCTGCCTTGATGCCTTTTATTGGATTCCTGCTGGGCTATGTTCTCTCTGCAGTCTTCAAGCTTAATGACCGGTATGTTCCTCCACTCCTCCCTCCCCTCACTCTCAGAGGAGCAGAGAGGTAAGACATCTCTGGTGTGTGGAGCAATGGGGAAAACACGGGTTTCCAACATGGATGTGCATTTGTGAAATTAACACTGACTGCGTTCCCCCCAAGTTGGTCCTAGGAGTACAGCAGACACACTGCAAGCTGGTCCCAAGTCAATACTCACACACCTGGAGTGGGGAGAGAAAGGAGTTGAACCTCTGCTCACCTCAGTGGAGAGGGGAGGAGCAGCTGGAGCAGTTTTTGACACAGGTACCTGATCACCACGGAAGGGCTGGAAAAGCATCGTGCAGGTTCACTGAACAAGCAGATGGATGGGTTTGGCATGAGGTCACTAGTGACCTGCTAAGCACACATTACCAGCCTCTGCTCTCGGTAGCGAAGTTGGGGGAAGAAGAGAAGGAACAGCACCAAAGAACAACAAAGAACTAGGGAATACCAACAGAGACCAAACCCAAAGTGACATAACTATTCCTCAGCTGGTAATTATCCCAAACCAGCCAGTGCAGTCAGCTGAAACCCCAGGAATTCAGGATGGAAACCTTGCATATGAAACAGACTCCTTCCTGTTCTCCCCCTATCTCATTCAGGTAGGAAGCCCACTAGCCCTATTTCTCACCTTTGCACTTTGGACTCCTCTTTGCACCTCGCAAGCAGATTCCTTCCCTGCAGGAAGCGGCAGCGCCCAGAGCGGGACACAAGGCCTCCAAGCACCACGAAGCACGAAGCCCACATTTATAGTGTGATCTGTCTCTTCACATTGCAAAGGCAGCACGAGGTTGAACCCTCTAGGGATGCCAGTGTTGCTCCTGATCACGCAGCTTTTAGCACAGGCAAATGCACAAAGCATTGCAATGGCAAGGTGGGCAGGCTTCCTCTTCCATTGCTTGAAAGTGGATTAAATCTACAACTTGTTTAACTTTTCCTCCTTCAGATGCAGACGGACAGTGTGCATGGAAACCGGCTGCCAGAACGTACAGCTTTGCTCGACTATCCTCAAGGTCGCCTTTGCCCCAGAAATCATCGGCCCGCTGTACTTCTTCCCACTGCTTTACTTGCTCTTCCAGCTTGGAGAGGGACTTCTGCTGATCCTGGTCTTCAGGATCCATGACAGAATAAAGAAACAAAATGGCAAGTACAGCTCTGCTCCCATATTTCCTACACTTTCCAATCCAAACCACATGTGCTTACATATGATTACCAATGAATTGCTGGTTTCTAGGGGCAGAACCAGGTTGCCCGTTAACTCAGTTACAATACCCAACGCGATAAATACAAATCACAGTCAAAAATTAAGAAGGTAACTGAAGACATTAGAAATTATGACTTCTTGCATCAGGAGAATGTTTCGAATAGCTATATAATATAATATAATATATAAATATGTGTGTCAGTGCTCAGATGTTTTCAGAGTCCTGTGCTTAAACTAAGATGGGCATCCTGCAGAAGCCATGATTTGCACTGAGCACATGCAAAGAAGTCACATACACACCACACCACACCCTCCCAAAGCTGCATCAGATATTCTTTAATGCAACAAATTCCAGCTTCGCTGTAAACTGTTGACATTCGCTGAAGGATGTCACTTCTGGAGTGGGGGGATGAGGAAAAGGACAAAACTGTCAAGTACTGCAGCTGAAGGAAGGAAACGTGGCTCTTTTGCTAGGAAAGTACATAAATAGATTCAAGCTTAATTAAAATCTATGTACAGTATTGGCATAGACGTGAGGTAGACTCTTCTCCAGCTTCAATAGGTCCATAACGCCAAAGCCCAGCTGAGTGTCTGCGAAGATGGCTTCAGAATGCACTGCTGAATGAGCTCCTCCACCGGTCATCCCTCTGGTGCTTCCAGAACAGCTTTCTCCAGCCTCTTGGGACAGAGAAGCAGCTGAGCAGCTGCTGCAGGAGCACTTTACCATATCCGATAGCTATAGCTGAAGGGTGACTGTTATTGGGGCAAAAAACCCCACTCAGTTTGGATCCTCAGGTGTGCCTTCAGTGCAGAGCAGTTGACGTTGGGAACAGCCTTACAGGTGCTTGCAAGACGACTATAAAAAGGGTGGCTTTCCAAGCTCTGATTCATAAATGACTGGAAATAAAATAGCTTAAATATTTTGACAAGACTTCCAAGTTCCTTCCTTTTGCTTTAAATCACACAGCAACACCAACAGTAGCTGTATCACAATCTTCCCATAACCTGGCTTCAGAAGTGCCTGTTCTCACTATATTTTTCTTTTTCATCAGATGCAGCAAAAATGACCCGTGCAGCTGTGGACACTCCTCCTGCTCAAGAAATGAAACCAGTGTCAAGACCCTGCAGAAACAGTGGGAAACCAGGAAAACAACACGGATGGATTCTGCAGCAGCCGCTATCACATCCCCCCCGAGCTCCACCTTCTGCAGCCGGTTTACAGGTCCCCAGCAGTTCTGTGTAAGACTTTTATCTACACGCTCATTTTATGCCAGGCAAAGGTATGGCCATGGAGCTACCTGCTCCTACCCTCACTGCTATTTCCCAAAGACCTTGTTCCAGACTAAGCCTCTCCCCTCCTGCCCATGAGGGAGACTTCCAGTGACTTCCAAGCCACCATGACAACCCTTTGGGACAGCTTAGGGCCATGTTCCCAAGTGACTGCCCCCAGTTTTGCCCCTATGAAAATTCCCTTTTTTAATTTCCCTTACCTGTAACCGTCCTGCTGACACATGGTGGAAGCAGCTCCCAAAGATGTTGCTGAAGATTAGTGTAGTTTCTCTAACAGAGACACAAAACGAGCCATGAAAGTTTCTGGGAGCCGGAGCCATTGAGACCCAGCGTGCAGCAGAGTAGCCCATGGACTGCTGGTCCCTCCTGTTTCCCAAAACCCGGGTGCTGTGTGGTGTACCACTGCTCCCCACACAGAAGAGGCTGCAAAAAAGCAAACGTGGCTACACAAACCGCCTCAGTCAATCACATGTAGGTCCAGCAAGGAACATACACGAGCCTTGAACATGCCTTGTTTTGCAGGAGTCAGTGAGCAAAGTACAACATGTCTTCGCCACACCATCTAGCTAATGGCACGCTACAAATACAAGGGAAGATTGGCACTAACACCTCCAAGGTGCCAAGCACGCATTGTAACCTGAAGTAATCCATCTTAACTAAGAATAAGCAGGCTCATAGCGTACCAAGGACCCACGCTTCACAAGTGCAGAACCGTTTCCGGCTGTAAGTCAACGTAACCCTCCATAACGCAAAGCCCGGGAGTTTGTCTTCAACGGGAAGTTCATCATCGCAACAGCCAGCTCCCCAAGTAAAATGCAGAAACCTACTCACGCTGCCTGGAAGGCAAGTGGCTCAGCTTAGGAGCAGCATTCGGAACCACTCCTTGTAAGGCAGGTAGTACTTCACACCGAGCATGAGGGAGGGAAGTGTCTCAAAGCCCACCCCTTTCCAATCCTCAGGTGCCTTCAGCCACCTGGGGCCCTGCTGGAGCCACCTCCCACTTGAACACAGATGCCTGTCATCATTCATGTAAACAGGAAGGATCAACTGACCTCAGATAACGCAGCTCATCTTCCACCCAGGAGAGTGTCAATGCTGGCTTTGCCCCTAGAGGTTAAGGCCCTCTTCTAGCTCACCTCTCGCGATGATCCAGCATCTAAACTACTAACCTCTGAGAATGAAGCCTCCCACTCCCCAAAGCTGACTCGTAATCCAATTAACCGCACACCAACCCAACCACCTCTCACCGCCTGCTCCCTGGAGCTCTTCATGCAGCACCACCTAAACTGGCAGATTCACAAAAAGCTTGTTCATGTTCGTCAGCTTGGAACACGAGAACGGTGCAACAGTACAGAGCAAGGGCAGCAGGACCTGCAGACACTGAACGACACACCAGGGGCGGACCTGCTGGAGAGCAGCTCTGCAGAGAGGGACCTGGGTGTCCTGGTGGACGACAGGTTGACCATGAGCCAGCAGTGTGCCCTGGCTGCCAAAAAGGCCAGTGGGATCCTGGGGTGCATTAAGAAGAGTGTGGCCAGCAGATCGAGGTTCTCCTCCCCCTCAGCCCTAGTGAGACCCCATCTGGAGTACTGTGTCCAGTTCTGGGCTCCCCACTTCAAGAAAGATGAGGAGCTACTAGAGAGAGTCCAGCAGAGGGCTACGAGGATGGTGAGGGGACTGGAGCATCTCTCCTACGAGGAGAGGCTAAGGTGGACTTGTTTAGCCTGGAAAAGAGAGGGGACCTTACAAGTGCTTCTAAGTATCTTAAAGGCGGGTGTCAAGAAGATGAGGCCGGACTCTTTTCAGTGCTGCCCAGTGACAGGACAAGGGGCAATGGGCACAAACTGAGGCACAGGAAGTTCCGTCTGAACACGAGGAAGAACTTCTTCCCTCTGAGGGTGACGGAGCACTGGAACAGG
>Ga0065711_1003603_pt1 | contig 27255 bp, 13 predicted proteins | sample Hoacrofraction12_FD_59098 | JGI IMG/M metagenome (GOLD analysis project Ga0065711, IMG submission 59098) | Hoatzin crop microbial communities from Cojedes, Venezuela - Epithelial fraction 12 v2 (version 2) | ecosystem: Host-associated > Birds > Digestive system > Esophagus > Crop | place...
TGGCCGCAGCGGCCTGCGGGTGTGCGGCGGGGGACCGGCCTCGGCGCCCTCGGATCGACGTCCTCCCTCGGGGACAGCTCTCCCCTGTCCCGCGGGGCGCCGGCCGGGTTCCTCTGGGCGGGAGGTCCTGGGCGGCCCTGGGCCCTGGAAGGCTTCGCGCACGGGTGTCCCGTCGCTGTCACCGCAGTCTTTGTATTTGTCTTGGTCGTAGAGTGAGGGTGATTCTGAGCAAGCCGGGAACGGTTGGAAAAATCATAGAACCATAGAACGCTTTGAGTTGGAAGAGACCTCTAGAGGTGATCTAGTCCAACCCCCTGCAGTGAGCAGGGACATCTCCAACCAGAGTCCTGCTCAGAGCCCTGACCAACCCGGCCTTGAATGTTTTCAGGGATGGGGCTTCTGCCACCTCTCTGGGCAACCCGTTCCAGTGTTTCACCACCCTCATGGTAAAAAATTTCTTCCTTGTTTCTAGTCTAAATCTACCCTCCCTTGGTTTAAAGCCATTACCCCTTGTCCTATCGCAGCAAGCCCTGCTGAAAATTTTTTCCCCGTCTTTGCTATAGGCCCCCTTCAGGTACTGGCAGGCTGCTGTAAGGTCTCCCCGCAGCCTTGTCTTCTCCAGGCTGAACAGCCCCAACTCTCTCAGCCTGTCCTCGTAGAAGGAGGAAAATGACATAGGAGTGTCTGCACGGCTCCGAGGGCACAGTCCTGCAACCTGGTTTAAAGCCACACAGAAGTGTGTAAAGCTGCTGCGGAAGGCTCTCGTGTTTTTCTCCTGTCCGTGGCCACCCAGTGTGAAGTTTCTGACAGACCCAGTACATGAAGTAGGCAGTCTGGCCTCACAGCACTGCGACACGACTGCTAGGGCCAGCACATCTGGTTCAGTGAAATGTGTGGCTGGCACTCTCAGGTGGCTCATTGGCTCCTACGGTGTGTTGGTGCACGGAGCCGATGGACTCCCTGTTAATCCTTTGTGGACTGTTAGTTTTCTGGCTTTTCTGAGTGCTGGATCACATGAGCTGTAATATGGAGTTTCATCCTTAGTTTCATGTTAAACCCTGGTTTGAGCCTGGATATCCTGGGTTGTTTTTCCAGCTTAAACTTTGTGTTGTTTTTTGGTGTGTGACTACCAACACGTTAAAGGCTCATCAACATGTTAAATTCCTCTAGAAAGCTCAATAGTCAAGAATTACCATTTTTTCCGCTCTTTATTTCAGTAGAACTCATATCACATAAGTGGAAGCGGCATATTGTCTTTGAAGAGTGTCTAGTGCAGCAAAGCAAGAGCAGCGAGGGCAATATGTTCATCTGAGTGCAAGTCTGCTCCTGGTTTATGGCTGTGTTCATCTGCAGGTAGGCACGGCCAATTTTCCTTGCTTCTAGCAGGCATTACGCAGTCAGTTTGGACATGAAGCTCTTCTGGTTGATGACAGAGAGAAGATGCTCTCACAGGGAGAAACTCCTCAACTTGTATAGTTAAGATCAAATCAAGATCAAAGGAGTTCGTTGATCTGTTAATGACATAATTAACAGCCAGCTAATTAAACTATTGTTTAATCAGTTAATTGAACTATGTATTCAAGATCAATGGCAACAACGCAACAGAAGCGATACGAGGCACTTAGAAAATGTTAATAAATGCTCACAAATATTTAAACAGCCTGCTGCATCTAATTCCAAGGAATTGTCTGACTGTGGCCTCCCCCCTTCCCGCAAGTCTGTGCTGTTACAGATGCATGTGGTCCGCTCTCTCGGGAGTTAGGCGTCTCGAGCACGATCCCCTCTTCTGGCCCCGTGGGTTTTCTCATTGACACATGCCTTCAGTGGGAGATGTGGTTGCTCTAACTTTTGTGTCTCTGTGCAGTCTGCTAGTCCACGCACCAGTGAGAAAGCTCCCCACAAGTTCACTTATGTGCACCCAGAGTGAGGGCAGCTACTTTTTGCCCCGGTTATTGTTACTGTAGTGGCTGGAGTGGAAGCAGCTCACAGTGTCTTCTGTGCTGTGCCTGGCCTAGGCAGAGGTCATGGTGCTGTTAGGGCAACATCTGGCCATGTCAGACCACATCGTGAGTGCTGTTCTTTCTGTTACCCTCTCCTCTGCCCCAGCTATTTCAAATTTTCATGCTTCCGTTACACATCTTCCCAAGCTGACTCTTTTGTTTGAAGCCTGTTGATAATCCCAGTTGTCATCTTACCCTCTCAGCTTTTTGTGTGTAGAAGGCTTCTGTGCTATGGTGTAGTCCCAATGGAGAACTGATTATCCTTCTCTCTTTCTGTGGTATGAGAAAGAAAGTAGTAATGAAAGGCTGCTTCATCTTTATTGTTTTGCTCTGTTTATCATCAGGCATTGCCACCTGCTGACAAGAGAACAATTAGGGTGAAAACACAGCGTGCAGCTAGGATTAATCTGTGTTGTTACAGGGATCTGAAGGTATTTCGACTGTGTTTCATATGAATTGTCATAATTTGTGTGTTTTCAAATTTCTCTGTATTTCTTTTGGAAAAGCAGGGTGAAAAATAATTTCATGGATTGTTTTGGCGTATGCATCTTCTGTGCACAGGCCAGTTATTTAAATGAATTTATTTAAAGTGACTGCTAAGGTAATTATTGATATTGTTAGGTAATATAATGTAATCAATTTAAAGTGAAAACTATAATGGAAAATGGAATAGAACAAAATACAATGAAAGCCTTAAAATTTTCTAGTAATTACATTTTTCATGGAATTCGTGTAAAGTACAGGCACTGTACTCTTAAGAAACTATCACTTAGTTTTAACCCCTCTTGATTTACAAGTATGCTTTAAAAAAAATTCTAACTGGAGAAACCTTTCGCAGTACTGTGGCGAGAAATATCATGCCATATCAATAGAGTGCAGTATTCTTCCCCTGCAGTTGAGCTATGTTTGTTTTCCCTTGAGAGAAGCAGCAAAAAGGTATGCCTCAAATTACTTAGCTGCTAGTTTCCCTACTTCAGTATGTGCGGCTAGTACATGGAATGCTTTCTGTAGCTGAATCTATGTGGGAGCAATAGGTGAAGTACAGCAAACTGGGCCCAGGCACGTGAAAAAAATCTGAAGGTGGGAACTGAAAATTACTCAGTTGTGATTCTAGGTATTTGAGGTTTACTGCAGCTCCCTAGCAGAGACAAAATATTGACAGAAGATTAATTTGTAATGTAGGTGCAAGAGACATTCTGCTTGTCTCTTTTATTCACTTATTCTTGAAGTTGTACTTAGATCTATTGTGTTCTGTCTGTGTCAAAGTTGTGAAAGAAAATGTCTCGTATTCAAACCTTCATGGGACAGGTGAATGGATAAGGATATGCATCTCATTCATACTGCTGCTTCTAAGACTTTGAGAGGGAGTGGCAGTTTACACTACAGCAGATTTCTCTAAGGTGTTTTCTTGGTTTTGGGAGAAAAAACCCCAAACAGTCAGTTCCGTAGGTCCATTTGTGTAAGAAGCTGCTTTTTGAATTATGAAATGAAAAACAATGTTTGTGTTCTAAAATACAGTAAAGCGGGAAGGCATTTAGGCAAAAAAATCCTGATTTCAGATTTTTTTTTTTTTTCCTCAGCTATTGTAGTTTGACTTCACTAGGTCTATGTTTTGTTTTGTTTTCAAATACATCTCAGAGAAGTGACCAAAGCAGTCACTAACTTAAAGTGGAAAATACAACTTTTAAAAAAAGTAGTGTTGATTTTCCTCAAACTAGTTTCTCTATTGTATTGTTTACAAGTAGATTCTTGATACTGGGCATATTGCAATATTACTGCAGTATCAAGGCAGTACAGCGCATATGGCCAATACCACGAGTCCTTCACAACCTGGCCTACAAAGCTTTGTTTGTTGTGAGAAATGGCTTCTCTTCAGAGTAGATGCCTCATTTCTAGATTAAACACCAATACTGCTATCCTTTAAAGTGTCTCTTTTTATCGATTAAGCAAAGCAAAAATCTTGCTGTTCTGCATGCAATAAATTCACTTGTATTTTTTCTTTTCACCCCTACAGTGTCTTTAAAAAAGAAACAGTGCTTTGTTTTTGGGAAATGTGCTGTGATTTAAAAAGGAGGTTTTTGCTCCTCTACGCAACACAAAAGGGTCAGGCAAAAGCCATAGCTGAGGAAATACGGCAGCAAGCAGGTGCCCATGGACTTGAAGCTGATATGCACTGTATAAGTGAAATGGACAAGGTGAGATACACCATGCTGTTTTGAAAAATAGGTACTGAAAGCTGCATTTTTCTTCTTGAGTGGTGGCTGTTAATAATCATGAAGGCTGAGCACATGTACCCACGTAAAATGTGCCATCTAGTTTTAAATTTTCATTTCTTATGAATCAGTAATTCAGATCAGTACTCACAGACACTTAGTAGCCTTCTGCCAAACGCAGATCTTGTGATTTTTCTTATTACAACAGTAAGTGAATGTATCTCTGATCTCTTCTAACAACAGTATAGTGACTGCTTGAAAACTATTTATGTATGCGGTGGTGAATGAATTCTGTATTTAATGGTCAGCTCTCCTGTTGGTAGAAATGATGCATTCTTTTCTGTTGTTTTTGTGTTGCATTGAGGTCCTGTGTTTTATTAAGTGTGGGCTCCAGCATGACCCTGAGCTTTTGTGGGGACTTCTTGAGTTACTTAGTGTATGCACTCACTCCAGTTCACATGGGGTACACTTAAGACGTTACAGAAAAAAATAAAAAGCTTGGCTGGAGCAAGGAAGTGTCTTTTTATTATTTGCTATTATCTAGGGATAAGGATCTGAAAACTGTTAGTTTCTGTCTAACTAAAAGCAATGTGGATTGTAATTTCCTTCACAAAGTACTTTCAGCTGTGTGTCCTTAAACAAAACCATTTAAAAAATCAAACAAACCAAACTTGATGGCCTGGTATTTCATATGAGATGATCAGAAAATACCACCTAAAAAAAGTTTTTTTCATGCACTTGAAAATGTGACAAGTTTATAAAAATTATTTAGTTCCCTTTTAGCAAGTTGCTTTCTTGAGTATACGCTATGTGTTGGGTAGCTGGACGTCTGCATTTGAATGACTGTTCACTGGGTATGTAGCAAAGTGTTACGAAGAGACTTCTATGCAGCCAGCAGGGAATATGAAGATTGTCCTCATATTCTTCCATTTCATTTCTTCTGCGTTTGACAGGTTTGGAGATTAGTTTCAGGAAGGCGGCAGGCAGCGTATTTCTAGCCCTGGTTTTGGCCTGCCACTTGAATAAATCTATTTTGTCAAATTTGACAACTCAGAACTGCAAGTTATTGGTGAGGTAGAAAGATGTACTGAATTGAGACTCTGAGAATTGGACACTGAGGAAAAAAGTAATTTCTGCAGCTTTGTAGATTTCATTACTTAAGCTTTTCCTTAGCCTTTAGTGTAAATAAAGAGAACTTCTGGAAGCGTAGGTGTAATTAGGGAGGGGAAGGCAGGCTGACATAATGTGCTGGAGCAAGAGCTTACTTGAATGTGGTCGTGCCTCGTGTGAAGTCCTTTGGGCAAGTTAGATATGAGAGTTTATTCCACAACATGCATGTTTCAGAGAGGTGGGTTGTGTGCCTTAGGCGAGGTTGTAAGAAGTTCCTGTTTTGTCTGTATTTGTCAATTAGAAGGCCCATCTTTATGTGGCTGTTGGGTATTTCTCAGACCTTGTCACCACGTCAAGGGGCTTCTGTGAAGGTCTATGGATGGAACAGGTGGCTACAGAGTCAATAGTCGTAATGTGATCCTGTTGCCATACAGAAATGAGGGGTCAAATACTGCTCAAGTCTTGGAAACGCTGGCTGAGTCTGGGTAGTGTCTCTCACCTACACTCTTGCAGGTGAGAAAAGGTCATAAATCTTTGGCTGGTTACTGTGGTTGCTTCTTATGCTTGAGGAAAGACTGAAATGAAGTGGAATTGAGGTAGGAGCAGTAAAATACGAGGCTAAATGGAGATCAGCTTGCATCACAGTGCATGTAGTCAGCCTTGGATGAGTTATCTGAATAAGCACGTTTGCCACGGTATGTATTATTCTGGGTGAGACAGCATCTGGGTGTCTGATCCCCTCCTCTTCGTGCAATAATCGTTCACAGCTTGAGCAGGCTGCTCGCTGCTCTTCTGCCATTGCTGTCCTCAGCTGAGGAGTACTTCTGAAGGAAAGAGAAATAATGGGACAAAGATGTAACACCAAGGATATAGGAAGAAGTGGAAGGCAGAGTAAAAAACTGTGTAATTGTGTGAGGTTCTTGTTGGTCTAGTGATAATTGACACAGATCAGTGCAGGACCTCTGTCCTTCCAGAGACCAGACGGCCTGGACTTTTCTTCTTAAGGAGTCTGTCTGTCCACAAACATTTGGCTTACAAAAGGTCTTTAAGGTTGCAGAGGAGAATGTGTAGTGGAGCAAGCAAGAATTTAGTGAACTAATCATACCTCTGTTCTAATACACCAGCTTTTAGTTTCTATGCTTGTATCTTTTTTTTTTTTTAATGGAACTTAACTTAGTATAACTTTTTATGTGATACCAATAGACCCTCGCATTATTTACCGGAAGAGTTTTCTTTTGTTTGTAAAAGCGATGGTCATCTGTGACAGTGCACTGCAGGAGGTCTTGTGTCTGTACTTATAAAATCAGCTGTGGTGGCTTTGAAAATCTGGGTTACTGCAGCAGGACTCTTAAGGCCTTTTTTTGCACAGCTGTAGTTCAGTTTTGGAAGTCTTGGGAATTTGTGGGTACTTTGAGTTCACCTGAACTTGTAAAAGACAAAACCTCTGTTTGGAACGTCACTGGACCACAACTCACTGAAACCTGTCCTAATACTTGGGCAACATCCTTGCATGCTTCCTCTCTTCTCTTGTACTTCTCTAGACACCATCTGTTGGCCACTGTCAGGCACGGGACACTGTTCCAGATGGTAATTTAAGTTGCTCCACGTAACTGTTTTTAGGTTCTTCAGGAAGGTTTTGGAAAAAATGACAACAGCAAAACCCCTCGATACTCTGTTTCTTTGTGTTCCTAACCTTTTTGGATTGTAGACGGAAAAGGTAACTTTTTACGTGCCTTGAGGAGGAGATAAGGTTTGGGTGATTTATGGAGTGAAGTGTTAAGAAGACAACTTCTCAAACTGAAGTTTTGAATTGCAGTGCTGAAACTGCTTGAAATGAAATATAGTGTCACTTGCAATCCTTATTTATGTTTTCTCCTAACTCTACTGTGTTATTAAACTTTGAATGCTGGGAGAGAGTTTAAACTGAAACCTATGGGAAGCAGTTAAAGGAGCTCAGGTTGCTTACTATGGTGAAGAGGCTGAGGCCTAATAGCAGGGCACTTGAGCCAAACTCTTCTTGGCAGCAGACGACTGCAACAGGAGGCAAAATCCACTGAGTGCAGCCTGATAAACTCAGATTTGACACTCGCAGAAGTTCTTCTGGATGGAAGAGGCTGCCCAGAAAAGTGGCATCTCTACCCTTAGAAGTCTTCAAAATTCAGCCCGAGTCACAAGTGACCTAATGCAGCGCTTGCAGTTAGTCCCGCTCGGAGCGTGGGGTGGGACCAGGTGGCCTCCAGAGGTGACTCCCAAACGAGGTGCCTGTGATTCTGTGGAGCTGTGTTTCACAGAGATTGCTAGCTGTCCATGTGATTCAAAACCCACAGCCCGTTGGCATGCTGTGAGGGAGTGTGTCATGTGGGTGAGCTGACAGACAGCACGCCAGCACAGTGCTGCAGCCTGCTGTCAGTGGAAAGCTGGGGTAGTCACAGAAACAGAATGCTTTTTACTTGAGAAGTAGTAAATGGTTGCATGAGACCTGAATTTATGGAACTGATGCACAATCCCAAATACAGGCAGGTCTTGTCAACCTGGTATAATGGGAGTAGCCCCCATAAACCCACAGGAAATGTGCAATAACAGTATTAGCAAAAGGGAGATAAATGAATTGGGGATAGGATGAAGAGGCCAAAATAAATCAGACTGTCAAGTATGGTGACTGTTTATCTCTGTTCAGAGCTACCTCAGTTCCCCCAAAGCACAGGGGCTTTTTAGCAGCAAAGACAGATGTAACATGGCAGTTACTGGACAGAACCAAATGATCCCCAATGGAACTTAGAAATGATGCCCACAGTTCGTACAGCCACACGCCAGTTATCTGTGTGAAATTATCAGGATTATGGCTAACTATGTGGTTGTGGTCATATATATAAAATACTTTTTCCACTTGACAAAGCAGGTACTGTAGGAGTTGTGTATTTAAGCTGTGTGAGTGCAGTTGTGAAGTATTCTTCACCTGTGTGCTGCTAAAAATGCTGCCCTTCTGTATTTGTGTATGGGATCATAGGATAATGCAGGTTGGAAGGGAATTCATGAGTTATCTCACAGCAGGGTCAACTGAGGTCAGAACAGGTTCCTCAGGGCTTTACCCAGTCTGGTCTTGAAAACTCAAACGAAGATTGTAAGTTGAATCCCCAAAATGACTTGTAGTTACTTGAAAGGCTGTGTGATTTAATACAGGTAAGATGAGATTAAACATTCTTCTGTGTACCTTTGGGAAAAGGAAGGATGGATGATAGTATCTAAGGCCACAAATAGGTGCCACAAATGGCACCTGGTAACTTACTTGTTCTGTTATTTGTAGTATAACCTGGAAACAGAAAAGGATCCTGTAGTTATTGTTATTTCGACTACTGGTACGGGAGACCCACCGGACACTGCCCGCAAGTTTGTAAAGAAAATTCAAGACACGACCTTGCCACCTGATCATTTTGCACATCTCCAGTATGGATTGCTAGGTGATTTAGTATTTTCTACATTATTGCAGAACTTGTCTGTCAGTGAATAATTTTTGTATTTTTTACTTCTGGATAGGTTGTTTGGAGTTTTTTAAGTGCTTAACATGAACAGCTTTTTTGTGTAATTTCCTCTATAAGCAATAAAGGAAAAGTGTCACAGAAGTGATCTGAATGTAAGCTACCAATTTATTTTTTTATAGTTTAATTTTCTTTGCATAAACAAAATATGGTGTAAGATATCTATAATTGTTAAAGTTTTAATTTTGTGTCAAGTCTCTATGGACTAGATGGGTTTACCTGACTTTGTGAGTAATTGGGCATTTTTCTATAAACAGGGGAAGGCAGTGTAAAATGTTCTTAAAAATAAGGTTTTAAGATCATCTTATACCTTTAAATTTGCAACAATTTTTTTAATTTTGAATGTCATACTCGTCAATAGAAGGAATATAACTTCGGGTTAAAGACTGAGATGCAAAATACAGATTTGGCAAAATGCATCTGATATGTCTTGAGCTGATGGTAAGGTTGGTTCATTGAGTTTTCAGGTTGTGTTTAAACAAACTCCAGAAACTTCTGTTTGAACCTAGGTTATTTTTGCCTGACAAGTTTAAGTTGATAGGTAGAAATGAGGAAACTTCTAGATTTCTAGTGAGGAAGGTACCCACTAGAAGGAAATTTATAGGGGGTATATATAAAATGTGGGAGTCTGAAATGTATGCATCCTCATAATGTAATGTTTTTGAGAAGATGTTATGCTATTGCCTAGTTATACCTTACAAATTGTGGAATGGTTGGGTTTTTCATAGCAGACTGAACACATATGCGCATGTAGGAAGATAAGCGTTGTATCATACTGATTTTTGTTGTAACAGATATAGTATCCAAGTTGTAGCATGTTTTGTCATTCTAGTCTAAGAAGTCATCAGTCTTAAAATATAGTCATGGTACCCATTTCAGCTTGTCCAATGAAGTGTTCGCTCTAAGTATTGTACTTGAGAGGGAGCAGAAGTCTTTTTTCAAAAAAAGAAATTACAATATTTTGTAATTACTTTTAATACTCTCTGCCTTGCCTTGTAGATATATATCAACAATTTTAACCAGAAGGTGAGATAATATCTTTTGGTGATTCACATACAGTTTGTCAGTTTCACTCATTTTCTGATTATTTCAGTTCCTTACTTTTTTCCTGTAGGAGTGGTTTTGTATTTTTTAAAAGCCTCAAACTAAAGCAATATTTTTCTGAAATGTGGAATATTGAGAGCAAAGCATTGTCAGAGAATTTCTGTGTCTTACGTTTGTCAAGGAGGAACCACTTTTTCAGCTCTACTTTGGGACAAGCACAATTTTTTTTTTAAGGTCATCAGAGTGTCCTGGTAGTATGCACTTTGATATATCAGATTCTTCTGTTTGCCTGCAAGAAAATCTTCTGTTGTCTTTGCAGATCTTTGTGTAGCCTGGGTGGGTGGCTGATTGACATGATTGCTCTTTCCTTGAATTTACTAGGTCTGGGAGATTCAGAGTACACTTTCTTTTGTAATGGTGGAAAGACAGTAGACCAACGTCTTCAAGAACTTGGTGCCCAGCACTTCTACGACACAGGATTAGCAGATGATTGTGTAGGGTAAGAGCTGAAAGAGTTTGGATTTTGTTTCTTCAAGATGAAATGGTTGCATGTGAATTTGGCTAAACATTCTGAACTCTTTGAAATCAGTTGGACCTGAATACTCAGCACCTTGTAGGAATGAGTCTTGTCTGAGCACAGTATGCCTGTTCAATCTCAATTGCCATTAAGTAAAACTGCATTTTTAAAGTGTGAGCAAACATGTGTCATGCCTGGAAAAATGGAGAGTATTTAGTAGTTTTAGAAACTAAGTAATTCAGAATAATTGGAGGCGTTTAAAAATGTAGTCTGTTTACTGAAGCAAATAAAAATAAAACCAGTTCCCAGTACGTGTAGTACTGGCTAATAGGATCTCTTTCTACATATGCATCATACTTTTATCCAAGCTCACATCTTGCAGTAGAGCTGCTTTATGCAAACCCTACAATGTTTTTATTTGTTTTCTCTGCTCCATGAAACATACTTTTTTTCTTTATTTTTTTTATTTTTTTTTAGCACTGTATATGAATTATGTAAGAAGGTGGGTTTTTTGTTGCTGTAGAGGCATTATGTGAGAAAACAGCTCCCTTCCTGTTCTGTTGTCCTTTCTGGCCTGTAGGCTGCAGCCTTGGCTAATTTATTTTGAACTGTGGATTATATTGGTTCTGTGCATGATAATACGAGACAGTTGAACACAAACATTGCCATAACCATAAACCTTATATCTTGTCTTCTAAAATAATAAAAATTAAATATTAGTGTAAGCTATGAATGTTGCAGTTGCATAATGATTAGTTGCATATTTTGCTACCATCCCTTCAACTTACTGTTACAAAGTTCCGTGTAAGAAAATAAAAATGAGAAACCAGGAGAAGAGCAAGGCTGTTATACAGTTTAGACTCCATAAATTTGCGTAGTGGTAATAACTAAATAAAAATACTTTTTTAACAAAAAAGTAATCTTGTTAACAGCTGCAGATGCATGTTAAAAATGGAAAATTAGCAGCATTTTTAGCTTTTATTATCTTTTCATGATTTCACAGAATCACAGAATCACAGAATAGTAGGGGTTGGAAGGGACCTCTGTGGGTCATCTAGTCCAACCCTCCTGCTGAAGCAGGGTCACCTACAGCAAGCTGCACAGGGCCTTGTCCAGGCGGGTCTTGAATATCTCCAGAGGAGGAGACTCCACAACCTCCCTGGGCAGCCTGTTCCAGTGCTCCGTAAATAAACAGTCCAGTAGTCACAATAATTCATCTATTTCTTTCTCTTCTTTTTTTTTCCTCTCTTCCCAGTTTGGAACTAGTGGTTGATCCTTGGATTGATGGCCTTTGGCTTGCCCTCAAGGAAGTATTTCTACTGCAGAGAGAAAAAGAAGGCATGAGCAGCCATATTGATGCTGTTTCTAGCTCTGTCTCTGCAGCCCCGCACATTGCACATGAACTAAACTTAAGCTCAGAGGTACAGAACTTGAAGCTAGAAGATGAGGGGGTGAGGAGTTCCGATGTTCTGACACAAAAGCTGGTCAACACCAGTACTGTGGATTCAGCTGGAGACACTGAACCTTCACTTGTTCGTTCTGTCCCTCCTCTCTCTCAATCTGCTCTTAATATTCCTGCCTTGCCACCAGAATATCTAGAGGTGCAGTTTCAGGACACACATGGTCAGGTAAGGACTTCACTTTGAATGATGTTTTGTAGTGTGGAGTTTGCCGATTAGCTGTAAATTTAACTGTAGTTTTTAAAATTCCTCATATAGATTGCCTGTAATAATAGACCCGTCTGCACCCCAAAGTCTGAATCTGTAGATCAGCAGTGATGGTTTTAAATAGCTTCGGTTCTTACTTCTTATGTCTGTTCTGCACACCTAGTAATCCTTTAATTAGGGGGGAGTTTCCTGTGTTTTAACATAAATGCCATTCTCTAATTGGCTATTTTCAAGGCAGCGCTTGAAAGAGGAAACAGCTAGCTGTGTTTGATAGCAGTTTAGGCCCATTAGACTGTTCAAGCTTACTGACTTTTTATAATTGAAAATATGGCCGTTACTGCTTGGATGTGATTTTTAAAAATGTAGAGCAAAACACTGTATGTATATATAAAATTCATGTTTTTCCTCATTGTTTTGAATTGTTTTCTAGGACTGTTTCAAAAAATTGTGCCAGCACTAATTCCTGTGTGTCATAATAAGCTGTCATTCAGCTGATTTGCATTTTTAGTGTAAATTTTTGTGTCCTTTCTGTCAGAATCCACATCTGTCCTCACTGATTTCAGAGGGAACAACCTTTGAAGTGCCAGTTACAAAAGCAGTTCAGCTCACTAGAGAAGATGCGATAAAAACTGCATTGCTCTTAGAACTTGATATTGCAGTAAGTTAGCGATGGCTTTTTCTTTAGTGGGTTGAAATAAAGGGTGAAAATCATGTGTGTTATGTGTAATAACTGGGGGGGGGATTTATTTATTTGACTGTTTAAAAAGAAAAAATAATTCGCTATACAACAGGATGTCAGCTTAGGCTGATCCACTTTGTAAATGCAGAGCTTGATTTTGTTCACTGAAATATAGGACTCCATGGAAGTCAAAGTAGAAAGAAAGTATCAGATTAATTTCTTTGTTGTTCCATGGATACTGTAGTGACTGATATACATTTTTGGAGGGAATTTGCAATGGATAAGGGCAGGTAGGGGATATTGAAAATGAATAATCTTTCATTTTGTAAGTATACAATTTGGGAAAATTCAGAAACTGTGTAGTAAATTGTGACTCCTCCTTGTCGTAGGTAATTTACAGAAGTAATAATTTGACTAGTATGATCAAGTGTTAAGAATCATTAGCTCCTGAGCACTGTTTCTGCCTCTGGCTTTGATTTTCTCTGACTTGTTAACATACTACTCAAACTGTCAACCTCTGTTACCACAGGTGTAAAATCTGGTTTAGTTTATTCACTTAAAATTGTATTTTGTATACTGATTTGAAGGTGAAAGGCAGAGAGTGCTCAGTATTGCTTTACAATACATCTTTAAAAGGAAAATATGTTGCTTTTGAGTGATTTTCCAAATTTGTAGATTACTTTTGGGATATTGTGATTTTGTCAGTAACTTTTATTGGACTCTATTGGCCTAATCTGTGTCAATATCCATGGGACATCTTTAAATCTCAATTATAAATAGAGTCTACTGGTCTGAGCAACGGAGTCTCTCAGATGATGTAGTTTTTTGCATGTATTTGTATGTATACATGTATGCTGTCATCAGCACCCACTGAAAATTTGAACATTTTTTGCCTTTTTTGCCTAATAACAATCTATGTATGCAAGTCATCTCACCTGATGCGTAAGGGAAACGTAATGGTGCAAGTATAATTCTGTATGTTCCTATAAGAGGCAGAAGCTTGAGTAGGGTTTCAGCAGTTGCGCACAAGAACCTCAGCCAACTGAGTAGAATCTAGGTCTTAAGATCTGAGATACCTTTTAATTTTCACTGTGTTCTTCTCTTGCCATTTTTCTTTTCTCCTCCAGAAAATAAAAAACAGTTGGGGTCATTTCAGTCACAGTTCATCAGTTAGTTTAACCAGCAGATTTTCTTTTCACAGTTCATCAATTAGTTTAACCAGCAGATTTTCTTTTAGTGATAATGTGTAGAGATACAAAATTGCATTAATTATGAGGACTTCATTTCTTTGCTCTTCTCAAACCAGAAAACAAAGTGTATCAGTAATTAACGATCTGGGCTGATTATGTAACACATCCTCTTAATAAATTTTTATTTTCCTTCTGTTTAGGCTACTCAGCAGTTTTTGTTAAAGAATTTCCAAATATTTAAACCAGATAAGGAAAGATTTTTCTACTTAGTAAGGTTAAACTTGAAAAGAAAACATGAGTATTTAGTTTCTGATGTGCTTCAAACAGTGAAGTGTTAGTACAGAGTAAAAGAACATATGGTTTCATGTGACTGTGATAGTAGGAAGATTGTTGTTAGAAATGGGGGTGCTGTTGGCCTTGGTTTATGACACAATTTAATAGAAAAGAGCTCATATTTTAAAACAGGATACAGTCTTTGACTACCAGCCTGGAGATGCCTTCTTTGTGATATGTCCCAACAACGCCAATGAGGTGGAAGAACTTCTTCACATCTTGGGACTTTCTGAAAAAGGAGAGTTCTTCGTTTGTGTAAAGGTTAAGCAGGGCACTAAAAAGAAAGGTACGGTGTGATGCACTGGTTGTGAACAACTACTTCTTTCTGTGTTGGTAGTAGTTAGTACGCATAGCTTTGAATGTTTTTATCTTTAGTATTGGGACACAGCTGTCATTTCATGGAGACAGGTTGGAAGTCACAGAGATGTGTTAAGAAAAGAGAGGACACAGAATGCTGCTGCTGGTTTTGCTGTAGATGAGTTAGCTTCTGACTGGGAAATTGAGCCTGGCATTGGCATGCACGCATCTCATTCGTCCTCTGTGCTCCTTCATGTTTATGGAGATGAGTCTTTAATCACATAATCTAACAATCCCCCACTTGAAAGTAAAATTTGTCCTTGCACAGCACTTCACGTCAATCTATTTTACATCCAAAAAGGGCCGCACTCCTGAAGCAGAAGACGTAGTGCTGCTGCAAGGTGCCTATTAAGGGGCTTGTGGTTTAACCCCAGCTCGCAACTAAGCACCCCACAGCTGCTTGCTTACTCCTCCTCCCATGGGATGAGAGAGAGAATCAGAAGGGTAGAAGTGAGAAAATTCGTGGGTTGAGATAAAGACGGTTTAATAGGTAGAGCAAAAGCAAAAGCTGCACACACAAGCAAAGCCAAACAAGGAATTCATTCACTGCTTCCTATCAGCAGGCAGGTGTTCAGCCATCTGCAGGAAAGCAGGGCTCCATCAGGCGTAACGGTTACTGGGGAAGACAAACACCATCACTCTGAATGTCCATCTCTTCCTTCTACCACCAGCTTTATGTGCTGAGCTGACATCATATGGTATGGAACATCCCTTTGGTCTGTTGGGGTCAGCTGTCCCGGCTGTGTCCCCTCCCAGCTTCTTCTGCATCCCCAGCCTACTCACTGGTGGGGCAGTGTGAGAAGCACACAGGACTCCGTGTAAGCACTGCTCAGCACATCTCCGCATTACCCACAGTGTTTTCAGCACAAATCCAAAACATAGCCTCAAACTAACTGCTATAAAGAAAATTAACTCTACTCCAGCCAAAACCAGCATGGTAGGTCTGTGTGGATCTTTTCTGCTGATCTTATGATTCCATGCCTCAGAAAGGGTAGCTGCAGGTTCAAGGTATACCTGTGTACTGCTAGCTGGGCCTGTGAGAATTACTCTTCTCTTGCCTTGCAATTGGTGTCTTCATGGTGCTGCTGAGTTGTGCCTTTAGTTCTGCAGGATATGGCAGGGCTCTCTGTTGTTCCAGTCTTACAGGTAAATTAGTTCCCACAGTGAGATTCCCTGCATCACTGAGGGCAACACAAGTTGTCCCGTAAATATGAGATGTAAATGGACCCCTGTTCTTGGATATGGCGAGTAACTCACTTATTAATGAAGTGAATTTACATGACAGGCCACGTTGTAACATGTATGGGGTGTCCAGGCCCAGCTGATCCCCATCCTTGACCCACGCTCCAGTAACTAGCCTCTGCTGGGAGGGGTCACCGGTTAGATTTTGTGCAGAGCCAATATCGGTTACAGCCCGGTCTCTGCACTGCGGATGAGCCCTGGGTCTGCGGGGCTGGTCTGGCTGTTTTCCAGCCCCACTGTGCTGAAACCCCTTCCCCTCTTGTGGAACCCCAATTGTCCTTGTTCCTCTGGGACAGACCCCCTCCAAACACACCTGCTTCTTCCCTGCCCCAAAAAAAGAAAGAAAAACAAAAAGGTCCCAGGAGAGTCCCAGCTTTGTAACAATCTCCCTTTGGACCAGGGCTGGTCCTGAGCACCCTCAAACTAAAGGCAGTGTCACCCTGTCCAGAGCCCAACAACTCTGCACGGACAAGCAGCAAGAGATTGGGTGGCATGCGGGGATTTCACAGGTATGCTACTTCTACTGTTTTCATTATTTACAGATTTTACACAGTCAAGCACATTTACAAAGGAGGCAATTAATAGAGAAGGGTATAGAGAAGGAGAAGGTAATGGAGGGCCAAAAGCATCAGATCTGCATAGGAAGGTGGGCTTGAAATTTTGTCCTTCCTGAAGGCTAGTAGGTTTTTCTGTGCAAATCAGAGCCCTGCTACCTGGCTGCATAAAATTTGAATCTCTCTCTGCAAGTTAAAGACAGCGTCAGCTGCATGTTCGGAGTGAAGGTCTCCTTGAATAGGCACAGAGAGATATTCTCTCTTTCCTGCCTACAGTAGTTCTCTTTCTTCTGCTATACTGATGTTGCAGGAAGGACATAAAGCTGCCCTAACAGGGCAGTTCGAGTTCATCAGTGTCAGAGTACTTTCCGTATGGATCAGAGCTTGTCTAGCCAAGGGAACATAGCTTAGCCCCTTGATTGTTCTTGCATACCAAAAAACCTGTCCTTCAAGGCAAAATTGGTGAAATAGTTGAGTGAGACTTGGAATATCAGTGCTCTAATCCTATGTGTAAATAATCCAGGTTATTGCATCTGTGGCTGCCTAATGCAGCACTAATCGAGGAAACAAGCTGAAATTATTCGTTATTCATTCAGCATTTTGCCATATGTTGTATGTGAAAATGCATGCCTGTTTGTGAATCTTGATGAATGATAATGGAAAAGAAGATCATAGCACTGGATTGCAGCTCAGAGAATCAAAGATCTTGGTTCTGCTCTTGAGTCTTCTGGGTGACTCAGAGAAAATCATGTGGATGTTTTACGCTTGCCTTGGATGCTTGGCCAGGACTTAGCAAGTTGCTGCTGATCCACTCATCTCCAGTGATGGATTGTACACAGACTTCCATCCACTGCAGTTACAAAGTTAAATTGTTTAGGATCAAACCCAAATTAATTTCTTTGGAGCTGCGGTGGTGAGCAGAGACTCATTAAGTTACTATAACTTAATTACTCATTGTTGCCCATCTGTACCAAAGAATGCAACTCTATAATGCAGCTTTGCAATTCCTAGCAATGTTCCCAAGTTGCTTTCCTTTTGAGATGGTTGTCTCTTAACTGGCTTCACATTTCAGAGCAATTTGTAATAGTTACTACAAACTATTATGGTTGTGGATTTACTGAACGAAGACAGCTGAAAAACCTGGGAGAAGAGTGTGAACAGCAGGCTGTGCTTCTGCTGCATCTTCAGTATTTACCGGGAATTCCACTGAATTTTGTTCACAACCTCTCTTTGTTCAGTCTATGAATTCTTTAATGAAGTAGATGAGATCAGTTGAGAGGACAAAACAGAAATTGTTTGCAGTCTGGTACAAAGTCTGTTGTTCAAATACAGGATTTCTGTAGTTGTTTTTTTTATTGTATGTACGAGCATCCTAGGAAGAGGATTAAGTCCTTCTTGTAACATGCTGTCAGCATGTTCAAGAAAAGGAAGTTTACAGAAGTCTGAAAATGGATGCTTCTTTCCTGCATTATATTTGTGCCAATCCTCTTATCTTCTGAAAGTAAATTTTGTTCTTTATAACAAGGGTTCAGTCAAGTAATGCTGATACGAAGAGGTAATTTAGCAAGTTATATATGTATATTCTTGGAGCGAAAATTCTGTAGTATTAAAGGGTTCTTCAGCATGGAAAAAAGTATAGTCAGAATCAGTAGCTAGATGTCAAAGCCAAGAAATCCCAACATACAAGTTGGGTCTGTAGGGAAGCAATTCGAGACCTACAGAACTTATTAATTAATGGTGTTTTGTCACATAAATGCTCTTACATTGCTTTTGAGGTTAACTTGGAATAGCTGCCTTAGCATGACATGGGCTGATAAGCCTGACTGCACCCAAGCTGTCTCCATGAAAGGGACAGATGGGATGTCAGTGAGTCTTCTTCCCAGAAATGGAACCTGTAAAGAGTACAGGAGGTGTTATTCACTTGTACAGAAAGACCTTGGATCAACTGGGCCTCGGAATTTGCAGCTTGACACTGGCTGCACACACCTTTGGTCAGATCATTAGAAAACTGGAGAGTATTCAGATTTTCAGGCGTGTTTGTTGATGAAGGGGAAAAATGTGGATGTTGCTTTTCTTGGTAAATGTTCCTCTGAATTCTTCAAGATGGAAAGTGACAATAAAGCCTTGAGCGGTTTAGCAATGAAATTTTTTCAAACACTCATGTATTATACTCCTCTTTTAGTTTTCTGCTTTCCTGATAAGTTTTGACTTTTCATGGGAGAATTGTTATTGATGCTTCGTTGGAAAACTGTCTTGCTGTTTAGTTTATAATTTCCACTAACCAGCTGGGGCACAAACATACAGAGTTGAATGCAGTTTAGCACTCTTGTATTTCTTGAAGGAACAAGCACTCTGTGATGCCATTTTTGGATGTTAATAGATGCACATTTTGTTCTGTTTTTTTTTCTCCCACTGAACTAGGAGCAGCTCATCCACAACACATCCCTATAAGAAGCACTCTGAAATTCATTCTAACCTGGTGTCTGGAAATAAGAGCAGTTCCCAAAAAGGTATTTATGTATTTGTTCTTTTAAAGAGAAATCCTTAGCAATGCTATGCTGCATGGGCACTTACAGATCTATCCTTTCTTCATGTGTAGTTACCATGTTTCTTAGTGAACAAGGATTGTCAGTTTGTATGCTGCTGTTTGTACTTTATTCTGAGAAGTTTCACTTCTGGTACTTTGTCTGGCAAGCTATGGATACTGAAATCTCTATTCGCGTTCTGCAGTACCTTGATTCATAACTAATCTGGAGGTAAATAGAAAAGTGTTAGATATTTGGTGCCAGATAACTGGAAGGCTGACTGTACCTGGCTCCATAGGCATTTTAGACAAATTGCTCTTTCTAGTGAGAGGGAACCATATTTGTTGAGTTTTGTCACTGAAAATATGCATGTTGCGTTATGGAAACTTACCATAATGTCTTCTAAATTATTTTAAAGCTTTTCTTTAGCATTTGAGTAACCTGGAAGTATTCTAAGAAAGATTTTTGCTTGTATAGTATTTGTTCTCACAACATGAATATTATTTTCCTTTCATTCTGTGCCTGCAAAAAACCAGAATTTTGCAACTGGAAATGCATGTGTATTTCTGGTATTGTCAAAACATTTTAAAGATAACTTTGTATGAAGAATGAAGATAAACAGTTGTGTTGGTTGGGTCTCTGAGGGAAATCAGTTTTTGGAAGGAGCTTTTCACTCAGCTTAGTGGATTTGGCAGCAGAAGAGACAAGAAACTTCCAATTGTTTCAACCTTTTCAAAACTGCATTTAACAATTTTGAAAATTTGTCTCAACAATAAGAGTAGGCAGAGAGTGCTCACTGAGGAATATTGCCCAAGCCAGTTTTTGTAACCGATCTGCTTTATTTCCTGTTCAGCTTAGAATGTGCTTTATATAACTCTGTACTCAAAATTACTGTCTGGAAGCTCAGCGTTTGAGCACGCTAAATTACTTCCCAAGTATTGTTTTGTGTAGAATATGTCATCTGATTGCGCTTGGCATTTTGGATCATATTTCTTCTATTCTTCCACCTTGCTTTTGGAAAAAAACTTGTAACTATTTAAATCTGATTTTTACTTTATCTTGCAATGCTCTGTTTAATTTTCCCATAAGAAAAGCTTGCAGTACCATTATTTAGGCATAACATATGGAATAAAACACCAGAGTGACATTTACATGACTCATTAAAGACTATACTTTATTTACAGTAATAAGTCTTCTAAGACTTTTTATTATTCCTTTCCTGGCTTCTGTAACTTAGCAAATCGTGTTTTGTCTTGAATTAATTTGTGTTATGGAGCTGTTTACTTAACTAAAGTGCAAATATATAAATAAGAAAGCCTTTCATAAATTTGGGATTTTTCAGGGAATGAGTTGTCCGTGTTTATTTGTCTCTCCCAGGCTCAGGCTAAGTAGGATTTTCTGACCTTCTGGCTTGTCCCAGATGTTCGAGGAGCAGCCAAATAAAAAAAACACCCACCGAATAAAAATGTAAATTTTTCCTAGTAGGTGAAGGTGTGCATTGGGAAGTAAATTGTGTTATCTATTAACATTCCAGGTGACTGCTTCCTGTCCCCAAGCATCCCAAGTTTTTCCCAGATTTATGACCATGTTCCCAAATGGACAAGTTTTTTTACTATTCACTCTCATTTTCTTCCATACAGGCATTTTTGCGAGCTCTTGTAGAATGTACCAGTGATGCCGGAGAAAAACGAAGACTTCAAGAGCTTTGCAGCAGACAAGGAGCCTCTGATTACACACACTTTATTAGAGATTCTAATATTTGCTTGCTGGATTTACTTCATGCTTTTCCAAGCTGCAAGCCTTCACTTAACCTGTTAATTGGTAAGTGACTGAATTAGATTTGATTGTATTTCGTTTCTGAAAATACATCAGACTAAATTTTCAATTTCCCAAGAAAGGGGAATAACTATTCAGTTAACTGCTTTAGAAATATTGTAGTATCCATAGTGATCAAATTAAAACTGTTGTTGGGGAACAAAGCTCTGCTCTCTGGTTTGTGGTCTTTGTTCTGCAAACACGTAGGTGCATACCTATGCTTCAGTTAACTCTGGATTGCTCCCGTGCATAAAAAATAAGCATAAGCTGTTTGCAGGATTAGGGTCTTTAAGAAACAGTTCATCAACTTCTTACAACTGAAAAAGACATGTTTTTACAACTCCTGGTTTGTCTGCCCACATGTTCCTTTCTTGCACTTTTACCTGTTCAAATGAAAAGCTTTTCCCGCTATATCTGTATTTATATCGAACACATTCACTGGGTTCCTTGTATAAAATATTGAAGGAATGAGACTCCAACTTTAATCATCTCAAATACATCTGAAAATGCTGGCAGTTATTTTCCAGAATGAAAACCAGAATTTCTTAATAAGTTTTTTTTTATATGAAACAAAAGAATTGCTTTTTGTGTTCTTCCAGTTGTCTTCTCCATACCTACCCCAAATCTCTCCTTCTTAATAGTTTGTGGGGATTTAAAAAAAATCAACACAAGCTCTGCTCCACTTCATACAAATACATGAATTTTCACAGTGAACAGAAAAACACTTAGCTTTTCAAAGGTGGTATGAAATGTTTTGTAGCAACTGAACTGAACAAAAGGAAATTTTGAAAGTTTTTTAAATGTGTTCTCCCAAGGAAGCGACGTGCTGAATGGGCTTAGTGTCTTCTTGAAGTGATTTCACTGAACTAGCTTTTCTTGACTCTGACTTGCAAGTGTCTTATGTAGCAGAGCATCTTTGAAATGTGTCAGGGTATCTGTGTACTTATTGGAACATCTGCAAAAGGGTTGTACATGTGGAAAAACAACTAAAAAGTAGCATGTTACCATGTTACTCCACTGTATGTTTTATGGCATTTTCTATGCCTGATTTTTCTACTATTGCTCGCTTATTGTCACCATTCCCCACCTCACTGTTCACTTAGCGATATGTCTGTTTCCTTTTAATATGCCCTTCTCCTCGGCTGAAATGTGCAGTCTGCATGCAAGTCCTTCCTTTGAAGGCACCAGTGAGTTTGACCTTTTCTGTATGTGTACATACATATGTAGATATAAATGCATGTTGTGTGTGATACACATAGTGGGTTTCTCGCTGAAAAAATGCCCAGTAGACTCCTGTCTCTGATGTTGCTTTTTTAGCTGTGATTTGAAAAATTGGCATTGGTACTCATAGTGGTTTGAAATTGAACTGGCACATCTGCTTCTAGGACATTCTATATAGGAAACTTTCAATCAAGCAATGCCAATTCCGGGAGCTTTTGAGCTCTTAGATAAAAGATGGGGAAAATTAAATTTCAAGCTTCACCTTGTCCGCTAGCTACTGGTATCTCTTCTGTGCACCTCACAGTAGTTTTTAATTGACCAAGAAGCCCATAAATTAACTGTTGTGGTCTCATTTAATAGGATCTCTAACAGATGTTCCACGGACATTCAAAATAGAGTTCAAGTCTTAATAGCTTATTTCTGCACCACAAAGACTGAATGTTACTAGAGTAAAATTACAGTTAGATTATAATATACTTGTAATCTGTTGTAGCGTAAATGCTCATTATACGACAGTTTCATTTACATTGGGGTGAATCAAATAATAAGCGATACTTTTTTTTTATTCCAGAACATCTTCCTAAACTACAAGCCAGATCGTATTCTGTGTCAAGGTAATGAAATATTCAAATTATATGTCTTTGGTAATTTAGGTATGCTTTTTTCTCAAGTGTGTGTGTGTTTGTGTGTGTGTGTGTGTGTGTGTGTGTGTGTGTATGTTATAATCTAAAGAGGAAAGAGAGGAATGAAGGATAAAACCTGAGGAAAAAAGTGATTTTGTCCCTGTTGCAAAAAAACGCAGGGTTTAACTATTTCAAACAACATTGTTTTTAGAGTCTGACAAGAATTTGGTAGAGTTCTCAACAACAAGCTCATACACGTGTGAATCTAGTAGGAATTTGGATTCCCTTCTGTAGGCACTGGTCTCCGAGTCCAACCTTAAAACGTTTTCTAACTATCTAAATATCACAGTTAGCTGAAAACTGAGCATTTTGATTCAGTTGAGGTGGTTTGGGCTGCAAATGGATCCATTGTAAGATTGTACAGCTCTCTCATGTTTTGGGGTGTTTTTATACTTTTGTCTTTGCAGTTCAAACTTATATCAGCCAGGAAAACTGTGCTTTGTATTTAATATTGTGGAGTTCTCTGCCTGTCCCGCTAGACCAGTCTCACGGAAAGGAGTGTGTACAGGATGGCTCGCTGAGTTAGTTGCACCTCTACTGCATCCCAGTGAAAAGACTCTGGACACAAAAGGAGGAAACTCTTCAACTGAAAAGGTATGAATATTAGATCTAAACTCCTTAATCATTAAATTTATGCAAGTTTGAAACAACTGCAGGTTTCTTTGTTCACTGCTCTGATGTAATGCCGATGTTTTGGCAGTATACACCTTCATTTTGCAGTTCTAACATCCTTGTAAGTTTACCCTTCCTTCTGTAACATGTCTAGAACTTCATTATGAAGTTGGTAAACTTCCATTTTGCTTTATCTGTGGATACCTGAGTTGTGAAATGTCCCATTGGTGAATGGCCAGATTTGTTTTCTACCCCACCGTAGTCCTAAGCGAGTCTTGGAGGATGTTTCCATAAGCCAAAATACCACTGTGCAATGAAATGGTTATGACTGTTAGTGTTGTAGGAGAGAAACACTTGGTCACTTCCAGGAAAGGGTGGCAGGAAATAGGGGAGAAATTGTAAAACTCACTTCTTGTCAGGTCTTGCATAGTTTGCAAAGGGCAATTTATTGAATATGACACAGGGGACAGCTGTCTGTGGTATTTTTGATGTGCATCAAAGATGATTTAGCACGGTGGGTATTATTAGGAGAAGGTACTTTTTATTTAGCCTCTTTTTCTTTCATGGCAGAGAATCTCTGTAATTCATTGCTCTCAAAGTTATTAGGTGTAAGCTAATAATGAAAAATTGTGACTTCTACTATATAAATAATATGACAGAAGAACGACTGCCAGTCTAATCTGTATTTGATTAAGAAAAATGGAAACAAGCATAGAATTTGGTTATAAGAAAACTACACCAATAATTCAAGGTGTTGGTCTGAAAAAATGGAAGGAAAGCCCATACAGGTTGACTTCATTTTTTAAAACCTAACTCAAAACACAAACTGATTCCTATGTGCATTATATATCTTATTCCAGTATTCACATCTGCTCTTTATTTAAAATATGATTGATTTGTGGTATATTAAAGATCAAACACAGAAAAAGAGGTGGAGTTAAAAAGGAAAAAAAAATGGATTATTATAAAATGAGTCTGAATAAAGTTCAGAACTATTTACATCTGCTGTGTAAGCTAGAATTCAGCATAGATAAATGTGCAGCAATACACGTAGATTGCAGGAATAGATGGAGTACCAATACAAGATAGAGAAGTGTGATCTTATGCAAAAATACCTTAGATTAATTGAAGACACTTTACAATATAAATGTGGTTACCATTTGCAGTATTTTTTAAAGGAGTGACCAGTTTGGAATCATTCATAGGGAAAGTAGCCTCCCAACTCAAGTGTGGTTTGAAATAGCAAGTGTAACAGAAATACAAATTTTGCCCCCCTGCAGCAAGAATTGTACTATTTTTTTATCATCAAGAAACCAGAAAAATAATCCTGTTCAACGCTGTGGTATCTGTAGTGAAAGAAATGAGAAGTGAGTACTGCTAAACCACTCAGGTTTGCAGAACAAAGTTTAAATATCTTGTTCTAGTGCTTCACTCCTTCCTTAAACTTGAAAGTAAATTCAAATCCTTTCATAATTAATATGCAAAATGAATCAGATGTTTGCTTATGACTTTAACGGATGAATCTCTGCTATGGCTGATGCTGAGTCTTAAATAATCTTTTAAAGAATTAAGCATAGTCATCTCTCTTTTTCTGTGCATTGTGTTAGCCATGATTGAGACAACAGTTGTGGAGCTCCTATGAAAATTATATTTAGACTTCCTTTCAGGCGCAGTCTGAAGATCAGAATTAGAGTTTATCGGTGGAATAATATAAACCATTTTCCAAGATCTTTAAGCAGTTATGTGCTTCCCCTCACCTATTTGCATTTTTTGAGATTATGTAAAATTGTCATGAAAATTAAGAAAGCAATCTCAGTATCAGTAGGCTTCAATTCGCTATAAACAAATCCTCATCTCCACTGGAATATTTTTAGATGTCCACAATGTAAAAAAAGGTTGAGTTGCCTATAATAGCAATAAATCTGCTTTACTTCCTTTTGAGTACCAACACCAAACTTCCTATGAATTCTGTAACAGTATTCCCCAAATTTATGGTGCAGTCAACTTTCGTATTCAGAAACTCATGTTTGTGTGGTTTTCCTTTGTTTTCCTCCAGGTGGATTAATAAGTTTGTAAATGTGGTGTGGTATTTTTTCAGAAACTTGTGAAATTTTATTCTTAATGTCTGTGTGGCATTAAAAATAAACTCTGAAGCGCAGGATTTGGAAGGGTGTGAGGACACATACACTATGTCAGTATCCTGAAGGCTCAACAAATTTCATGGTATTTTCACTACTTAAGAATATTCTTCAACTGAATTCTGTCTAATTTCATTTTAGATATCTATTTTTGCTCGTCCAAACAATAGTTTCCACTTACCTGCAGACCCATCTGTCCCGTTCATGATGGTTGGTCCAGGAACAGGAATTTCGCCATTTATTGGTTTCTTACAACATAGGTAAGTACAGAGTTGTTACCTGGAAAGCAGCCTTTTTATGCTGAAGAAAATGCAGCCTCAGGTTTTGAGTACAAATGCAGTCAATCTTTCTTTCTCCTTTTTTAATTTATTCTTTTTACTTTTTGTAGCAGTGGTATGCTGATTAGAAGCAGTCTTATTAATTTTAAATAAGCAGTACTTATGTATTTATTGGTTTTTCAAACGAGTAAAACTTAGACTTTCATCTGACTGTATTTAATATCCATAGTGGATATATGAATGAAACGGTAATAAGAAATGAAATCCTTTATGTCTATTGCTAGTGGAAGTCCTGTAAGAGGCTGGTAGTTTTTAGAAACAGTATTGATTGGTTTAGGTTTGGTATTCAAAATCCATTTCCTTCAGAAGTGGCATCTATATTAAAAGCCTTGGCATGAGGAATGTCAAGTTTTCTCTCACGTTCGCTGATTTCTGTGTGTTTACACATTTTGGTGTTTTATGTTGAGGAGCTTGGCACATGAACCCTCAACGGGGCAGTAGTCTTGGGTTTTGTGGATTTGTATTTGGGGGAAGGTAGATCTTTCTTTTCCTCTCCAACTCCAGCGGCATAATTTTTCAAGGCAAAGAGATGCTTGTTCAAAAAATGACAGATACATCACCAAAATATATAAAAATACAATCAATCAGAGGAAACGAAGAACAGAAGGAGTGGAATGTGGGAATGGTTGCAAGGTTTATAGGTAACCAACACATTCCTACGTGACTCATTAGTTCCAGCAAGGTGATGGAATTTCTTGCATCCTGTAACAATTATTTTTAAGCCATTTCATTTGAAAGAAAAGTGAAATTTTGACATGAAGTTTCTGACTCCATACTTCCACTTTGACCAAAGCTTTATGTGCAATCCTTACTCCTTAATTTTAATTCCCAAATATACCTTTATCTCTTAGAAGTATTTTGCATTTTATTTTAAAGGATTCATAGCATTTCATAAGCATTTGATCAGTGATAAATTAAATTTCTCTCTCAAAATATAACTAGAAAGTTGCAGCTAAAACCCCTCTAAAGTAATACCTTCAGCATTATTTCAAGAAAATGCAATAACTCTTCTGATGATGTGGTAATAAATAGATTGTTATTCATAAATTCTAGCAGGTTTCCACAGCTAAATGGAAAGCATGCTAAAACTGCTTTGTGCTGAGTTTTCCCAAGTGTTTTTACAGGGCGTGTGATGATGGCTAAAGGGTAGGGATCTTCTTATTCAGCAGTCAGGATCGTTTTGTGAGGTGTTTGGAAGTGTCAGTCTTGACTATTCCAGTATGGCACTGTGGCAAAAAAAATCCCTTTGAAGTTGATTGATTTTGAGCTGGGCCAAAAGTGAGCGCTCAAGAAAATCAGAGAAGAAGCGTTTGACTGTGATTTACCTTATGCCATTTCACATTTCTGCCATTACATAGGTTTATTAAAGCACTACTTTGAATGAAGATTAGGTTATAGGTATTTTGGATTCTGCACTTCCTAAAACAGGATTGGATTTACATGCTATCTGTAGATTCTTTTTTTTTTTTTTTTTTTTTTTT